>Ga0181355_1000145_pt1 | contig 27496 bp, 22 predicted proteins | sample Fa13VDMM15DN_FD_130099 | JGI IMG/M metagenome (GOLD analysis project Ga0181355, IMG submission 130099) | Freshwater viral communities from Lake Michigan, USA - Fa13.VD.MM15.D.N | ecosystem: Environmental > Aquatic > Freshwater > Lake | place: USA: Michigan | collected 2013-09-23 | reverse complement strand
TCGATCCACGCGCAACTCCTCAAGGAGCTTGCATGAGCCCCTTAAATCTCGGGCCATCGTCAGCCCACCGCTGGTCCGTATGCACGGCGAGCCCGCAGTTCCTGCTCGACCACGCGTCAGAACTACCACCGGATGGTGGGGTATTTGCGGACGAGGGTACGTTGGCGCACACCTGCGCGGCTAACCTCCTGCTAGGATTCCCCTCTGGGGATATGCCTGAGGGTATGGCCCCTCACGTCCACGACTACGTGGAATACGTGCGTAGTCAGAACACTGCCCCAAACTCGATCATGCGGATCGAGAAGAAGGTCAGCCTCTTCTATCTGCCCGAGCGTAACGGTATTGTGGATACTTTCATCATGCACCCCGATGGGGCCAAGATCATCGACCTCAAGTATGGGGTGGGCGTCAGTGTACAGGCGGTTTACAATCCGCAGCTAGCGATCTATGCCGAGTCTATGATCCAGCAGTGGGAAGTTATCGGGGAAGTCCCCGATACTCTGCCCGTGCAGCTAACCATCTTCCAGCCCCGCGACCGCAGCAATCGGGAGCCAGTACGTACTTGGATGCTTACCCGTGGGGAGTTACGCAAGTACACCCAGACGCTAGCCGACAAGGCCGAGATCATCTTAGCAGGGCGTGGGGAATTTGTCCCCACCGACTCAGCTTGCAAGTTCTGCACGGCCAAGGGGATCTGTTCCGCCTTTGCCTCGCAGGGTTTGGTGGCCCTACCTGATCAAGCTAGGGTGATCGATCTACCATCGAGCAACCTAGTATCCCGCGAGCAACGCATCCGCGCTCTGCGCTACAAGCGTCAACTGATCGAGTGGCTAGAGTCCCTTGAAGATCAGGAGAAGACCGACCTGCTGAAGGGGGAACCCGAGATGGGTTTCAAACTGGTAGAAGGTAAGTCTAACCGCGCATGGTCAGACGAAGCGGCGGTGCTGAAGCTGCTATCCAATCACCTGACGATGGCCGAGATGCGCCCCCCGTCATCCCTCATTTCCCCTGCCGCCGTGGACCGTGCGCTGAAGGGTATCACTCTCTCCAACCGTTTCAAAAACAGGTTGGAGGATTTAACTGTTAAGCCCGAGGGAAAGCCTACTCTCGTTTTGGAGTCAGATAATAGGCCGTCGCTGAATAATAAACTAGATCAACTGGAGAAATTAATATGAATGAAGTTAATGTTAAACTGAACAACGTCCGTCTCAGCTTTCCCGCACTGTGGGAACCTAAGCAGGGTCCAGACGCCAACTCAAAGAGCAGCTACCAAGCTGCCTTTATCATGGACAAGAAGTCCAACGCCGCCGATATCAAGGCGGTACAGGACGCTATTGCCGCCGTGGTACGCGAAACCTTTAAGGGTAAAGTACCCCCTAAGATTTGCTTACGTGATGGGGCCGAGAAGGAGACTGATGGGTATGGTCCTGCGGTCATGTTCCTTAACGCCCGCTCGGATCGTAGGCCGGGGGTTGTTGCTCGGGATATGTCCCCTCTCACCAAGGAGGATGGCAAGCCCTATGCAGGGAGCTACGTCAACGCCACCATTCGGGTGTGGGCTCAGGACAATCAGTACGGGAAGCGCATCAACGCTGCTCTCCGCGCTGTGCAGTTCGTGAAAGATGGAGCCCCGTTCGGTGAGGGTAACATCGACGTGAGCCAAGAGTTCACCGCCCTAGACGAAAGCGTGATATGATCTCACCCGTCTACAGTGCCCCCGCCCTAGCCAAGGTTATGATAGCTGACCCTATCATGACCGCGCAGATCCGCGAGTATGTAAGCCCTGCCAAACTCGTAGAGATGTTGGGTATAACTGACGAGGAGCTCATGGTAATCCTAGAGCGCAACGTCACCGACCAGACATCCGTCTGATCATCATCCCCTCTCGTCCATAGCGGGAGGGGAACTATTTTATGAACGTCTATCTAGATTTCGAGACTCGGTCCAGAGCGGACCTCCCCACCGTGGGAGCTTACCGCTACGCTTGCGATCCGAGCACCGAGGTTCTGATGGCCGCAGTATCTGCGGAAGGGGAAGACAGTCCCGTGTACTTGTGGGTCAACCCGAAGTACGAGACCGAGGGTATGCAGTCAGAGCCAGAAGCTCTTCGACTTCTCGCTCTGGCAGACTCAGTGTACGCCCACAACGCTCCCTTTGAACACGCGATTGTATGGGGGACGAAGTGGTGCAACCTCCAGCTAGAACAGTGGAGATGCACTGCCGCCATGGCCCGCATGGCAGGGCTACCCGAATCCCTATCCAAGTGTTCCGTAGCTCTCGGTCTGCCCGAGTTAAAGGATGCCAAGGGTAAATCTTTAATCCGATTGTTCAGCATTCCTGATGTGGAGACCGGAGAATTCAACTTACCTCATGAGTACTTAGAGAAGTGGAAACAGTTCGGCCAGTACTGCCGACAGGATGTGATAGTTGAGAAGGCCATTCACAAGCAGCTATCCCAGAGCTTCAGCTTGGAGGGTAATAATCTGTCAGACTTTCTATTCACGCTACGCATGAATACGGTGGGTATACCTGTAAACTGTAAGGCTCTAGATGCCGCTGACCTCATGGTCGATCAGGTATCCAATAAGGCAGTGAAAGAGTTTCGCAATCTTACGGGGGTCAATGTAACCCAGCGTTCCAAGGTACTGGACTGGCTCAAGTTTAACGGGGTAGCTATCGTAGATATGCAAGCATCTACCTTGGAGGCCGTGGTCCGAGAGGATCTTGATCCGGTTACCAAGCGGGGCATTGAGTTGTACTCTCAACTGAGCTACGCGGCCATCAAGAAGATATCAACCATGAGGGCATGGGCCTGCTCTGATCAGAGGATGAGAGGGGTATTTAAGTACTACGGTGCTGGCACTGGGAGGTGGTCCGCTGGTGGCCCCCAGATTCAGAACGCGAAGAAGGCAACCTACGCCATGCGTTCCCTCACCGGACCAGCCTATGATTACCTATGCAATGGGGGAACGTCCGAGGGGATCGAGGCCGTGTACGGGGACTGCCTAGAGGTACTGGCATCATCGATCAGACATTTCATCCACGCCGACTACCCCATGTTAGACGCCGACTACAATGCCATCGAGGCACGCATCGCCTGCTGGGTATCTGGTGAGGGGCAGGCACTGATCGACTACTCCCGTGGTGCAGATCGTTACCGGACGATGGCATCCAAGATCTATGGGGTCAGCGAAAGCCGAGTCACCCCCGATCAGCGTGCTCTAGGTAAGGTCGCCATACTAGGGTTAGGCTATGGTATGGGTGCGGAAAAGTTCCATGCATCATGCAGGGATCTGTACGGCATCAAAATATCCATGGATATGGCCGAGCAGGCCAAGAGTACTTTCCGTTCGGAACATCCACGTATGACCGCACTGTGGCGTAAGTTGGAGAGCGACATCCGTTCGGCTATCGGAAGTCCTAGAACAATCTTTGAATCTTGCAGCCACCTACGCTTGTGGACCGAGTGGACGGCAGGGATGAACTACCTGATCATCCGTCTACCTTCTGGGCGTAAGCTAGCTTATCCTCTACCAGCTATCGAGGATGACGGTATAACGTACTGGGGGGCAGTCGCTGCCAGTACCCAGTGGGGGAGGGTGAAGATGTACGGGGCCAAGATGTTTGAGAACATTTGCCAAGCTATTGCAGCGGATGTCATGGCCCATGGAGCGATCAACGCCGAGTCTAAGGGCATGATGCCTTTCGCCCTGATCCACGATCAAGCCTTAGCCGTACAAAAATCCGGTCAATTACCCGAGGACTTTGCTCAAGCTCTTTCTAAAGTGCCCTCATGGGCCACCGGACTACCGCTCAAAGTTGAAGCTAAAATTGTACCCTACTATTCCAAATGAACATACCACATAGATGCCAGATATTTGACTACCCGATTGAGGTCTCCGATAAGGAGTACGCTCGTCTTCGCCCATGCCTCACAGGCTGGAACAAACTCAACGCCCTTTTCACTGGAGGCATAACCGAGGCTGACCTGCTCCGCTTGGTGGTCATCGAACTCATGCACCAGCACCGTAAGGTTATACTGAGCAGGCTACTGGGAAGACTGAGCAAGGTTCAACGTGCGAAATATAACAAGAAGATAAAGGCCAGTCGAACCCTGATACGATGAACAAATCAATTCCTCAACATACCTATGGCCTAGTTGACCAAGGTATCCTGCGCGGTGTAACCAACGACACTGGCGAATATGAACGGTGCGTGATCTTTGGAGTCACCTCGATCCCATCGAGGGCACTGCACTTCTCGATTCTTTGCGAGTCCGGTGCTCAGTGGGCACGCATACCCCTCCATAAACTAAGGCACGAGAAGCCAACTTCTAATTGCGTTCACGATCTTCCTCAGTTGCAGTCTTGGGACTGTCACGGTTGGGATTTTGCAGTGGTGCAGTACGAGTACCTACGAGAGATGGGTTGCCACTATAAAAATAGAGATGGCGAGATGATTCCGGCAGCATACTGGTTCACCCTCGATCATACGGACAATGGATATTCCCAGTATCCCCCAGAACATAAATGTTATCACATGTTATTACTGGAAGACGGGAGCGGTCAGATCGCAGCGCAGCCTAACAACCGCATACTGTGGCGGGACGATTCATTCGTTCGGCCAAACCCTGCACTGGTTGCGGGGTACCGAGTGATGCCCGAGAAGACATGGCACGCCGAGCTAGGACGCAACGCCGACTGCACCAAGATCATTAACGAGCCAACGGAGGCCAGCAAATGAGCGACACACCACTAACAGATGAACAGATAAATGGGAAGCCATGCACTCAGCTGCTTGCTGGGATGTCATTGCGTGATGCTTTAGTGCCATCAGATTTTGCACGCCAACTTGAGCGCGAACTTGCCGCCGCGAACGAAGCCTGCCGCAAGGGGTCGAGCGATGCCTTGCACATGAGAGACGACTTCTTGAAGGAACTCGCCGCTACCCAGATTCTATTGCACGAATCTCTGATAAGAGAGGACAGATTCTACCGCGAACTTGCCGCCAAGGACAAGGAGGCCAGCAAATGAGCGACACACCATTTTCGTGGCGTCACGAAATTGATGGCGATTAGCGTCTAAATGAAAACTGCCAACAACTACCCATAAACGAGTAAACGATCAAATATACACAATTAGAACCCAAAACTACCTATAAACGAGTATAACTGAGTAGTTGTCGTCAGAGATAATGGACATTCCTGACCACACTGGACTCATAAAATGACTTACAATTTACTTACGGTACTGAGTAAATTTACTCACTACGCAAACAATAGAGGACAAACAAAATGACCCGACTAGAACTTGCATTTAATAAATTTGATACGGATAACCCAGACGTATGGGAGATGTTCCTTAGGTTTACAGACCAGTTGGTAAGCCGAGGTTACAAACGCCTATCGGCCAGTCTTGTTACTGAACGTATAAGATGGGAGACAACCATCGTCACCCGTGGGAGCGCGTTTAAAATCTGCAACAACCACCGAGCCTACTACGCTCGAAAATGGAATAACGCCTTCCGACATGGTGAAGCTAGGTTCATAACAAGGGAGACTGGCGGTCAGCAAATATTCGATGGCATATGAAAATAATCTTACAGAAACTATGGTCCGACTTCCTGCGGGTGCTCGGATGGAAAAAAGGTTGGAAATGAGTGAGTCAAAATTAGAGAGCCAGATAGTTACCTTGTGCAGCAAGCTAGGCTTACTGACCTACAAGTTTTCCTCCCCATCCCAGAGAGGTGTACCCGATAGGGTGATCATGGGGCGTGGTAGGGTACTGTTCTTGGAGTTGAAGAACGCTGGTTGCAAACCCACCAGATTGCAGGAGCGAGAGCTTGAACGAATTAAGAAAGTAGGGATAAGTGCTGGTTGGGCTGACAACTACAAGGACGCTGATCTTATGATTCGCCACAAGTTCCACCACCCACTGGAGGACTCATGCTTCCGTTAAACCTAGAACCGTACCAAGAGTCCATGAGGGACTTCCTCTTGGCCAACGACCGAGCCTACTGTTGCGTAGGTCTGGGCTTAGGTAAGACCGCCTCCACACTGGCGGCACTGCATACTCTATTCAAGGATGGTGCCTGTCGTTCTGCCTTGGTGGTAGCACCCCTGCGGGTGGCACGCATGACTTGGCCTAACGAGATCGCCAAGTGGAACAATTTCAAGTGGATGAAGGTAGAGCATCTACGCAAGAGCCCACCCTCAGGAACCGCGCAGATATATACCATTAACTATGAGCGGCTGGATCAGCTACAGGATCTGGACTTTTGTGATGTGGTTATCTTCGACGAGATAACAAGGGCCAAGAACCACAAGAGCAAACGCATCAAGGCCATCAAGCCCCTCTTGCAGCACCACCGTAGGTGGGGTCTGACGGGAACCCCCCGACCAAACTCCCTTCTGGAGTTGTTCGGTCAGGTACGATTGCTCGATGACGGGCACAGGCTAAGTCCCTCGTTCACGCGGTTCCGCGATTCCTATTTCTACCCCACGGACTATATGCGCTACAACTGGGTACCCCAAGCGGGGGCCGAGGACAGGGTGTACGCCAAGATCTCGGACATGACGATCACCCTTCGCAGCAGTGACTATCTAGACATCAAGGACACCATCGTTGAGGACATCGATGTGGCCCTACCGGACTCCGTTAAAGCAGACTACAGGGAGTTGGAGAAAGAATTCTTGATCAGCGTACCGAGCGGTGGGGAAGTGGTGGCCCGCAATGCAGCCGTGCTGGTAGGTAAGCTCCTACAGATATGCGGTGGTACTGTCTACACCGACGCAGGAGAAGTGGAGGAACTGCATGACTCCAAGATCGAGGCTCTCCGTAAGTTGATCGATAAGGTTGGGGAGTCAGTGATAGTCGCATGTCAGTACATCCACGAACGAGAGCGCATCTGTAGGGAGATCCCCGATTGTGTAGACGCCAGTAAGTTCAAGGGTGATATCGAAACGGAATGGAACTCCGGTAAGATTAAGACTCTGGTCGCGGACCCTCGCAGTCTGGGGCACGGCCTCAACCTGCAAGCTGGTGGACGAACCATCGTGTGGTTCTCACCCACATGGAGCCGAGAACTATACGACCAGTTTAATGCTAGAGTTATTCGCAAGGGTCAGGGCTTGCAGCCCATGATCTACCGTATCCTTTGTCCTTCCACCATCGATGATGCCGTGATAGAATCCTTGCGCGAGAAAGGCGAGGGCCAGCAGGCCATGCTCCGTATCATGTCCAACTATAAAGCTATCAAACTATGAGCGTCGTACCTATGCTGCTGTTGCAGGCTATCATTATGGTAGAGAGCTCCGGTAATGACCGAGCCGTAGGCAGGGGAGGAGAGTTAGGTTGTATGCAGATAAGTGCCATAGCGAAACGCGACATCTTACGCATCACCGGAGGGATACCTAGCAACCGTTTTAATCGGGAACAATCTATAGGCATGGCTAGGGCGTATTTGGAGTACTACGTAACTAGGGAACGGCTTGGCAGGGAACCTACTCTGAGGGACTACGCTCTGGTATGGCATCGCGGCCCAGACGGTTGGACCCAGAAGAGTTACAGTGCTTATTGGGATCGGGTCATGGACTATTTACCGAGCGTTCCTCTTAAGATTACGCTAGAACTACCAAGGCAGTAGGGGATCCTCTGGTTTCTTATCTACTCCATCCCGAGCTAGACGGACAGCTTCTAGGTATAGTTTTTCCCGATCAGATCTTCGATTAGCATTACGAGCCATCTCCATGTACAACGCTACGGTATCGTACCGAGCTTCTAGATTATAGTAGTACGTGGTCTCCTTAGGCGTCAGCGGATTGAGCGGAGTTGTCTGGGTCTCTAGGGCTTTTTCCTCGGGGTTTTTCCGTTTCAGCAAGCGTTGATAGTCGTCGAAGAACTCGATAATAGAAACCGCATTGGCATTAATTTTTCCGCCTTTGCGGAATATTTTACCATAGAACCAAGTATCTGAAGCGTCTGGTTCCCGTTCTCCCTTATTAAGTCCCAGCAATTCGGCTAGTAGTTCTGGTCCTCTCAGGGTGTTGAGTCCGACTGAACCAGCTACGGATTTGACTAGGTACTCCATCTTGAGGGGGCTTATGTATTCCGGAAATAATTCCCCGAGTTTCTTAGCAATCGATCCCGTGTCCTTATTGAACTGAGAACCTGCCTGATCTCCTTGTAAATTTCCGGGCACGATGGGGCGGTCAAAAAATAAGTTACGGTTTGAAGTTAATTCCACAGCGGATTTTAAACCCACGGGAAGACCCACCGGATTACCGACTGCAAAGATCTGTCCAAACAAAGCGTTAACTGCTTCAGGATTATCCTTATTCATTGCGTCCATTATTGCGATAGGCAGAGCGATAAAGGCTGTTCCGAAATCTTGAGGCAATGGTATCTGTACAACCTCATCCCCAACTACGATATGCAGGTACAGGAACTTCTCTCTCCAAGGCAACTCCTTCCACCACTCCTCGTCCTTATATTTGAAATAACTAAACAGTGCGGGCACGGTCATCAGAGTAAGGCCCGTAAGAAAAGCGGTAGCCGTTTTCTTCGGATTAGTTCTGAAAGTGCGGACAAAAGTCCGAGAACCTTGGAGTGACGCGCTATAGAATGGCCCGAGTAAACCTCTGCGAAGCGCGGGAGATTCATTTCCCTTAGCCGTGAAGTCTACCGTAGCCCGCTTATAGGCAAGCATACCCGCGATAGCCTGTTCCGGAGTAAGATCGTCTCCCGCTTTCCAACCCAGTTTGGTTATGGCTAATTCTAACTGCGATAAACGAGGGGCTGTTTCGGTGAAACTCAGAGCAGACCTAAGAGATTCTACCGGATTTGCGAGGGTGGTAAAAACTTTACCGCGAAATAGGAACGTCTTGAGCCTCTTGGCTTCTTGGATATCTCCCCCTATGAAAGTGGAGTTAGTTACCCCCAGCCGCTGGGCTATCTGGGTGGCTTGTGATTCGGCCAACCCCCCCATATATTTATCTCTAACTTCCTTAGGGGTTACGTAGACCAAAGCCCCCTGAGCTAGTTGGCCATACGCTTTCATTAAACCCATACCCACCTCTAGCGCGTTGCCTTGTCCGGTCATGAACACCGTAAAGGCATCTCGGATCGGATTAGTTATTAACTGGAAAGGAGCGGAGAGAGATACATACCCCATTTTTGCCAACCGATTAGGTGCTCCAATAAATATTTCAAAAGCGGCACCGAGACGCCCGACCTCCTGCACCCCTTGCAGAACATCCGCTATCTCTCGGGATACCTGATACCACTCCAAGGTGGACGCATTAGGATCCGTGGCGGTGGGGGTAGCTCTCCGTATCGCGATGATAGGATCCTTGGCGTCTCGGGCATCCGCATTCGTAGCGTACTGGAGCATGGCATCGTCCGAGAGCATCGAGGTATCTACCCCGTAGGTTTCTAGTTGTTTTCGGATGCTCTCAATATTCACCGACTTCATCACTTTACCCACCGATACTTTCTCTACTAGATAACCCATGCCCTCGGTCTTAGCCAGATCGGTTACCGCTTTCAGCACCATGTCCTTCTGACCCTTGGCAATGATGCTCTCGGCCATACGCAGCGAGCCCAAGTATAAATTTTCAATCTTACGGGAAGAGCCTTTTGCTTCCCTGATAGCGTAAGTACTACCCTTTATCAGGTTATTTCTTTTTTCTTCCTCGGTAAACTGCCGCATCAGAGGCCCGTAGTATACGGGGTTGGCTTTGCGGATAGCAGCCGTAAGCTGATAGTTCATCTCAGGAAAAGCCATTAGCTGGTAGTCCAGAGCCTTATCCCACCATTTAGATATACCCAGAGCGGCCTTTACAAAGTGGGGATATTTTGTGGACAGCTCGGCTATTTCAAAGTCCGCATCCGCTAGGCTCTTTCCGGGATCTTTACCCTGTTTTAAACGGATCTGAGACTGGAGAGACCACAGGTATCTATGGAAGTCCTCTTCTTGTGCAGGTTTTATTAGCGCGTAGGATTCCTTGAGGGATGGCCCGACTTGTCTACCATAGATATCTGTTATACCAGTGGTGACCCAGCTACGGAGAACGCCGCCTGCGGTACTTCTCAGAGCCGAAGCTATGATAAACGGGTCTTGATCGGCCCGCAAGGCAGTGCCTGTCCGTCTACGGTACTCATTACTCATCAATTCTAGGGGAGCAAACTCCTCCACCCGAGTAGCGTAGGCGGATTCTTTCCGTAGTTTATAGAGCAGTTTATCCAAGGCCAAGGGTTCGCTAGACATGGCCCGACTACGATCTCGCGCCCCCTGAAGTCTCCAAAGGGTAAGTTGTTGTTTAGCGGAATTGATCGTGGCCCCTAAGTTCGGATTATCAGCTATGAAAGTTTTCTCAAACCACGCCCGAGTCTGGCCGTACCCTTTGAGCGCGGGATCATCCGTCATCCAGAGACGAACGAACTCAGCAAAACCCTCTCCGGTATAGCCTATGGCTGGTCTGGTTTTCCCGTAGAGTTTCTTCCCCAGACCTTCTAGCTGCGTAACCACGGGAAGATTTTTCGGGTCGTAGCGTAGAGCCTTTCTGAGCGCAGAACTCTTGGCCGTACCAAAAATAGACTTGGCCATGGAGTGGCCCAGTTCGTGTACCACCACAGGAAGACCATCACGGTCCATCCCTTTGCGTAACCGGATTACATTTTCAAATTCTTTATAAAGCCCAGCCGCTGGCCCTGCATACCTGCCAGTACGGAGAACTGCGCTATCGCCTAAAGCTTGGAGCACCCCGACTATGGATTTATATACCGTAGGGAGATCGACAATGTCGGTCCCATCAGCGGTGCGCTCCATAGTCATGGCTAGGTCTACGGCTGGACCGGACGCTGGATACTCAATCCCTTCAGGGTTCCTAGCCATCTCGGCCATCGCTTCGTCGTACTGTTCGCGGCTCATCTCCCCCTTGTTCCAAGCCATCTGGAGTTCCGAGAACCTCGGGGAGATAGGTTCGTCCATCAGACTGTAGCGCGGGCCTAGTTGGTTATCTAGGACTCCGGGCGTACTGCCTTTTACCACTGGGGGTTCTGGAAGACCCATCTCTTCAGCCGCAAAGGCGGCATCGCTAGCATCCGCTTGCGCTATCTCCTCTTCGGGGGTACCTGCGGGTTCAAGCTGATCGGCATACTTGGTGGGATCATCCCACCCATATTTTTGGGCAAAGACGAAATTGATTCTCCGGATTTTCGGACCGTAAAGGTCTTGTATCCTTCTAAGAATATCGGATCGTCCTGTTTCAACCAGCCGTTGTCTATAAGTTTCGCCATTAGGATTATCTCTCCAGTTGTTTTCGATAAGGTTACCGTCTGAGGCAAACCTACCAAGGTTAATTTCCAATCCATCATATGCTCGGGACATGGAAGATGCCGCCGATTTCATCATTCTCTGAAATTCAGTATTCGGGGTTCCTGAGAAATTTATAAAGCGAACACCCATGGGTTCTGAGATTATGGCAATACTACCGGAGTCTAGGATCTCCTTTAGTCCCGCCTCTTCAGCGTACCGACGTAATTCCGCTAGTTCGTTTGCGGTCATGCCCCGTCCAATTCGCAGCGAGAGGCCATTGGCATCGCGTACTAGGGCTCTATCCCCATCAACGAAGAACGGACGATGCCATCCTGCACCATCCTGTTTGAAGAGGATAGCTTCTATAGCTACTTTAGAGTCGAGCTGTTCGGCGGTAGTTATGGATACTTTATTCCCGCTTCCGAGAGCCGCTTGTTCCACCCCGCTCCCCCGAGGGGCGGCTACGGAAGTTTGCATGGAGAGGTTGGTTTCGTCTTTCCAAATTCCCGGAAGAAGCTCATCCCCAAGAACAAGGATACCTAGCTCGCGATCCACTACGTTATTCCCGCCCTCATCTAATAGCGCATTCCTCATGGCCGATAGATATTCTAGCTGCTGCGCGGGCGTGGCGTTGCCCATATTAGGCATATCCCCCGTGGAACTTCCGGGCCTTACCTCTAAAGAAACTTGGCCAATATCCCGCAGTACGTAATCCGCAAAATCGTTTTTAGAATCAGATATGTCTACTGGGGTAGTCTGGTATACCGCTTTAAATATCTTGTCACCCCACTTGGTAGCTACCTCGGCATCGGGTACGTTGGGCTTCCTAGCATTTACCCATGCCCACTGGCGTTTCCCTTCAGCATTGGGGGCTTGTTGAACATACTCCCCTAACTTCTTTGCTTCCTTTTTGGCCAGCGCGGCAGCTTCCTCGTACCGAGCTTTACCCGCTACCCAGATGGCCGCTTGAACTTGCTGGGGTTCCCATGGGGTTGGAGCTACAGGCACTTCCCCTGTAGGGTTGCTGTTATAGGCGGCTAAATCCTTGGCATACTTATCCGCTTCAAGTTTGGTAAGCCGATCAGCGATCAGAGATATTTCCCGCTCTACTTTTGCGTAGCGTACTTTTCCCGGAACGTCCTGCTTATATCCCCAGACGCGCATTATCCACATATCTACAGTAGCTCCCTGCACGATCTTTGGATCTATCTCAACCATTAGGTTGATGTAGAAATTATTTGTTTTGATTCCTTCCCAGCGTTCCCCATCGGCAACGGACTGACCGCGAGCAATGTCCGTACCCATCTTGCCCACCGTTATTTTCTTGCCCGCCTTCCATTCGTAGTAGGCGCGGATTGCTTGGCCCAAATTGGGGTACACGTTATTCTGTGGGGAATAAGCGGCGATAAAAGCGGCAAGAACTTCGGCATCCTTTCGGTTACCTTGAGTAAGTCGCAAGATCATCTTGCTCGACTTCTCGTACCAGTACCGTCCTTCCCTTCCGTCCTGCGCCATACGGATTAGTTTGGTCCGCAGACGCTCTAACTTTTCCGGAGTGTTTATTCCCGGAGGCATCCCTACGTATTGACCCGTGGTCTTCACTCGGTTCCTAACTGGACCCGTAAGTTTGGGAATACTAATTCGGGTTCTATCCTCAACGGCTTCATCCGTCAGGCTGTACGATATGTTATTATTCTTGAGGCTATATTCGCCGTTATTGCCTGTGGCGGACTTGAGCTGATTAGGATTAAATACTCCTAGGTTCATCTGACCCATCTCCATCTCGTAGTAGGAGTCAAAGCCCGCAGCTTTTATTTCCTTTTGAATTCCAGCAAGAGAAGACCAAAAACCTTTGCTTACGTGCATCCTGTTGGGGCCGTCTATTTTAAGAGATGGAATTTTGTCCAAGTCATCTTTGTTCCAGAATTCAAAAGGATTCTCTGCTCTTACGTAGAGTGGAAAAACGCGAGACCCCGAAACATATCCGCCGTACTCCTGTTTAGAAGCAAATAAATTTGCTACTTCAGGAGACGGGGATACAAAAATAACGTCGCTGTACGCTGAGAAATCAGCGTCAAAGGTTGAGAAATCAGTACCTGCGGATGTGCCGTGGTAGAATACTTTAGGTATTCTATACTCGTCTTCCTCTACCATTTTACTGTTACCAAACCACCGTTTAAAGCTAGGAGAGTCCAGCAGGGCCACTCGATCCGCTAAACTCTGGCGGGTAACCGCACTCTCCCGCCCCGATAAAGTACTATTGCTACTCCGCAAGACTCTCAGCATGGCCCGAGCAGTTTCCTCGTTGCTGAGATTAACTAGCCCAGCCTTGGCTAAGAACTCACGCACCGCCTCGACGATAGTCTGCCAGATATCGGGTTGAGTTTCGGCATTCTTAGCGACCCACTCTTCTACTATTCTTAAATCATAGTCTATTTCGGATTCCGCTGATTGCCGTGGATACTTCTCTTGGAGAGTAGCCATTTGATTTTCCGGAATACTCCGAGCCGCAAATTTTTGCAGGGCTTCTCGCCCTTGTAAGGAGCTTAGAAGGGCGTGAGCCCATTCATGGCTAGCCACCTGACTAATCGTGCTACCTCGGGTTAGTGCATACGGAGCATTGATAACAATTCCACCCTCAGTGGAATACTGTCCGCGAACCCCTCGCCCGTTCTGGGTCCATTCGGGACGGGACACTACGATTATCTTGGGAGCCTGCGGATTATTCTTTTTCCAAACTTCTAACTCTGCTTCTGCTCGGGTTTGAACAGCCCGTTGAATTTCCGAAAGCTCTTGTTTCCGTGAATCAACTACCGGAGCATTATCGATAACAATCTTAAGATCTTCTGGGCTTGGTTTAAACCCCATGTTGCGAGCGTGCTGGACATTGAACCGCGCCCACCACTGGTCCATGGGTAGATCTTCGGATAGGGTAAGATGGGTAGGATCTTCGGTCAGCGATTGACGGACCCGATTCTTGCGGGTGCTAATAACGGGAAGCAGGATAGGCGCACTAGGAGAATCGTTGTGCCGTTCGGCTATCTCGGTACGGATCTTGGTTCCCTCGGATAGGGCTTGAGCTTCCGTTAACCCCGTAGACTTCATCACCCATTCCAGATAGGCGGGCCGTTGTTTGCTGGGGGTTTTGCTCGACACAATATAAAGTGCCAAGTCGAGATCGCTGGTAAAGTCTAGGGGCGACTGCTTGTAGTAGGTCTTGGCAGATCTTAAATACTTTGGAAGAATAAAATCCTCCGCCGTCTTAGTTACTCGACGAGGTTTCTTACCAACAGTCGCTGGAGAAATCGGAGTTGGAGCCGCAGGGGCGGGGACACCAAATGTTTGGTCACTTTTCCACGTTAAATAGTCACTATAAAATTGTTCCGGTTCAATCCCAACTCTCTTGGCCCCTTTATATACATAGCCTTCTGCTCTTTCATTAAGCGACGTTTCGACTGCACGCTCAAGCCCTGTTTCATCCTTCGTATAACGCTCCTCGTCACGGCTATCAAGCCACTCAGCAGCATACTTACGAAGCCTATTGAAACGCAGTTTTTTATCCCGAGGGCTTTTATCTTGGTCGTCTCGCGTATCTCTTCTTGTTTTCTCAATATCAAGAAGTAAGTCGTATTCGTATGTTTCAGGGTCTACTGTCGTTGCACGGGCTGTACGGGTTACGGGAGCCACCGGAGCAAGGGGGGCTGGAGTTGCTATTGCTGTAGGGGCAACTACCGCAGGAGCAGGGGCAACTGCCGCAGGGGCAGGAATCATGGGGGTTTCTGCCACCACAGGGGCAGGAGCAACTGACGTATCTATTGCCGCAGGAGCAGGAGCAACGGGAGTTTCTACCATTGCAGGGGCTTCCTCTACCACCGGAGCAACAGGAGTTTCTTCTACCACTGGAGCCTCCTCTACTACCGGAGCCAACGAACGCTGCTTCTTGATCTTGGCCATCTCTTTCTTGTGCTCGGCCTTGGTCATCTCCCGACTGGCAAGTTGGGAGTCAAAGTATTCTACGTCTAAGTCTAGTTCCGCATTTGTCTTCGGGGCCAGTGGAGCCTCTACCGCAGCAGGAGTAACCACGGCAGGGGTAACTACGGCAGGAGTCTTTACGACAGCGGGGGCAACGTATCCCTTAGGCACGTAGTTATCTCCGTCCTGCACCCAGTCTTTGGGAAGCACTATCGGGGTTGTCGCATCCTTATTATAATCGGAAAGATCTGCAATATCCACGGGGGTACCGTTCGCAATCGCGTCTCGCAGCTCGGTATGAAGGTTAAGATCGTAATTGTCTAGGGCTACCCTCTGACTGGGAGTAAGAGCTGCGTAGTCCTTTCGGTACATATCTACCACCTTTCGCGTTTGATCAGGGAATAAAGTACGAGGATCTTGCTGGGCTAGATTCTTAGGATCCTCGGAACCTAGCACACGGCCAGCTCCGATACCCGCTGCGGAAGTCACGCCACCAGTTAGGGTGCCCACTATAGCGGCAGTGCCCGTTCCTTCTAAGATATCCCTATTAGGATCGTACCGTTTAGCTACCACGTTCTGCACTACCTGTTGAGCGGGCTCGGTAACCCCTTCGACAACCATGGCCTCTAATATTGCTCTGGCTCCTCGCTGCGTGGGGGTTTTACGGAAAGCGGCCAGAAGAGGTCTTAGCTTAGTTATGTTACCGAGCTGCTCCAATGCCGCCGCTGGGGTACTTGCAAAACCCGCAGCCAGAGCTAGCTCTCTTGCGTCCACTTCTGGTTTTCCGGCATCTAAGTACGCCTTTAGGGCTTCTTGGTACGTTTGGTCAAATATCTGGGATACTACCGCAGGAAAACCAACCCCAGTCACAGCTAACGGGATTTGGGAAATAACTTGGCCTATAGCCCCTACCGTTTGTCCGGGAATACTTGCCGCGACATCTGGGTCCACGGGATAAACGTCTGTAACCGCTTGCCGAAATTCTCCCACCTTAGCTATAGCGGGTTTTAGGTAGGAGGTCTCGTTAACTTTATCTAGTTCAGCTTTACGGCTGAGTAGATAGTTTTCCGTATCGATCTTGTGCGCGGCGATCTCAGCGTCCACAGCGGCCAACTCGGGCGAGAACTTATCTCGGTTGTAGATTCCGCTACGTTTTCCCTCTAGGCTAGCCAGTTTCCAATTTAAAGTTTGGAGTTCTGGAGCAGCACTAGCTCTCCTTGTTTCCTGTAAGAAGTTATCAGCGAGTAAGAGAGTACCTTGGACCGTACTTCCTATCCCCGTACCTAAAGCCCCCTGAGCAAATAAACCAGACAGATTCCTTACCCCATATTTCAAGTCTCCCCGTTCCTTTCGGTCAGCTTCACTCTGAGCGATAGCTGCAAGCTCTTCCGGAGTAGCAGGAGTTTCTGGAGCCGAGGGATTCAGAGCAAGACCTCCCATCCCGCCCATCATGGAGCTACCAATCTTACGAGCTTCGGTAGCAGATACGTTCTGAACTACGGGAGGCTTATTAAGAAATGTGTAAGGACTCAAACCCTCCTCGGGGGGAGGCGGTTGGGGTTCATTTAGGAAAGAATAGGGACTCTGGTTTTTTTCGGACGGGGGTTTAGGCTCGTTCAAAAATGAGTATGGACTCTCCTTCTCCTCTTCAGGTTTTTTACCAAAGTTGTAAGATAGACCAGCGAAAGCCATGGGGGAATAACTTATTCTCTTAGCCGACCAATAATTGCAGTCTTTGCCTCTTTGGATAGATTTAAATTATTTACATATTTTTCGAAACTAGGCCTATCTTTTTTACTTACCACAAAATTTCTTGCGTTTAGTTGTCTAAGTACTTCCAAAGCCTCGGGACTAGCTTTTACTTCGGCATCCATAGCCGCTTGTCTTTCTTTTACTTTGTTACCTTCTGCAACTTTTATTACTGTCCCAATAGGCTCATTACCCGCAGCAGTAATCGCACGTTCTTCCGTTCTTCCAGCACGCTCGTCTGCACGCCTTGAAAGATTCAATTGTTCGGCAGCGTTGGCAGCAGTCTGTTGGTTCCGAACAGCCGCTTCCATACGCCGTATCTCGGCATTTTTTAATCTAGCTTCAGCCATAGCCTGCGCTCTGGATGCTTTGTCCATACTTGCTTGAATAGTATTTTCACCCTGCATCAGTTGTGGGGTTAACATATTCCCATAAGCTCTGATCCGTTGTTGAGCTGAGTTGCTGCCCGGAGTATAATCATAAACCATTTGGTTTATTTCTTCGGGTGTTTGATATCCTAAGGGGGATTGCGGTTGATTTAATTGGGGAACAGATCGGGGCATAGCTATTTGCGAAGGAGGCATACTCATCTGGGGGGGAGCAGGAGGAGGAGGCATACCCATGTTGCCGAGTTGCGAATAGGCAGGAATGGTATCAAACTGTTTTACTGGTGGGGGTGCATACGCTTTACCGCCAATACCAGACACCATAGAAATAGGGGTGTTGCTTAAGTCGTTTCTGGCTCCGCTTATAAACCGATTTCCCAAAGCCACCTGTTCGTTCTTCTGTTTATTTTCTTGGTCTGTCGTAAAGGTATTATACTTAGACAAGTTTTCGGCTCCCGAAGCATACTGATTCGCTGCATTAGTTCTGAAGTCTTGGAGATTTCTATATTCAGAAGCATCGCGGTCTGCCGCAGTTTGTTTCCTAGTCTCGTCTGCCGTTCGATACCCCATCAGGGTTCTTGCATCTGCTTTGGCTTGAGCGGTGTCAACACCCTTGGAGTACTCGATAATGTCTTTAGCATCGGAACCTTTTCCGCTACCAAAAAACTTATTCATTGCCCCAGTTACTGGGGTCTTAAATTTATCTAACTGGGCTATTAGTTTGGCGTTACCTGAAGTTCTTATTTTCCTTTCTAGTTCTGGATCGGAGTCTAGGCGTGCGTTAGCGTCACGAATTTGGAGTTCTTCCTCCTGTTGTTTCTTTGTCAGATCAGAGAACCCTTTCAGCAAACTGTTGGTGGCGTTCTGGTAACCCTGCATACGGGTCTGGGCAGCGGACGCGATACCTTGGGCGAGGATTTCTCCGCTTCTGTTAGTGATTCCGGGGTTATAGGCCATGGTAGATTTTTAGTAGAGATTAATTAGAGGTCATGTGCGAGAAATTTTGCTTGGGCAACCAACGAAGTTTATCCGAGATGTTGCTTACAATCGATCCCCCTAAACGAGGGCATGGCACGGAACCCGATTCGGGAACCATGCAAGCCGTACAGGCTGGGAAATAGTCTGGGTTAAGACGCTTGTCTTTGCGCTCTGTCCAATTCCCCTCGATCTTCTCGTAGCGGGAGTAGTGGATAGGTAGGTTAAATTCTTCGGTGTAGTCCCAGATATCCTGATCGGTGAAGTGTCTCAGCGGATAGGCTATGCTGGCACAGTCAACGTAGTTGGCATAGTCAGCACTGAGCGGTACAGCCCCTTGAATGGGGTCTACGTCGGTGCTCTTGTGCCCCACAAAAATAACATCCCAAGGGAAGGTGTAAGTACCAGTTGCCTTGAGGTAGATGTCGTGCAGGGCGCATAGCGAAACTTCCCCTTCTTCTGGTTTACAAATCCCCGTTGGCAGGAAGACCGATCTTTTCCCTGTGGTATAGGCGTTAACAATCTCCACACACCCGTCCTTCTCCGTCATGTACGTCTCTAGGGGGGAGTAGTCGTATACCGTCAAATCCCACTCATCGATTACCGCATTAGCAAATCGGTATTTCTTGGGCATGAAAGGCTCTCGGTAAAAAACTACCGGAAGATCACGCTTAAGACTGCGGATAAGATGGAGCATGACCATGGAATCTTTACCGAAGGAACTCATGATGGAGGGGGTCTTAGCATGCGCTAATACCTTATACACCAAGTTCTGCGCCTCATCGATTTTAGATTCTAGGTTCATCTTAGTTTACATAAGAGTCGCGCTACCAAGTGCTGCCCCACCAAGAGATCCCAACAAACCCGATATACCAGCAGACTTAGTTGCCGAGGCCTGAATGTTAGCAGACTGTAGAGCAGCAGCATTATTGGCCGCAGCAATCTTACTTGCCTCCTGAGCGTTGTAGTTGGTGTTAGCCAGATCAGCCCCGTAAGCGGAGAAGGGATCGAACTGCGTGCGAGTAGCCCCAGCGGATGCGGTGGTACCTGCCGACTGGCCGAATAGATTCTGATTATTACCGGCGTTCGTGGATGATCGGCCAAGTACCCCTTGGAAAGGATCGATCTGCGTGCTGATCTGATTCTGGAACTGTTGCTGGTACTGAGCTAATTCCTGAGCTCTACGAGCAGTCTCATTCTGGTTCAGCGTTCCAAGCTGATTGAACATATTCATCCGGTTAGCGTCAGCCCTATTGAGGTACTGCAAGTTCTGCTGACTGCGGTTGAGGTCTGCCTGCTGATTGACTCCCTGCTGACCAGCGTTCAGTCTGTTCGTGTCCAGCACCGACTGCTGATTAGCTAGCCCAGCCTGTTGACCCAACTGGGACATCTGAACACCTGTAGACTGATTAGCTAAGGCTGCTCTCAGGGCACTGTCCTGATTGTATTGTCCGGTTGTCAGGTACTGTTGGTTTTGCGATAGGTCTCTAGCCTGATTAAGTCTGGCGGCGTCCATGTACGCACCCTGATTGGCGGTCATGCCCTGAAAACCTAGCTGATTGGCTTGCTGTCGTGCAGACTGATTGGCGAGGGATGCGTTAAGACCAAACTGGTTTCCCTGCATCTGATTATTAGCATTCTGGATAGCGGCCTGAAGACCAAGAGAACCGTACCCACGGTACGCATCAGATAACCCGATAGCGTTCTGGAAGCCCTGTTGTCTTTGGGCATACCCAGCCTGCTCAACTTGACCTGCATAAGCCTGACGTTCTTGCTCGCGCTGTCTGCCGAGGGCTTCACGGTTAAGAACCTCGGCGGCTACAGCGGCGTTGGTGTTGATCAGACCGCGAGCAGCGAATGCCTCCCGAGCGGACTGCTGGGAATTGCGTATATCCTCAGGAGAAAGACTGCGACCCATAGCCAGACCTTGCATGGCCTGCTGCTCTAAGGTGCGCTGTAACTCTGACGGACCACCGGACTCGGCTAGACGTTGAGTGGCAGAAGCCAGACCTACATCGTTCTGATCTACTTGGGCGCGATCAAAGGCGGTGTTAGCTTGAACCTGATTGTATCCGGTGTCTGGGGATACCATAAATGGGTTTACATCCTGAGCACCCATAGGTGATTGGATCTGTCCAGAACCTACCCGCTCAAACTGAGTGGGGCTACTAACCATGGGGGAGTAGAAGTTCTGCCCGACTTCTCGAATGTTGTTAGGGTTACCCTGTTGAAATCCCTGATAGGCCATGTTCTGCATGTTCCTAAACTCTTGGGTCTGGGGAACCCCCTGATTAGTTAGGTTAGCAACTTGATTGCGTGATGCGTATAGCTCTGGGTTAGCTGCACGCTGAATGGCAGATACCTGACCGCCTAGGGCACCAACGTCCGCAATATCCCCAGCTCGCAGAGCCGTGTTACCGAATCTGGTTTGGTTCGCAGCTTCGGCGGTTAAGTCTCTGTTTATATCGGTATAACTATTACCCCGATAACCGGGCCCAAATAGGGATTGCCCTAGAATAGATAGATCAGTTGCAGCGTACTTAGGGGCAAGGGCTCGGTAGGCATCGTACTGTGGACCAGCTAAATTAATCTGAGCCTGTAGGGTAGCTAGGGTCTCGGCGTTTATGTTTCTACCGCTGGCATCCGTGTCGGTACCTGCTCCCACAGTGGGGAGTCCGGCGGGAGCTGGCCCCCCATCAGCGGCTGGTCCGCCGTCGGCATACTGTCCCAGTCCAGTAAAGATTCCGCTATTGGAGGTATTGGTTTGCAGTCCGGTAGTGCCACCACCCCCAGCAAAAGCGGGGGCAGCAGTGGATACACCAGTTGTTGGTACCCCCGCAGGAGTTACCCCAGTTGAGGTTCCGGTCTGGGTGACTCCGATCTCCCTCTTATAGGTTGCAAGCATATCTGCCGTAGGTCTGACCCCCCCGTTAGCTCTGGCGTATTGAGCAGATAGATCGGCATCAGTATATAATCCACCAGTAAACGGATTGACGTTGTTGGCCCCGTAGGCTGCTACATTGGTAGCCTCATTGATAATGGCAGAGTCTATTGCGTCAGGAGCATTTCCATTAGCAGCGTTCCACTGTCTTACAAAGTTGGAAACTTGGCCAGCAGCGGGGGTGAGAGTACCAAAAGTACTCTGAGCTACATCCCTATTCTGATTTATCCAAGTCTGCTCTAGCTGGGTTGGAGTACTGCGAGCAGCAGTTGCCACCGAAGCGGGTGTAGGAGCGGGGGCAGGGTTTGTAGCTACCGGAGTTCCCGAGACCGTGGTAGCTGCAACGGGAGATCCCGGTCTCCCGTTTTCGTACTGTCCATTGCTAGTCCAGTGGGACCGACCAAAATCTGCCAGCGACATCCCCGTGGATTTGATCGCGCTGTTATAGTAACTAATCAGATCCGGATTACTATTAACGTAATTTGCATACGGGTCTGAGGATGTTGCCGTTGCCGTATAGCTTGGGTTTGTGAAGGCGTCGTTCGGAATTCCCTCCCAGTTAGATGCTCCAGTGGAGCGGGCAATACCTTGAGTCCAAGTGTTGAAGGCTTGCTGCTCTGCGGGGGTGTCTACCCTTTTTCCGGATTGTAGGTATTGGGAAAGTAACTGGTCGTATGTCATGGGGAAAAGTTCCTCGGTTGGTTAACTGAGAGCTGCGGTACGAGATACCTCGCACCAAAAAGTTCCGTCGGAGATAAAGTGAGAAGTGAAACGGCTGGATGCCCCAGTCAGGGTCTGAGTGCCAAGGCTCTTGAACGGTGATGCGTAGGTAACCACGTTACCACCTGTGGCGTTAGTCAGGAAAATAAAGTACAGATGCTGACCTGCGGTCCCAGCCCCCGAGGGGGTTAAACTAAATGCCGAGGTGTTTGTACAGGTGATCAGACGGGTATTACCCTTGGAGGTGCTGATCGTTACCGCTATAGCTGCCGAGTATGTCTCGGTAGATGCCGAGCCAATGAACGGGGTATTGGCCGTTATGGTTAATCCGGATATGGATATATTGGAATCTAGGCTAGCGGTAGTTACCTCAGCTACGCTCAGTGTAACCGTGGGTGTTGATAGCAAATTTAATTTTGCGTAAGTGATTGGATCTGTGGTTCCAGTAAAAGTATATCCGGGGGTTACGGTAGACATGGTGAGTAAGTGTTAAATTTTTAGCCGACTTGGACTTGCGAACCTCGATCTCCTGAACGGGCCTCCACGCCCACCCCAGATAACTCTATGAATCCCGTAGAATTTACGACTTTAAACCACGCCGATAGTCCCTTTTTACGGGTTATCAGGGGGTACCGATAGTTCTGGGTCATCTCTGGTAGGAAGCCAGTTCCGCTTTGTATGCTATCCGGTCCAGTGGAATAGTCCTGACGGAACGAACGATTGTAATCATCGTTAGAGTTATTCATAGAATAACTAGAATCAGCAAATAACCAACTTGTTGCTCTGGAATAAGTTTGGTTAGTTAGGATAGATGAATCATCCGAAGCACTGCTAGAGTATGCGGTTACCGAGAAGTTTGGCCGATTAGTGGAAAGGTCCATGTACATTCTACGGGGCACGAAAGAGTTATCCCTTAGCTGGTAGGCTCTCGTTGTAATCGAAGTAGCAATCTCAGCTACCGTAGCTCCGCTGATATCGTTTTGCCCTTGTCCGGTTACGAATACTCGACCGTCTTCGGATACGCAGTGTAGTTGAACAGACCCCTGATAGCTGGCTAAAACAAAACCTTGGATAGCTAGGTTAATGGAATCATCAAAACTCCATTCCCCGTACCACTGTTTGGTAATAAAATTATAAACAACAATGCTGTTGCACACATGGGAGTTATCTAACGGCAGGGATACGTACAGTTTATTATCCCAGTACGCTAAAGCTATCTTGTATCCGAATTCCCAATTTATTCTTTTCAAGATACCTGAGATATTACGAGATAAGGGTTCGGTAGATGCTTGGAGTTCGTTCTGTAGATTTAGTCTGATCGAGGTGACATTCCTATCACTCATGTAGACTAGGTCTGGGCCTACACTAGTGACGGCGTTGATACCAATTAATCCCAGATTGCGGATTATCTCGGTTGAGGTCACATCAGTCAAACTACCCTCCACGTTCGCCAACAGTAAGCTGCTGCTATGTTTGAATACCACTAAGCTGTTAGTCCCGAAAGGATATGAGGCTACTACGTAGTCCCCACTTCCGGTGTTCAGGTTAAAACTGTTAGCGATATTATCGTACTCCGTAAACACCAGTACGTCTGAGGCAGCTATCTCATCCTTACCGTTAACCACCCACAATCTATTCTGGTAGTAGGTTGCTTGGCTACTCTCTGGTATGCTACTGAAACCGGGAAGTCCGGTAGAGTCTGGGACCACCTCAAAATCTTCCGACCAAATTCCGTCCCACCTAAGGGGGGTCTGACCAATACCCATAAACAAAAAGAGATAGTTATTAGCCTGAATTAACGAACCCTGCTTTGATAATACCACCCCCGCAGGGTAGAATACTATCCGCTTTGATTGACCGTAGGCATGGAAGGCCACTGAATTAGCTCCGGCTACCACGATCCACTGAGAACCTGCCGAGTTAGGATCTGAATAAACTCCCGAGGCCAATATTTTTACCGCCGAGGTTATCATTACTCGGTAGTTAACCCCCGTCTGGGCCACCGCAAAAGTTATTGAATTACCAAATCCAACTGCCGTCCATTCGTAGTCGTAGGGGTTTACCTCGCTAGCCCAAGTAATGCCATCCTCTGAGCTCATTATGCGATTAGAGGTACCAGTAATGGAAACAGCGGTATACTTTCCGTTACCGTAGCTCACTCCGTACCAGTCATTGTTTGATGCACTGGTGCGGGAGGTCCACGTCTGTCCGGTAGTTGATGTCATCACTCGGTTACCGCTACCCGAGGAAGCTACGGCTACATAGAGGGAATTCCCGTAGGTAACACTTCTCCAAGCTAAGCTAGCAGAAGCATTGCGAGATACCCACGTAGTTCCGTTTGTGGAGGTCATCACCCTACCGCTACCCCCCGAGGTAGCTACCGCCACAAACTCATTACCATACACTACCGAGGACCATAAGTCTGAGCTAGCGGCGGTCTCGGGCTCCCAGTCTATGCCATCCGTAGAACTCATGATCTGTTGACCCACTCCGGGGGTAACTGCCTCCACGGCCACAATCTTCTGCCCTGCCTCGTCTACCAGATAAACTCCTGACTCATCTACCAGAGGGGTAATTACGCTAGATGCCCCAGCGGTAGCTACCGCAAGAAAGATCCCTGCACCATACGTCATGGAAGTCCAAGGGGATGCCGAGGAAGCTGTGCGAGTGGTCCAGTTAATTGCGTCTGTGGAAGACATAACTAGCCCAGCATTTGATACGGCTGCATAGACCCCGTCACCGTAGGCCACCGCGTTCCAAGTGCTGGCCACAGAGGCATTGCGAGCGGTCCACGAAATAGCGTCAGTGGATGTCATTACATGCTGCAATCCCGTGGCAGCAACGTCTGCTACGGCTACATAAACTCCATTTCCGTAGGTCACGGCATTCCACTCGCTGTCAGCCCCAGCTATCTCTGGCGTCCAAGATCCACTGAGCACGGTATCCTGAGATCCCGGAAGGGCTACAAAACCTCCCCGAGTAGCTGCCGTGCTGTTGGTAAAGTCTATATTGGTGGCAGCTTGAACTTGACCCGCTTGAAGGTTAATTGCTGCATCGTATGAGTTAACGCCTAGCAAAAACGTATCCCCACCAATTTCTGGTTGGTCATCCGTAGCTGCGTAGTTGCGATAACGATTCATTTATCTAGAGTACTAAAGGGACAGTCCCAAGCTCGGCGAGACCAATAGTTGGCGGTTAATTTATTCTGAGCTCCTTTGATCCCACCCGATCTGGCGCAGTAGGATTTCTTTCTAGCGGGGGTGTCTTTCTTGATGCTCATATTAGCATCTCCAAAGCGGATGACTTTTGATTGTCCGTTGGCACATGCACGCACCACAGACTTCTTACCTCCTTGGACATCCCCTCTGGGACTATTGCATGGTAGATTACGTGGATTCATAAAGTTATTTCTTACGGCTCATCCGATCTCCAAACCACCAGCCGATGCAGTTGAAAGCGCAGAACTGAATCTCGTCGATCATCTCGGCTTGCTCAAGTGCGGTGACGCGGAAGAAAACAAGCGTAACGAGTATCAGCAGTAGCAACGTGATAGCGGGTCGAAAGAGCGTGATAACATTAGCCGCCCACGGTGAGACGTTAGCCGGAGGAGTCGCCGCCTGTTGACTTGCCGTGAACGCATCCCACTTAGCTTTATCGCTGGCGATACCAGCCATGACCGTTGCCTTCTCTAACTCGCGCTTATGATCCTGCCCAGCTTTGTAGTTCTCGAAGAAGCCGTTGCCGATGCGGAGCAAGACGCCGAGTGCGCCACCGCCGAGTGCGTTTGTGAATAGGTCAAGCATGGTAGTTAAATGCCAAAGATTGCTTGTTGAAGTTTACGGAAGCAGAAATACGGAAACCAAATAAACTTAGGCACGCGCTGAACGCGATGCCGAGTGTTAGCCACAAACGGATAGCTGGCATCCCAAAGCCGTATCGTAATCTTGCCGCCACTCGATGACGTGCAGTTCACGATCTTGATTTCTTTGGTCGGTGGCCGTCCCGCATACCAGTAATTGTCATACTGCCCAAACTCTAATAAGCCGTCAGCCAGCGAGTCTTGCAGCGTCCAGCCGTTAATACTGCCCTTCACCGTGACGCTCCCGCGAACCTTGCAATTTGAGAAAGTATAAAGCGATCCGCGCACGCAATCAATCGCGTCCTCCTGCGAGCCGTCTGGGATATCCAGATCGACTACGTTCAGCACATTCACGTCTGAGCATTTGAACAGATCGTCGTAGTCCGAAGGAACAGCCGGAGCTTGCCAGTTGTCTGGCCCGATAATGCGCCCATCATATTCTGGGCCGCAGTAGCTTTTCCAGTTCGTGTCCTTCGTGCCACTCATAGCTAGTCGCCCTTCGGTTCTTCCTTCGGTTTGAGTGCCTCCGCGATCTGCTCCGCGCACTTGCGGATCAAGTCATGCTGCTCTGCGTTGAGCGGAGCCATGCGTGCTGCGTTATAGAGGTTATTGAGTGCCTGATCTAGTGTCATGTTGTTCATGTTGTATTTTATTGTTAGACGTTACGTTTGATAATCCATGCGGTGATTGCCGAGATTACAGCCGCCAAAACCGCCACCTTTCCCCGAAGCTCGTTCTTAAAACTCTCCAGCATCGACACGCGACCGTTTGTCTTGATGCATTGCGCCAACACTTGCTCCAACACCTTGTCCTGCGCGTCCATGCGCGTCAGGATAGCGGAGAGTTGTGCATCAATGCTGAGAGGGTCGTAGCTCATTTGGATTCTAGTGCGGCGAGGCGTGCATTTTAAGCTGTAGCTATAAGCATTGCAGTACGGACATTCAGATTGCCGCTTGCAAGCGCGAGTCTAAATGCTGTACTTGAACCACTGTAAGTACGCGCCTGAGGAGAACCGTATGATGTATTGCTAGATACAACGCTTACAGCATTTAAAGAGAATATTACTATGTCGGAAAAACCGTTAGACCCATCATCTCCAATAACTAGAAAAAGCCCTCCATCAGCCCCTGCTGACATTGTAAAAAGAGTAGTGGCAGCGGTGGTAACATTAACTGATGTTCTCCCATTTAATATACCTCCATTGCTTTTTATAGCATATCCGCTCGCTCCTGCACCAGAGTCTGTGACGTGTAATCTAGATGCAGGACTCGCCGTCCCAATGCCGACGTTGCCGCTGCCATCAATTAAAATACCTTGCGTGCTTGCCGTTCCAGAGGTCGTTAAATACAATCCTCTGCCTGAAGGTGATGAAATACCGCCAGTATTGCCGCCATCCCAAACAGAACGCCATAATTCTTGGGTGCTATTATTGAACGTGGAAAATGTATTGCTAGACGACAAAGTCCCTGTGATTGCCGCGCCTGTGGTTGTGAACGAAGCCCTATCAGTGCCGTCAACTGCAACAATTAACTCTTTGCTTCCTCCTACTCTCAATGTATTTGTTGCTACTGCAGTTCT
>Ga0181355_1000144_pt1 | contig 27895 bp, 61 predicted proteins | sample Fa13VDMM15DN_FD_130099 | JGI IMG/M metagenome (GOLD analysis project Ga0181355, IMG submission 130099) | Freshwater viral communities from Lake Michigan, USA - Fa13.VD.MM15.D.N | ecosystem: Environmental > Aquatic > Freshwater > Lake | place: USA: Michigan | collected 2013-09-23 | reverse complement strand
GTTATTCGAATACGATAGGAGGTTTATGCCTCCGTCGTCTAACTGGTTAAGACCCACGATTTATACTCGTGAAGCTCTAGATGTGAGCGCAATATAGGTTCAAATCCTATCGGAGGTACCAATCTTACTGCACCTGTAGCTTAGTTGAATAAAGCAATTGATTTCTAATCAATAGAGCGTTGGTTTGAATCCAACCAGGTGCAGGATATATAATATGTTGGACAGATGGCAGAGTTGGTCTATTGCATCTGACTTGAAATCAGAAGTGCCTTAAATGGTACCGTGGGTTCGAATCCTACTCTGTCCGAGTTTTGTTCGGTAGCTCAGCGGTAGAGCGGTGCACTGTTAATGCATTGGTCGTAGGTTCGATCCCTACCCGAACAGATGGGCAGATACCGAAGTGGCCAAACGGGGAAGACTGTAAATCTTCTGGCTTACGCCTTCAGAGGTTCGAATCCACTTCTGCCCAAATATTTTAATAAATATAGGTATGGCATTCTCAGTCAATGACAACGGCACTTGGAAAACAGTAAAGAAACTCAGTGTCAATGATGGCACATGGAAGACTGTAAAATCGGGTTGGATTAATAAAGATGGTGTATGGACTAAGTTTTATGATGATATTATTATTATTACGCAAATAACTTTAGCTGGAGGAACTGATATTAATTTACGTACTGAGTATAACAATGTGAATGGAAACGCCAGTCCCGCTGGATCAAGTATTAGTTTCATTTTAGCTGGCAATGCATTGGCATCAAGCACAGGAGCATATGCACTACAAACGGGATCCTGGCCAGAAGAAGATGTAACATTGACTCTGACCATCAATGGAGGTGTGTATGTTGTTGGCAGAGGAGGTGCAGGAGGAGGCAATGGAGGCGGAGGCGGTCCAGCTATTGGCTTAAGCAAGGCATTAACAATTATAAACAATGGAACAGTTGGAGGGGGTGGCGGAGGCGGTGGAGGAATAAGCTACAGTGGATGTGATGCAGGAGGAGGAGGAGGAGCTGGTTATGGAGCAGCAGGAGGCCGAGCTTCTGCAGGAGGATTGGCCAGTGGAGGAGCAAATGCTCAATGCTGTGTTGCAGGAAGATGTTATGGAGGATATTACTGGTATGGAGGACCAGGTGGAGGGCTAGGAGCGGCAGGAGGTAATTCTATGACATTAGTAGGAAGAACAGGCATCGGAGGTCCAGGCGGATGCGCAATTATAGCGAACGGAAATTCTTACACGCTGGCTGGAGATGTGAGAGGTTCTAGGTGTTAATATGAGTGTGGAGGAGTTCTTTAATCTAGAGATTCCTTGTGATTGCAGCATCAGAGATTGCGAGGTATTGAGAAATGATTACAGAATTGCTCTAGAGAATCTAAATTCTACAGGCTGTTCAGAGTGTCAAAAAACTGCATTAAAAGCACATTTTATGTGTATAATATCAGAATGTTTATTACCAAGAGAATAAATATTATTATATGGCCGACGTAACAATCTCAGATCTAAATGCAGGTACACCCGCGGGAACAGGAGTTGTTCCTTATTCCGATGGTACAACCACATACAAATCAACTATTACCAATCTTCCCGTAGCATGGAATTCAGTAACCGGAAAGCCTTCTATAGGAACTAATGCATCAGGAGCAAAGACCATTTCTACTGGTACTCCTGCTGGTGGTTCTAGCGGTGATATATGGTACCAGGTATAATGAAAATGCTTTATGGCATTTTCAGTTAATGATAACGGTACCTGGAAGACAGTAAAGAGATTTAGTGTTAATGATAACGGTACGTGGAAATCCGTACAAACAGGATGGATAAACAAAAATGGTGTTTGGACTAAATTTTATCAATCTCAATTTACAAGCCGTGTATTATTAATTGGAGGCGGGGGGACTGGTGCTACCGGGGTAGGGGGTAGAAATTGTGGTAATTGTATTAGATATTCTGTAGTAGGAGGAGGAGGAGGGGGTGGTGGTTTTGTAGATAATTCATCTGTTACTTTAGATTATAATGTAACTTATAACGTGACTGTTGGTGGCGGTGGAGGAGGCAATTCTTCATTTAACGGTTTAATAGGTTACGGGGGCGGATACGGTGGAGGTAGGAGTTTTAATGCTGCTAGCGGTGGTAGCGGAGGAGGAGGTGGAGGTGGTTGGAGTAATTGTGATAGTACCGGTAGTGGAGCAGGAACCGGTTCTCAAGGAGGTAATGGTGTAGGGGGTACATATGGTACAACAGATGGTAGTTGCTATTCTGGTGGAGGAGGGGGAGCTGGAGGTAGTGCGAGTGGTACTACAGGGGGATCTGGAAGATATAGCGATATAACTGGTTCTTCTGTATTGTATGCTGAAGGGGGAAATGGTGCAGTTCTTTGTCAACCCCCCGCGCGTAGCGGGCAGAGATGCACCAGGGGTAATGCAGGTAGTAAAGGATCTTATGGAGGTGGGGGTAATGGAGGTGTAAATGCTCCTTATTATTCCACTGATTGTCTTGACCTTACCGGACAAGAAGGAGGAGGTGGTACCCAGGGTATAGTTATATTGAGATTTGCAAATACTATTAATGCATCTACAACAGGTACAGTTTCAGTCACTACAGTTGGTTCAGAAACTGTGTATACCTTCACAAGCTCTGGCACAATTACATTCAATTAAATAATCATATGGCATTTTCAGTTAATGATAGCGGTACTTGGAAAACAGTAAAGAAACTCAGTGTCAATGATGGCACATGGAAAGCTGTAAAATCAGGATGGATTAACAAGGATGGTGTTTGGACCAAGTTTTATTCTAGTTCAGTTACTGCTCGAGTAACTGCAATCGGAGGAGGTGGTGGTTCTGGAGGGAATGGCAGTTATCTCTATCGTTTCTCTGGCTGCTTGCCATCTGTAACAGGTTTCGGAGGAGCTGGAGGCAGAGGAGGCGGTAGTTCTAAAACCTTAAATCTTGAATCAGGATCCACCTTGACCATAACAGTAGGAGGTGCTGGTACAGAAGGTGTAAGTCAATCCACCCAATGCTTAGGTACCACTAGTATGCGTGCAATAGGAACCACTGGAGGCACAGGTCAATCTTCTGCTGTTACAGGAACAGGTGTGAATATTAATTGCACTGGAGGTACTGGGGGTACTGGAGGTACTGGAGGTTATCAATATAGAGATGGGCGGTCCGGTGGACCTTATACTTACACTAGTAATGGTTCTACTGGTGCAACCGGTTCTGCATCAGGAGGAGATGTAAACTCAGGCATTACGTTAGGTAGTTATGGTAATGCAAGTACTCAAGGAGCAGTTCAATTTACTGTTCCTACAGGAACAAGCATTACAACCACAGGTACAGTTTCAGTCACTACAGTTGGTTCAGAAACTGTGTATACTTTCACATCATCGGGCACAATGACATTTAATTAAGTATACATATGGCATTTTCAGTTAATGACAACGGTACTTGGAAAACAGTAAAGAAACTCAGTGTCAATGATGGTACATGGAAAGCAGTAAAATCGGGTTGGATTAATAAGAATGGTGTTTGGACCAAGTTTTATGCATCTGATATTACCGCTCAAGTGACTGTAGTAGGGGGTGGAGGCGGCACAGGGGGTTCCTGCAGGAGAAGTTGTTTTGGGAATCTGGGAATTGGGAATGGTGGTAATGGCGGTGGAGCAGGTGCAAGTACAGGCAATATTATAATACCGACAGGTGAAAGTTTAAATATTAATGTGGGTGATAGAGGAGCCGACGGGGCTAGTGGTTATTATGGGCAAAATTTTGCTTGTGGATATGCAGGAAGCCCAGGTGCGTCCAGTTCAATTTCAGTATATAATATAATTGCTACAGGCGGTGGAGGGGGAGGAGGAGGAACTGTAACTCAGAATCCATATCCAGACCATAGAAGATGTACTGCCAACAACGGAGCACCTGGAGCAGGGGGGGGAGCAGGAGGAGGTAGTACTAACACGCCAGGCAGTTCCAATGGAATATCTGGATATCCTCCATATGGAAATGGAGGTGCATCTGGGGTAGTTATAATTAAAGTACCAGTAGAGACATCAGCAGCTGCCACAACTGGCACTGTTTCAGTCACTACAGTTGGATCTGAAACTGTGTATACTTTCACATCATCAGGCACAATAACATTCAATTAAATATTCTTATGGCATTTTCAGTTAATGACAATGGTACATGGAAGACAGTAAGGAAGCTTAGTGTTAATGATGGCACATGGAAAGCAGTAAAATCAGGATGGATTAACAAAGATGGTATTTGGACCAAGTTTTATGCTTCTGATACTACTATTACTATAACAGGTGGTAATAATATTAACTTGAGGTCATTATATGAAACACAAACCGGGGACTTTTCATCGACTCCCGTTGATGTAAGCTTTACTGTAACAGGCAACGTAGGCAGCTCTTCCACAGGCACTGCATCTTTAGTTACAGGCACATGGCCTGCCGGCAGTTCCATCACCCTCACCAATAATGCTATAATTGCAGGTGCAGGAGGAAGGGGAGGTAATTCTTATGCATTTCAATTTGGTGCTGAAAACGGGTCTCCAGGGGGGTCTGCAATAAGTTTGAGCTATAATATAACAATAAATAATTTAGGGACTATAGGCGGGGGAGGAGGCGGCGGGGGAGGTGGTTGTCAGTTCTATCCCTTAGAAGGCGGTTTTCTTGTAACTGCAGGAGGAGGCGGCGGCGCAGGTTTTTCAGGAGGAGGAGCAGGTGTATGTACTTCACCTGGTAACACAACTAACAATTGTCGAGGGGGAAATGCAGGTACTACTTCAAATGGAGGAGCTGGAGGTGTATATAGCTATAGATTTAGGAATGTTACTATGACTGCTACTGGAGGAAATGGTGGATATTTAGGTCAAAACGGTACCAGCGGAGCTCCACCATATAATCGGGACCTTTCGCGTTCATACCCTGGAGCAGGGGGTGCAGCTGGCAAAGCCATTACGCTAAATGGTAATGTGGCAACAACAACTGGCAATGCTCCACTAGGAGCAGTAAGTTAGCCATCAAGTAGTTACATCCGTTGCAACAAAACAGTTGACTCTTTCCTCAGTTCAGCCATAATATATGGATCATGAATAGCACATTGCTAGAACCAACGGTTCGTAAGAACCCGGCTAACCGAGAGAACGCCGCAAAGTCCTCTCGCGAGGTGACTCCTCGTTTGGTTTGTATTATCACCGGCAAGTCCCGTCTTACTAACGCCAAGTATTTGGCTTCGAAGCCTGAAGGTTTCGTGACTAACTATATTGCTCGCCCCGCGCTGAAGCTCCTTCGCGCTGGTAAAAGCGTGCAGGACGTTCGGACGGAACTCGGTGTGACCGATGTCACTACCGCGATCTCGGATAGCGCTCTCCAGAATGCTATCAAGATCAACGGTAAGTGGTCTAAACAGAGCTAATATTACAGCTTAAGAAGAGCCTAAGATAACAGTAATATAATCAACGAAACCCCATGCCGAGTTTAGCTCTTCTTTTCGGCATGGGGTTTCTATTTTTAATTTTATGAAGAAATATACTCACAAAGAATTGATTGATAGAAAGATTCTCTTTATCAACACTGCAGTTAACAAATTTGTAATACATGAGGGTAAGATAAATGAGTTTTCACCTTCTGGTAAATGTATTAAGATCAATCACGAATGGTTTTTGTTAGAGAAGATATCAATTCTTGAACTGTTTACTGAAGAAGAGCGACCTGGTTTAAGGTTTGTTTAGGCAGTTCCAACAGTTATATAACGACCATCATTGGTTGTTATAAACCTTGCATCATTGGTAATAAGGTAGCTGTTACGGCGAGGTATATTGATTGTGAAGCTACTTGAATTACCAAGAGAAATATAGTAAGAAGAGCCCGGGTATAGAAAAGTTAGAGTGTTTTCTTCATTAAAGGTTCCTATATTTGCTCTATCATAACGTTTCCATGAATTAAATGCTGGAAATTGGGGCTGTGAATTATCAATGACTACTGTCCAGGCAAACCCAAGTACAGTAGACAAGGGAACTGTTCCAGCTGAGTTTGTAACTGTTACTGTTAAAATATTAATTGGTAATGAATTTGAAGGCATTGATAAGAATGCAAATGGACCAATAATTGGTCTCACTGTGATTCCTGGGTATGATCCTTCTTGCACAACGCTAGCGTTAGCGGAAAGTACAACTTGATAAGAAGAGCCAGGAGTAAAAGAAGTGAGCCAAGCGAGTTGAAAGTCAACAGGTAAATCAGGTGTCCATGAACGAACACTAGCAGGGTTTTCAGGGTTAACAGTACTTACTCTTGTTATACCAGGGTAACTTACAAACGCGCTTGCTGCGCTTGAATTATGTGTATAAAGCTGAAATGAAGGCCTCAACAGCACTGTTTGGTAATTAGCCATGTAATTATTTATTCAATAAGTGTGTAATATTTTAGTATTAAATTAAGTCAGCTATTTTATTATTAATTTTTTTAAAGTTTAAATTAAGAGAGAATGGCTTAACTCTAGTACCATCATCAAACATTCTAATAAAGGTATTAGCTACTTTTGGTAGAGTGCTTTTGTAGGTAATGATTTTATTGCCTTGTTTGACTTTAATTGCTGCCTCTTCAGGCAGAACTCTGACGTAATAAACATTCTTTACCTGTTCCGTAATTGAATTAGCTATGGGGCATTTTCCTGGGTTAACAGGTTCTCCGTTCTTTATGTTGGCTCTTGTAACTTTTAGATTAATATTTCTCATATAATTATTTAGTCAACTAATATATGCATTTTTAAAGAAAATAACAAGTCATAAGATAAATATTAGTATGACCCTCGATGATATTAAGATGTTCGAAAATTACGTTAACAAGCGCTTCAAGGTAATTAACGAAGGAACATACTCAGATGCTAGCTTAGAACAAGCTAATTCAAAGCGGTTGGTTGAAATACTCGACATGCTTAAGAGTGATGCTAACCTCGCTACCAAATTTGCTCTTTCGCCTGAAGAATTTGCTGGCGTAATTGAATGGGCTAAGACAAAATTTGGTGGTCCTGTTCAAGGAGAATCAGTTGTTAAAGAGAAAAAAGAAGCCAAGGATGAAGATAACATGGAGATGGCAGTAAAGCATAAGTCTGAAGAGACTGAAGAAGAATATCTTGCCCGTCGTGATTCTGCTATTAAAGCTGCAATTTCTGCTAAAGAAGAGTCAGAAGAACAAGCCGCACTTTCCTCTCATTACAATGTGAATCATGAGACTCTTGACTTGATTGATAAGCTAATTAATCATCCCAAGAGATACTCTAAAGCTGACGTGATTAAGATCTTGGTAATGGCTGCAGATAAGCTACAGAACAAAGCATAAGTTGCTTTTTAATTAACCTATTCTAGAATAGGTTTATGGCTGACGAAAAACCAATTGTAAAAAAACTAAAGTGTGGTGGTTATGGTATTTATACAACAGATTCTAAAACAAAGCAGTTAGCACAAACCGGTTATATTGGTGCTAATCTTACTTTGGAAGCCTGGCTTCCCAAAGACGCAGTTATTCAGAAATAATTTTAACTACCTTACCAACATAGTTTTGTTGGATGATATAATTTCCATCACAAAGGAAATTGTTATCCCCTTTTGCAATAAACCCTTTGAAGGTCTGCAAGACAACTCTATGACAAGTTGAAATCTCTTGACTGTATTCTGGATCGTTGAAGCAAACAATATCACCTTCTCGTAAAGAGCCATATGGAATATCTTTATCAATGTAAAGAAGGTCACCGTTCTTAAAGGTAGGATACATTGAATTGCCATGCACACGAAGCTTTGCAATATCTTCTGCAAATGCGTTAATAGCAAGCAAACCTGTTAAAGCAATAATCTTTAATTTCATTATCCGTTATTGTAACGGAATTTGGAAAACTGGCAATATAAAAATTAAGAGAGACTGGGCTGGTTGCCGCCTGTAGCAGCAGGCAAAGATTGAGTTGGAATCATGTCAGCACTGGTAACAAGAGGCGTTTTATCTGCCTGAGGAAGAGGTGATTTCTTTTTCTTTTTGCGTAACTGTTGACGCATATACTCTTTAAAGGTCATGGAAATATTTAATCTAGCCAAAAGGATTGAACTCTTGACTAGAATAGGATTACTTGGAGAAATCGCCAAGATCGCGGCAGAATGTGTATTCACCAGGAGCAGTTACAACTGTGTCATACACTTTCTCTGTGGCATCAGCCATGGCAGCAAAAGGCGATGCTACAGCAAACACACCAAAGCCGGCAACAGTGGCTGCAGCTCCAATGGGTCTCACAAGTAACACATCACCAATGCATGTCCAAACGCTCTCTACAGTGACATCATTGTTGCTTGTATTAGAAGCAGCACCATTGTCAGCCAGAGCAGAGCCAACAAGCATTACACTTGTGGCCATAGTAACGAGTAGTTTATTCATATAAATAATATATATGCTTTTAGTACAGGATTCCACATAAATATTAATGATATGGCCGACGTAACAATCAATGATCTTTCTAGTCAAGCTCCTACTACAAATGATCTGTTTCCCTTTAGTACATCAGTATCACCCAGCACATATAAAGCTTCTTTAGCCCAAATAAAAACAGCTCTAGCGATTCCTGCAGCTCAAATACAATCAGATTGGAATCAAACTACTACTGGTGCATTAGATTATATTAAAAACAAGCCAACTATACCCGTAACAGGAGGATGTAGAGTGTATGCTAATGACAATGCGCGTAGTAGATATCCTAACCCTGCTCTTCCAGTAACCGCCACGTGGACTGTGCCTACAGGTGTGACACAAGTGTTTGTTGTAGCAGTAGCTGGGGGAGGGGGTACAAATATTCCTGATGTGGGGTCAGGAACTCAAGGCGGACCGACATCAGTTACTTACGGAGGAACTACAGTATCAGCTACCGGAGGAGTTGGTAACGGTTGTTGCGCTAGCTATAACGCTCCAGGAGGTGTACCATCTGCTAATGCACTTATTAAATTTACCGGCTATTCGTCCGCTATACAAGGACCTAATACTGGCGGACAATCTGGATTACCGTGGTTTTATAATACTATCGGTACAGACTCAAACTATGGTGATACACAAAAAGGAAACAATAGAGGAGGTGGAGGGGGAGCTTTTATGCATATTTTTAATGTTACAGGAGGGCAAACTATGAGCATTAGTGTCGGAGGTGGAGGATGTAATAGTTTTGATAGTAATGGAGGAAGAGGCGGTATAGTATTTCTATTTTATTCATAACATGTGCTCATTTGTCATAACCATCATTGTTGCCAGCATATTGAGCTTCTTTGGCATTAAAAAGCTCAAGAATAAATAATTATATGAAAAGTGTTCTATTAGCTTTATTAGCTACATTATCTATTGCTAAAGCAGCAACTGTCAGTATTACTAATGATGCCGACTACTACATGTATTACGGGTCGTATAGTGATACACGCACTCCCTTTAATGTTGGTGTTAATGACATTACCGCCGGAAGCCCATATCAATATCATTTCAATGTTGCAGGTATTGAAATGTCTGATATTTCTAATTTTCAAAAAGGCGACACAGCATTACTGAATCTTAATTTACAACGCTTCAGAGTACCAGGTACAGTTGTTCCAGGCTATCAAGGACCTCCTACCTTTTCATTACTTACTTCCGGGGTTACCTTTACTCTAAAGGTTGTAGCGCTAACCGATTCATTTGATAATATTCAATATGCTTCTAGTCCTCTTAATTGGTATGAGAATAACTTACTAAACCAACCTACAGTAGCTTCTGTAAATTTTACTGAAGCAGGATGGAAAGCTATAGATGTAACTAGCGCATTCGATCAGTGGAAAGCCGGTACTCTTTCAAATAATGGCTTAGGATTAGTTGGTACATATTCAAGTATTACAGGTACTACCGCGCAATTTTATTCATCGGAAACAGAGTCAGCTTTTGGTCCTTATGTAAATATAATTCCCGAGCCTACTATTTTTAGATATCTTGTTTCTACACTCTTTATTGTACTTATCATTAGACAATTTGCTAAGTGAAAGCTTTTACCCTTGTAGAGCTTTTGGTTGTTATCGGTATTATAGGTGTACTAGCCGGATTAGGATTACCGGCGTTTAAACAAGCCTCCAATGCAGGTAAGAAAGCTGCTGATGTTGCGGCGTGCAAGACAACGGTTACCGCCTACTTAGCTCATTCAGCTGATAATGAAGGGGTGCTTATGAAGGGGTATGATATTAATGGTACGGCCTATGATTCAAGCGGACGAGTCATGGGAGGAGAAGATTCACATGAAGCACATCGCTGGCCCTGGAGATTAGCTCCTTACTTTAACTATGGCTTTCTAGGCGGTACACATGTTAATGAATCAAAGTCTTTTATTACAAGTCAAGGAGGCATCACACAGTCATATCTAGTAAGTGTATTACCTTCTGTTGGACTCAACGCAAACTTTATTGGCGGTAACGATTATACTTCTTTTTCTTCCCTTAATAAAAAAGGATTGGTAGCTACAAGATTAGTACAAGTTCCCAAGCCAGGTAATACTATAGCATTCGTAACAACAAGAAGCGAAGCAGTCGGTAAAAGATATAGAGGCTTTTATTATGTAGATGCACCAGCCTATCCTGGCAAATGGGCCACAAAATATGATGATCTAAGTAACCCAAAAGCTACCGGTTATGTATCAGCTCGCTATAATGGCAATGCTGTTGTTGCATTTTTAGATGGCCATGTTACCATTATGCTTTATAATCAATTAAATGATATGAAATTGTGGTCTCCATTATCTCCATGAAGTTCTGTAAAAGACGAAAAATTGACTATAAAACATCTTTCGGTGTTGAGACATCTACACATTATGTTACGGAAAAAGATATATTAGATTTTCATGGTCCAAAGTTTACTGAGCAGTGGAAAATTCTCGCTCGTCATAAAGGCACTAGTAAATTTGGAGATACCGTTGGTTACTTTTATGATGATTATCAACATTTTGCTCGTGCAACAGATAGTTTTATTAATGTAGTTTAATAAATTATAGTATGTTTCTACATCTGCTAACCGTTATTACGGCCTACAGGCCAAATAAGTTCTCCAAACAAATTAAGAAAGCTACAAAAGAAAAACACGACGCTATTGAGAAACATCCATTTATTAAAAGTATGATAGATGGCTCTCTTTCAGATTTTAAATATGCTATATATCTTAACAATTTGCTTCCTATCTATAAAGCTGTCGAAATGTTTTTATTTTACAGTACCCCTGTAGATAAAGATCTGTTACAATCACGAAAAATAAATAACGATTTGAACGAATATATACGTTTCTTAGGTATTAATATCGATAGACCAGAATATATTTTTAATAAAGAGTGGTTAAATTACTTTCTTTTTAAAGATAAGTTCTTACAAAAAGCAGAATTATATATACGATGGCTTGCCGATATGTATGGCGGTCAAATTATTAAACGCAATATACGCTTTAATAGTAAATATGATTTTAATGATCTTAGAAATGAAATAAAGTTAATTCGTAGAATGATTGAAGACGGTTTAGATGAAACAAATGTAGATAGCTTTATTGAAGAGGTTAATAAAGCTTATGAGTTTCATCGTCAACTAGCAGATAAAATAAATGAGCTCCCTGAACGATCTTTATAAAAAGCTAAAAAGACACTTTTTCCAACGTATATCTATTAAATATTTTAATGGCCGATGTATTAATATCTGATCTAACAACAGGTGTACCAAACGGATCTAATTTTATACCTTATACGACAAGTTCTGTTACAAACAAAACTCTTGTTTCTAGCATAACAGCTGCTTGCCAGCCGGTAAATTATATTGGTGCAAGTGTTTATAGAGTATCAAACACCAATATTACTGCAAATGTAATTACAGATTGCGATTTTCAAACAACTCCTATTTTTGATTCCAGTGGGTTCTATAATAGTGCTGTTAGCAATTCTCGCCTTACTGTTCCCGCGGGTTTAGGGGGTATGTATTTAATAACTGGCTATCTGACTACTTCAACTACTAGTGCATATTATAGAAACAGTATTATGTTAGTAAAAAATACAAGTGTTAGCGTCCCCATAGCTCGTAATGACACTTCTATTGGTTTAAATGGCGTTGATGTTCCAATGACTATATCTGCAATTGTACCTCTTGTAGCCACAGATTATATAAGATTACGAGGCCTTTGTGAAAGTTTTTATAGTACTAATACTTTTAAAACACCTACATTAAGTATGATACGCCTCGGTACATAAAGTAGTTGCCATAATTCTCATTTCCTTTATATTCAAATAATGCGTTATTTAGTTTGCTTAAGTTTGCTTTTGACAGGATGTGCTTCTTCGCAATATAAATCACCAAAAGATTATTATCGTCAACGCCTGAGTGAAGACTCAATCAACTGGGGCCCTAATACTAATAATAATATGCTCGACTCTCCTGATGGAAGTAAGTACCATAACAGGACAGTTGAAATTTTTGGAGCTACATATTAAATAAGCATATGGGAATGTTTGACACAGTTATAGTAGAGGGGTTAAAGCTTAAAGCTCCAAAAGAAGTTACCAGTCTGATGAAGGCTAATAATTCAGAGTTTCCTACTGAATTTCAGACTAAAGATTTAGAAAACGTTTTAGGGACTTATAAGATAAATGCAAAGGGAGATATTTTTAGAGAAGAAAGAAAACCCACAGGAAAAAAAATACCTTATGACGTACCCTTCTTAAGCTGGAAAGATAATAGATCTTGGCTAGAAAGAGCATACTTTAAGGTCAAGTACAAAGAACATAAAGAAGATAAAGTTAAGTTAATCAACGAAACAAAGCCAATATTTGTAAAGACAAAGCTTACAAATACCTTTACCATGTTAGCAGTAGAAGAGATTGGTAGTAGGAGGTTGTTTTTAGATTATGAGATTAAGGCAATAGATGGAAAGGTCAAATCGACTAAACTCTTAGAATTTTCTTTAGAGTCCGAAAAAGATGCACAAAAGCGTAAACAAGATGACAAAGAATTTGTTCTGCAAACGGATAGAGTAATGGCTAAGCATAGAGAATTAAAAACAAAATGGTACTATCCTATTTTAAAAGAAACTTATAACCCTTTTATATTCTTTTCTCGCTTAACGATTCAAGCTGCTTGCAACTCTATTGTGCGCTGGAGCTATCGTTGGACGGGTGTATAATAAGAGTATGACATACACTCTAAAAGTAGAGCACAATGAGCTCTCTGACGAATATTATGTACTTTTACCTCAAGAATTGCTCAACCAAGTAGGTTGGGTTGAAGGAGACAACATCAAATGGAAGCCTCAAAAGAATGGGTCTTTCATACTAACAAAGGAGAAATAAATGAATCAATTCAAAAAACAAGAAATTGCAATGTATACAACGCTTGGTATCGCTGTAATGAGCTTCTTATGCATTTGTGGAGATGCAATGCTCTACCTAAAGATGCTTGGTATTTACGGTGCTATTACAGGCTCTGTGTATCTAATATATAAAATAGTGTACTTCCTTCTTAATAAAATATATCCGACCAAAAATGAAAAGTGAAAAAGAAGTAGAACTTCAGATTAAAAGAATAATGGGCAAGTGGTATAGTGAGCCTGTATTTTCTAAAAATAAATATATAGAAGCTGCCTATCTATTTTTCTGGAAATATTACTACAAACTAACTTCAGGTCTTTACTACAATTGCAAATATGCATTACAGCGGTTGTTTAGAGGGTATGATGATTTAGATAAATGGAATGTGGCTTGGTATATTGCCAGAAAAGCAGTACCAGTTCTTAAAGCAATGAGAGATAAATTTCATGGTACTAGTATTAAATGGCATAGAGAAGACAGATTTGGTAACATAGAACAATTAACTGTAGAAGAGGTATATGCAGGATCAAATGAACCGGGTTATGAAGGTCCAAATGCCTTCACCGAAGATGAATGGAGAGCTGTTCTTGACGATATAATATTTGCATTTCAATGGCAGATAGATCTTGACGTGTATCAAGATACCAGAGATGAACAGGGATTTGCAATCGGCGAAAAAAGACAAAAAAGAGGCTTAAAGTTATTTAGCATATATTATAGAAACCTTTGGGATTGATTTACTTTAAAAAAGAAGCTATATTAATACTATGAGCGATCAATTTAAAATAGAATTATATAGTATATTACGAAAGCATGATGTAAATATTGATGAGTGTTATGATATTTTAGATGAAATGTTTTATGAAACATATAATGATACTAAAACGTGTGGCAATAGCGAGCATAAGTGCGGTTGCACTAATCATACTACTCGAGGTAATTCAGAGTCTATTCCAGAAGATCCAGACATTATAAACAGCAACCCTAATTGTAACTCTTAATGACACGCAAAGAAAGAATGTTAGCCTGTCATACTGTTGCTCTCTCGAGCCATTATGGTGATACCTTAAAGGGTATGAAATTTGATGAACCACAAATTGCAGAGAAAGATAACGATACAGTACTATCACATAGTACTGCAAAGAAAGTCGGATTTGTAACCAGACATCTTCTAACTGCTGAGGTAACGCATTCCATAGTATTTGAAAAAGAATGGTATGACAGATTATGATAATTAAATTCGGTCCAGATAAAAGTGATGCATATAACAATTGGGCTAACGATCCTAGAGTCTTTATTAGTAGACCGTTCTTTAAAATTATTCTCGATAATGGTCTAGGATTTTATATTTTAAACTCTTTTAGATTTCATCTATTTCCGAAATTTTACGGAACATTTCACAAAACGTTTTGGGAGTTCGGTTTTCGTTTCGTGGGTGTTAATTTTGAAGTAATGTGGAACAAAGCTTTTTCAAAATGAGCGTTATCGAATATCAGCTGCAGCCGGTTAAGCCTAAATACTATACAATGCGTAAGCGTCAGAGAATGCTCGATGAAACTACATGGCGGGAGAATCCTCTCAAAAATCAATGGGTATACAAAGATTATAAATGCTATTATATCGTTATTACCGAGCATATAAAAGGAACATTCACCGCAACATGTTCAGGTGCAATAGTAGGTAAATATAGTACACTAGATGAAGCCAAGGATGAATGTTTTAAATTTTGCGATAAAATGTATTAAAATGAGTATATCTTCAATTTTAGTTTGTGTTGCTGTAGTGTTATATGTGCTCTATTTAGCCGATCGCTTTCGTCTTAAATAATCTTTTCCTCTTTTAATAAGATCATCTCTTTGCAATCTCTGTCTTCGCTCTAGTACTGTAATATATAGCGCAAGAGAAATAGGAAAAAAGAATCTTAAGAAAAATTGCATATGATCTTGTTTGGTTAGCTCATCATAATACTTTGTATATAATTCATATATGCCTGATAGTGTAGTTAATACTGCTGGGGCAAATAATATCCAAAATATTATGTTGTAAGTCTTGTTAAAATGACCTTTTATAGCATTTAGCATAAAGATATTTAAGGATGCTAATTAAATTAATATTGTCAAAATAATAGATTTTCTGTTTATTTTTAAACGATATACAATAAATATTATTATGAGCTTATTCGACAAAATATTAGATGCAGTAGAAACAGTTAAATGGAAGGTTGAAGACTTAACTTTTACAGTTAAGGATAAAGCCCTTTCACTAGTAGAATATGTTAAGTATGATGTTCTTAAGAAGGATCTTCCTAACTTTGACTATCTCAATGAGGAAGAAGAAGCTCCTAAGAAGAAAAAGAAAAAGAAGACTAAGAAGAAAAAGAAATAAGTTTTCTATTAAATATTAGATATGGCCGACGTAACCATATCTGGACTAAACTCTACTACTTCTCCTGCTCGCTCTGGTGTTGTACCTTATTCTAATAGTTCAACAACTACTAAGCTTACAATAACGCAAATTGCTGATCTAATAGTTCCTATAGGTTCTATCATTATGTGGTCGGGGTCTGTAGCTTCAATACCGTCTAATTGGGCATTTTGTAATGGAACTAACGGAACGCCGGATTTGAGAAATAAATTTATTGTCGGAGCAGCCATAGATAACTCCGGTATAGCTAATACCAACATCACTGGTGCTAACACGCTAACTGGAGGCTCTAAGGATGCTGTGGTGGTGAGTCATAGTCACGGTATAACAGACAATGGACATACTCATGATGTAGCTCCTGTTTTAGCTAACGGTACATGGAATGGGGCTAATGATGACCTAGGGGCCGGAAGAGGAGGAAGCAACAGAGCTGCTTCTACTACATCAAAAATTACAGGTATTACTATCAATTCTCAAGGTGTAGCTGGTACCAATCAGAACTTACCTCCCTACTACGCCCTTGCATATATAATGAGGGTTTCATAATATGGCCGACGTAACCATATCTGCATTAACTAATAGACAGCCTAGTAATTCTGCTGTATTTCCTTATTCTGAAGGAGGCGTTACTTATAACGCAACATTAAATCAAATTATTCCAACAGGAGTAATTATGATGTGGTCGGGATCCATAGCCTCTATACCAACAGGATGGGCTCTTTGTAATGGAGCTAATGGTACTCCCAATTTACAAGATAGATTTATTATAGGAGCTGGCAGTGCATATAACCCTACAAACACAGGGGGTTCAGCTGACGCCGTTGTGGTAAACCATACACATACTGTATCTGACCCCGGCCATTCGCATGCAACAAATATAGCAGCAGATGGTGTAGGAGGAAGCTTTAGATCCTTTGGACAACAGCAGTTTGATAATCCTACAATGATATTCACAGACGCCAGGACTACCGGTATTACTATAGCATCTACTGGCCAATCTGGTTCCAATGCTAATCTACCTCCTTATTATGCTCTTGCATATATAATCAAGCTGTAATAACTACTACATGATATTAGTAACAGCGTTAGGTTTGTTAGGTGTTTGTTCTATTGGGTTTATAGCTAATTTTATAAAAATTTAAAAAAGCTAGTTGCTTCCTTTAGAAAAGTACATATAATTATTATTAGTTCTTTGATAGCAAATCTGTAAGAAGTAGAGGTTGGGACCTCGAAGGTAAATCTTGAATAGTCCAACGCCGAGACCCACAGGCGAATACAAGTAGATATACTTGTAAATGAATGGGAGTATGATAGTAGCAACTATTAAGTGAAATTAATAAGAAGTAAGCCTGCTAAATCGAAAATCATACAGTGTAAACATCCCTGACTAGTATTACAAGTCTTAAGGCTTCGCTATGATGTAACAACATAGCACAGTACGTAGGCTGATTACATTTAACTAGGCTAGATAGTTATAGCCATTTAAATTCGAATACGATGTAGTTGACTTGGCAGATTGCTAGTTTCTTTTGCGTAAACCGTGACGCGAGATTAGAGCGTATATAGCAATATATACGCTCTTTTTTTATAAATATTAATATGGCAGACGTATCTATATCTGGATTAACGCAAAGACAGCCCGCAGGAGCTGCATTAGTTCCTTATTCTGAAAACGGTACAACTTACAGTGCATCAGTTACACAAGTCGTTTCTCTTGCTTCGAGCATACCTTCTGGCGGTATCATATTATGGTCTGGTGCTGCAAACGCTATACCCTCCGGTTGGTTGTTGTGCAATGGCGCCAATGGTACACCCAATCTGGTGGATAGGTTTGTTGTAGGTGCAGGCACATCTGCACCAGCAGTAGGAACAACAGGAGGAAGCAAGGATGCTGTGGTGGTGAGTCATACCCATGCAGTGACTGACCCGGGTCATAGTCATGGAACTAATTTCTGGACTGGTGGATATAGATCTGGAGATCCAGTGGTTAATCTATACCAATGGTTTTCTCAGAATTCTAAAGATCGATCAGAATGGTATGGAAGAAGCAGCTCTACTGGGATATCTATAGCTGCAGCTGGCCAGTCAGGTACCAATGCTAACATGCCTCCTTATTACTCTTTGTGTTACATTATGAAGCAGTAAAGTATTTTACATAAAAAGCTTGACTATATTTCAAATGTCGACTATACTGTAGGTAATGAGAATCAAATTACCGGAGTTACAGAAGGTAACTTTGGAAACAGGGACAAGGTACTACCTAACACCTGAGGGGCAGAAATACCCTTCAGTCACAACAGTTCTTTCTGAAGAGAAGAAGAAAGGTCTTAAGAGATGGCGCGAACGTGTTGGAGAAGAAGAAGCTGATAGAATTAAGAATTTTGCCGCTAAAAGAGGAACTACTTTTCATTCTCTTTGTGAGGAGTTCTTAGATAATAAAGTTCCGCTTGATACTATAGGCGGTATGTTTGATCAGTTTAAACCTTTTTTAACCCGTATTAGTGACATAAGATGCATGGAGCAACACCTGTATTCAGATAAGCTGAGAGTTGCAGGTCAAGTAGATTGTGTTGGGAGGTTTGACGATATGTTATCTATTATTGATTTTAAGACGAGTTCTAAGTTAAAGAAGCGTGAATATATCTGGGATTACTTCATGCAGGCCAGCGCATATAGTTATATGTTTGAAGAGCGCACTGGAATCGCTATTTCAGATATTACTGTTCTTATTAGTTGTGAAACAGGTGAATGTCAAGTCTTTCAAGATAAAAGAGAGAATTGGATTGAGGGGTTTAAAAAGCTCCGAGAACAATATGATATAAAGAAAGTTGTTGCAGAAGAAGAAAAGGTCACTTACAATAAGAAGATAGTGAGTGATAGAGTTACGAATAAATGGACTAAGACTACCATAGAAGCTTTTGGAGATAAACCGAACGTTCGTAAAGGAGTTAAAGCAGAGGAAATAGTTTACTCTTATCTTAAAAGAACATATAACAAAGTAACCTGGTTTCATGATAAGCGTGATAAGCAATTACAAGGTATTGATTTTGAATTTAAGAAAGATTCGTGGTATAATAGTTATACTGCAGATGTAAAAGGTAATATGTCAAAAAGAATTTTTAGAGTGTATCCGGATGAAATAAAAGATAAAGTAAATCACCGTATGATTCATGTAGATACAGATACAGGATGGGCGGTAGAATATGATAGAAAATCTATGTTAAATTATTTGGAAGATAAACCGGAATATATTAAGACTGATAAAAATAACAAAAGGTATGCAGAACTTGATTCGACTTATAGACATTTTCGTAGAGTTATAAACCACTTTAGACCTTTTGTAATAAAGCTTGCTTAATTTTATAATTCAATCATAATGCTTGTATGAACCTTAAGACAGTACAATTACCTGAACAAGCGCCGTTTGTTGGTCAGCATGTAACCGAATTTCATTATACAGATAGAGATGCTTGGGAAGTGATAGAAGTTATTAGCCCTCGTAGAATTGTAATTCGTGAATTAGATTCAGAATGTACGCGTAAGCCTAAAGATTTTCACCCAGGCGGTTTTTGCGGTCACTTTGCTGATAATCATTCACAGGAATATAAGCTCTCTAGCAACCCAAAGAATACAGTGAAGACCCTTAGCTGGCGTGCTAAGGCTAAGCGTTGGGCAGAAGTCGGACAAAGAACACAGTATAGCTTATTTGGTCTGCATAAGAAAGGCGAACAAGCGATAAAATTCTATGATTACAACTTCTAAAGTACAAGACTATATTGATGCGGGTCACGACGAGCATGAAGTGGCACGTTGGTTGATCAACCTTAACATTAACAAATATGTCCCTATGGAGCTGGATGATTTGGCTGATACAAGCATTGTAGCTAACGAGGTCGATGCTGTTGTTGAATGTATTCAAGATAAAGATTATCAAGATGCTATTAGTATTGCTGAAGAGAGCGCTCAGATCATTCTCGAAGATGAAGGATTTGATATAAGTAAATGAGTGAAAAAATGTATCGAGGGTTTTGTTGCGCTGTTTATTTTATTTCCTATAGCATATATTTTTAAGCTCTATAATCTCTATCATGATTACCTCTTCGAAAGAAAAAGAAGAAATAAAAAAAGCTTGTGATAGATTGTTTCTCTCGCGATACAATATTTTATTTTATAAATTTCTAGTTACCCTTGACGACTCTGCTAAGCATTTAATTAAGAATAATAAAAAGCTTAATGAAATGTATGATTTACTTCTCGATTTTATTATAGATTCTTCTCAACATCTTGAATATAATGATGCTAAAGAAACTGTGAGAGAATTGGAAGAGGATAAATAGTAAATCTTTTATTGATGTATGTTAAAAAGTAGCTTATAATATATAAATGAATAGCAAAAATAACCAACATATAGTTAATATGGTATTGACGTCTATCGTCAATAATGAAACTATCTTAAACAGTATTGTACATGATATTAGTAAAAGATTTGATGTAAAGCTCGAAGCAGAACAGCTCGAGAACTTTCTTAGTATAGTAAATTTAACCCCGGAGAAAAATGAACTCGTACTTGTTTGAAACTTATCGCAACGATAAATGCCCTCCAGTTTTTATGGGTTATAAAAAAGTAAAAGCGGAATCTGCTAAAGAGGCGCAAGCCTCTCTTCAGGAGACTCTCGGTGAAGGGTTTAATCTTTGTCAGGTTTATATCAATGAAGCTGATCCGTACGCTCGGTAAATGGCTTAATACAGTTATAAAGATTATTGTTAATGATTGTTCTGTGGGACTAGCGCTAATAATATTAGGCTTTATTCTTGGTTGGGCGTCACAATCAATCTGGATATTATTATCTAATCTTTATGTTCGCATTATTCGAATATATTAAAAGCTTTTTTACTATTAAAAAAGTCGCGTCTGGTCCTAATACATTAGGAGAGCTTTTAAATCAATTTGATGAGCCCCCAAAAGAGGTAACAAAGGAACAAATAATTAATACCTATCTTGCAAAAGAAACTATGGCCGCTTTAGAGTTATCATATCTTAAAGATGATCCTGCTCTTTCCTTTAGAGGAGGGCAAATGTGGTATGATAAAGACGGTAGCAAATATTTTGATTTTGTTCCTTGCGTTATTAGACCAGAGGTATTATACTGTTCATATGGCAAAAGTTAAAAAATATAGCTTACGTCCTCAGCTCTGGTTAGTAAAGGTTTCTGTAAGTGACCCTGATTGTGTTTTTTCAATTAATCCTAATATATCCTACGACAAGATTGTTAAAGCCTCCAATGGCAATTCTGCTGTCAGAGAAGCAGCAGTCTATTGTACCAGGAAAATGAAAGAGTATCCTGGAACGCATTTTACTTACTCAACAGAAGATGTAAAGCCCTACTTTTACCCTATTAATAATTTTAATAGACAAGAAGAAGATGATACTGGAATTAAAAGAATAAAAATATAATTATATTGTATGGAACATATTTTTAATAAAAAAGATTATATTTACGGATTTAAATTAGATCTTAATCTTGATGTAATGTTTAAGAGTTGCATAGAAATGATAGAAATAAGAAATAGTATTTTGTCTCATCCCGTCCAAAATGAAATTAAAAAACTTTTTATAGCAGAAAAAAATAAAACCTTGGGTTTAAATCCGGAACTAGATGAATGTATGTCATATCTCTATCATTGGAAGGAAAACAAGGGCTATGGATATATTAATATGTTTACTTACGCATTTAAAGAATTTTATAATTTGCATTCTAGTATTAAAAAGTGTTTTAACTCTTTAATTAATGATAATGAAAATTACTTTATTGATGGATGGCCTAATGCATATTTTAAAAATAAAAACGATCATCATGATTGGCATACGCACTATCATGAAAAATTAGATTCTTGGCACGGTGTATTTTATGTTAATGCACAAGATAGTATTACGAGATATGTGCTTCCGGAGACAAATGAAATTGTAGATGTTGAGTGTGAGGATAATGTGCTTGTTTTAGTTAGAGGTAAGGGTGATAGGCATCGCTCTATGCCTTGGACAAAAGAAGATAAGCCCCGAGTAACTATAGGGTTAAATATTGTTCCTGAAAAAAATATTAATCCGAGAGTTTGGTTTAATTACTGGACTCCTCTCTAAAAGTAGATATTAGAGAATAAATATCTTTAATACTATGACAGTATTAAAACGCTTGATTGAGCTCGTTGAACAGTTTCAAGAAAAAAATGAACTCGAGCTAAATGAACTAGTTAATGAGCTAGGAAATACTCTTAATCATTTTAAATTGAGATTAGCCTATAATGAAACGAAAAAGCATCAAGCCAATTATATTGACAAGCCTTGGTTCTAGCACCCACTATTAATGGTATCAGCTAACTCTTTTACCTGACTAATCGTCTTGCCGGATCCTAGAATCTTATTTCTTTTTTCATTGAACAAATAATAGAACCCCTTCTTCTCTACAATGCTATATTGTTCGTATATAATACCTTCTATAGGCCGAGCATTATACTCTGTAAGAAACTTATTTAATAAAGAATCAAACCTCATAAAAATATTTAATACTTGAGCATTTTATAATTACAGATAAGTGTTTGTATGAAGATAGGATTTAATTGCAGCTCGTTTGATTTATTACATTGCGGTCATGTTACTATGCTCCGAATGGAAAGAGAGCTCTGTGACTATCTTAAAGTAGCTCTACAGGTTGACCCAACAATCGATAGACCAGGTGTAAAGAATAAGCCCGTGCAGAGCATTTACGAAAGATACGTCCAGCTTCAAGCGTGTAAGTATGTTGATGAGATTCTTATATACAGTACAGAGTTTGATCTTCTACAGTTACTAATGACACAAACCATTCATGTGCGCTTCTTAAGTGAAGAGTATGAAAATAGAGATTTTACTGGTAAACAATATTGTATTGATAATGGAATAGAGCTACACTATCACAAGCGCCGTCATATATATTCATCTAGTGAGTTAAGAGAAAGAACAGCTAAGCTTGAAAGCGCTAAGAATGAATCTGTTATAGCTGTACCTCCTCAATATTCCCCTGAGCTTATAAAAAAGAGTTGACCTATTCCTAGGTTCAGCCATAATATTGGTATGATGAAAAAACAAACGAACAAAGAATATAGTCTGTTGGTGTTTATGAAGGCTCAGCACAAGTATACGGATTCTGAGATTCAATTGGAAACTCTATGCAAAGAGAAGTATAACGGGCGAGGAGTAGGAGGAGGAACTAACTTAAGTAACGGTAAGCGAGATCAGCAATTTGCTTTCGAAAAGCTTGCAGATGCAAAAGGTTTTCTCAAGCATCCTTTTACCAAAGCAGTAACCCTTAAAGATTACGATCTTGTAGAAGTAGATCAATAAATAACTTTATGACATTTGCAAGATTACGAGACATCATTAATATGCTTACCCCAGAGCAGCTCAGTCAATCGGTTCAAGTTCTTACTGGGGGAAGAATGGTTAATATTGATCAAGTAGAATCGTTTAGAGGTGATATTGATCTAGCTGGTAAGTTTGGTGCTAATCCAAAGCAAGTATTTCTCACTAATAATAAAGAACTATAATTAATGAAAGCAGTATTAATATACGACATCGAATACGAGTCGTATGATAAGCGCAAGAGGCTTCCTACAGAACTAGTTGCAGATCTTGACAATTATCAATGTCATGTAGGGTTTGGTAATTTAAACTATCGCTCTCATCAAGCGGTTAAAGAAGCTACAGGCGTAAACGTAAAGTATTGTAAAATAAAAAATCTTGACTAAAGGTTATATTCCTTCATAATATTGGTATGATGAAACAAATGACAGAAAAAGAGTATCATAAACAATTTGAAATGGATTGGAAAGAGTGGCAGGAAGTGATGAAAAACCTTCCCCCTTTGACTCAGATGCAAGTTCGTTCTGGTGCATCCTTCCGCTTGAATAGAGAGCTAGAAGGCACAGGATGTGGCATTGGCTCTTCAGATATTAATCATGAGATGTTTGGTATCTGGAAGGGTAATGCAAAAGATACAGATGCATATGTTCAAGAGTGTGTTGAGCTTTATGAGGAGCGCATCAATGAATAAGCACGACTTTGCATACAACCTGAGACGCATCATTGAATTGGCTGAGCGAAGCACAGAGACCGTTGGCCATGAAGGTGATGACTGTCATATTATTAAAGTAATTGCAGAAGATATGTTGAATCATATCAATAAAGAACTATAATAACAATATGAAAAGAACTAAGAAAAAGTCAGAAACAAAAATAGGAACAATAGCTCTGGGGCCATTTAAGAAAGTGACCTACTATCAGGCTGATATGACAGGGCCGGAAAATTATCTTGAGATGATTGCTCAAGTTGGAAGAAACGTTATCACTCAATCTGAATATGTGAATATTGGCATGAATCACATTCTTACACATATGATTGGCAATAAGTTCGAGCTGGATGTGCCCAGAAGCTTCAAGGTAAAAAAATGAACAAGTTTAAATTCGAATGGCAATTCATGGATGGTAAATCTTCTGATAGGGTTGGCAGTGTGGAAATATGCAGACCAACATTGACAATGCAATTTGAAGCTACTACTATTGATGAGGTTTTGCGGCAAGTAGGCTATTTTCTCAAGGGATGTTCTTATGAATTTGAAGGAGAAGTGGGCATTGTAGATGAATAAAGCACAAGCGCATCAAGCTCTCATGCGCATAGTAATGGAGCCTGGTATTGCAGACCAATATACAGAAGAAGAAATAGAAAAGTTAGAAGAGTTAGCAGCAAGAAAATAATTTATGAGTAAACGTAAGGGCATTCTTATAGATCCTCCTTCAGGCTGGCAGCATGGATTTCCTGATTATTACATTGCTGAAGAGCATGGCACCATGGAAGATTTCCTGCGTCTCAAGAAATATCCTGAGAAAGATATTGAATTTGCAATGCAATACATGCGTGTCATAGCTGAAGAAGAAGCTTGACTGAATTCTGTATTCCTGCATAATAGTAGTATGATGAATGAAACGATAGACAAAATTGATTGGAATGCATTGTACAGTTCTGGCAGGCATAACAAGGACTTCACCTTCGACATGTTTGACCCGTTGTATGCAGATGATAAGCAATGCTGGACTGCCACTGTAAATTTCCGTGCTCGCTACAGTGAGAGGAACTCTGCCAAAAAGAATATCTTGTTCCGGGGTGGGGTGCCTGCTCCTGATGAATTGAAACCTGACCATCGCTGGTACATGCAGAAGCCTGAGCACAGTGTCAAGGGTGCAGACAGAGACAATGACAAATTGTGGCGCAAATTCAATCGCACAGAACTCAAGCTGGATGAAACGTTTTTGCATGCATTCTTCAATGTGGCATCATTTGAAATTCAAAGCTTTCTCATTGAAGCTGGTTGGTATGGCATGAAGTTTAGCATGCGTGCAGGCTGCAGCATGTGCCCATGTTCTCCTGGATACAATTTGAAAAGCGCCAATGCATGCATCATGAACACAGCCATTGATGTAACCTTTAAGAAGAAGCCATGATTGTCAAAGTAACAGAAGACCGCTCAGGCCCATTGCCTGTGTTCCATGTGGTGAAAGAAGTGATTGCATGTGACAATTGCCATTGCACAGAAGATCAGATCATTGAATCATTTCACAGCTATGCAGAAGCAGATGCATATTGTGATGGGTTGATTGCAGATGGCAAAGCTGCAGATAGTTACATCTCTCCTTGTGGAGAGGAGCAACCATAACATGGGATCAGAGGATACAAGATTGTGGGAAGATGCCATGAGCTCTTTGAGAGATGAGAATTGCAAATTAAAACAAATGAATATAGAATTAAAACAACAAAATCTGGACTTGAAGGACTTCTTGAAGCATCTGAACAATGAAATTGCAAGTTTTCTTAGTTACACATCCATAAAGAAAGAACTATAACATGAGCGCATACATTTATAAATTAATTAAACCATCGAAAAGTGTCTGGATGAAGATCCAAGTTGATAACGATACTACAATTGTTCGTAACGTTTACCATATGAAATTCTGGTACAAGCCTTATGCAGGTATGGAAGAGGATAAAAAGCTTCAGAAGAAGCTTAGCAGAGAAGAGGCTAAAACAAAGAAACTCTTTGAAGATGTTGATGTAGAGTATGCTATTACTTCCTATGAGGGTGATATTAGTAAGCCTTTTATACATGGTAACTTCTTTGGATGCTGGCAGGTCGTGGCATGGAAGAAGCTTAAGAATATTGAAGGAGAGATTACTAGCTATCCTATGAATACCAATCGTATTTTATTTAACGATGAAAGCTTTAGCAATGTATGGCATAAGGCTGTATTGGCTGATAAAGAAGACATCTACGATCATTTAACTAGCCCTGGATTGAGGGTACTAGCATGAAAGATATGAACACAATGAAGCACCTAGCCAAACGAATCGTTAAGCTCTATATGAATAAAGCTCTTATGGATAAGACAGAAGCTTATGAAGAGCTCTTTCATGTCTGCCATCAATCAGAGGGGGCAAAAGGATATAAAAATCTTAATGAAGATGGAAAATTTATTGCCCGATTCAATAAATGGTGGGTTGATCTTGACGGTCGTAAGCCATCTCGTCTATTAGAAATGATGGATGATTTCTTTGAGCGAGAAGATTATCGATGGGAGGATCATATCCAATATCAATGAAAATATTAACAGACATGATTCATGCATTTCTCTATATAACTCTGGAAGGTCTTTACTTTATGTTTCAGATAATATCGGGCATAGTAAATACCGTAACAAGAATGATAAGCAATTTTATTCAACCCGCTCTTGTTGAAGGGCTTGCAGATATTAATTTTATTCTTATTGTTGCTCTTCAAGGTGTTGCGAGTGTATTGAGCGATGTGTTCTTATCTGTTTCAAAGATGACTCTTCATACCGCTCGATATCTGCATGGGGTATCTGAAAAGCTTATTGAAAAAAGTTGGTATCAGAATTAATTTCAGTAGTAAAACAATTCTCTCTCTCATATAATATATTATATGAAAGGGCGAGAGAATAAAAAGAAAGAAGCAAAAGTAAAAAAAGCTAGAAAAACAATTGAGACCCGTGAGTTAGAAGAGACTGGTCTTACTGGAATTGACTTTATCGCCTTCTTTAAGGAAATATTTAAAAAATAATCTTGACCAGTTTAAGATTCCCGGTATAATATATTTATGAAAATTAAAAACATCTACGTTAAGAAACATACCCAAGAGCATTATCCCATCTACCGCAAAGCCGGTACTTCCAATCCAGGACGCAATCCTGGTAAGCTTGGAAATACTATGCGCAATCTGAATGTGGGAGATGCTTTCTTATATCCTCATACAACCCCAGCCAGTATCTATCGCCTTGCCGGTCAGATGGGTATTGGTGTTGAAAACACCGCACAACTTGGTGGTTATTGGGTGTTAAGGGTTTACTAAGAGCTTCGGGGGCCGACCAAAGGGTCAGGTTAAGCCAGTTCACCTCAAGTAGCTGGTCATCATCGTGGTTTTTCGGTGTCCACGTTAAAAAAACCGTCTTTTTTGTTGATATTAAATAAATAATTGTATGCAAAACGATGATCATTTGATTTTTGAAGCTTTTAAGAAGAAGTGGAAATTAACCAGCATGGATCCAAAACAGGCTGAAGCTGAATTTGGTAAGGAGAATGTAAAGGTTACTCCCAAAGGTTTACGCAATGGTAAGGACATGATAGAAGTTAATGTTACCGATGAAGATGCAGAGAGTGCTGATGAAAAGAAAGAGCGTGTACAGAGGGGTTGGGACATAAACAAGAAGAGATGGGCCAAATGGAAAGCAGAAAATCCGGAAGCTGCTGCCAAGCATGCTGCAAGAAAAGCTGGTAAATCAGAGAATGCAGAGAATGCTAGACCTGATGATGTATCCAATGAAATTAGAATCAAATTGGGACAAGCCTATAATATAGTCAAAGGTTTAATTGTATTGCTGGATAAAACACCTACAGGACAAACACCATACAATGAGATGGCCATAACCCACTTGGTGAATCTGCAAGAAGATTTGAAGGAATTGACCATGATACTTCAAGACAGAATGCTTAAGCAAT
>Ga0181355_1000141_pt1 | contig 28061 bp, 14 predicted proteins | sample Fa13VDMM15DN_FD_130099 | JGI IMG/M metagenome (GOLD analysis project Ga0181355, IMG submission 130099) | Freshwater viral communities from Lake Michigan, USA - Fa13.VD.MM15.D.N | ecosystem: Environmental > Aquatic > Freshwater > Lake | place: USA: Michigan | collected 2013-09-23 | reverse complement strand
CATCATCTGAGTGACCGCAGTCATCTATTCTAAAGAGATTGTTGTTTCCAACACGGAGGCGGTTGACCGGTACCCCCTACTCTAGCTTCACATATCAACGGAACCCTAGTAATCCAGAATAGATCTAAATCCTACGAGCATGGGTTGCTTTTTCACAGAGCCCAAACCATTTACTGCCTTAAGTTAACAGTTGCCTTTGACGCCCAAGTCTGGACCGGGTATCGCACCGTTCCGCAATGGGGCTGAGTCAAACACTCAGCACAGAGTCGTGATTAAAGTTTGTTTATGATGTGCGAGCCATGCACACGAACTTGGATATGGCCGTTGTAATAATCTGTTGATTCTAATACTTTTCTTGTAAACTGTTCTCTTGCTTCAATGTACGAACATTCTGATTTTGATTTACAATAGTAAAGTATTTGTCTGGTAAAGTTTTCGGTGCCTAGGGTGATTACGTCTGCGGTTAATTCTGGGCTTGACCCATAGTACTCTCTCCAATCCGAATCGATCTTTGAGCGTATCTTCTTCCGCTTCTTTGTGCCGTTTTTGAGTTTAACTGTTTTTGTAGTTGTTTTCGAAAATTTTGCTAATTTTTTGCCTATGTACTTGCGTCCAGTGAGATTATTTGTGATTAGATAAACAAAACCAATGCAATCATCTGGGAGAGTTTCTACAGATTGATTGTTGTAAAGCCATGTCATCTATCTTACTTAGTTTGTTTCCCACCCAACTGCGTAGTTTTCTGTAACCAAATTGGTAGAACACTTCTGACTGCACTCTACCCAAGTTTTAGCAGGGTCAGTGAATCCAGTGCTACACATGTTCCACAGTGGATCTTGTATGATTTCTTCAAAAGTTCTGTTGTTCAAATTCATTTGCTGCCGATATTTTGCAAAAAAACTGTCTGGCCAGTGTATGGTTTTGTCCTGATGTGTGAGACTTGTATAAGGAAAACTTGTCCAACTGCAAGGAAAAACAACACCTTCTGCATTGACATAGATTCCTCTATTGCCAATTTCACATAGCGGTGTGACTGGTTGATTGTGATATTGTTGTTTGATTTGTAGATATTTTTGTTTGTTGTGTTTTAAGTATTCATGATTGTTAATTTGACGGCCTGACAAGTTGTGTGTTTCACGCTCGTACCTGTGTGTGGAACTGATATTTTCTACACGAGGTTCTAGCAAGTCATCTGCACCCCCGTATGCATTACCATACTTACTGCCAAATTTAGTTGATCTTGTAATTTGTAATGCGTCCATGCCTAATGTAAACGCCTGTTGTTTGATTGAGTCTACATGATCTTGATTGAACCGAAACATGATCATGGCCCAATTTATAAAAACGTCTTTGTTGGCTTGTCGCAGAGCAGTGATACCGTCAACAATACTGTTCCAGTTGCTGTTGACTCTGTACATGTTGTTAGACAGATCGTCGTAACCGTCTACACTAAAATTAACTGCATCATATTCGTTTAGTACAGAGCCCAATTCTGCCCACCATGCAGGTTTTTTGTGACTGCCGTTGGTAATTGTAAAGATGTGTATCTGTGGATTTATACTTTTAATGTATCTGCAAATTTCAATGTACTCTTTGCAGTAGATAGGATCGCCTACATCGCCGCACATGGTAACTCTACGCACTTGATTACGTAACATGTTTTCTGTAAAAAACTTTTTAACAAACTCCAAGGTCATGTTTTTATTCAGCCATGCTGTATCTGGATGCTCTGTTCTGGGACATCTAGGACATTTTAATGTGCATACTGCACTGGGTTCTAAATGCCAATGATAAAACTGCCAGTTTACGCCCATAGGTCAACTCGCTTGATAGTGGCATCGGCAGAAATGTTTTTTATAGCATTGGCCAGGGCTGTTGTATCTAATTTTACACAATTGAGATGACGAATCATGTCAGTATCAACAGGTCCTGGATTGATAATTTTCATATCACATTTTGCATCCAACAGCATTGAGTCATGCGCTTGTTGTAATGCCTGCTTGTGCAATCGATATGCCCAATATCCTGATTCATTTTCTGATCGTCTAAATGTGATAGTGCGACTTCCAATAGACACAATCTGTTTGTTTACATCGTGCTTCCACTGAGTGTAAAAAAATTCTAATACTTTGACTTGTGCGAAGCCATCATATGCACAGTTAAACACACAATCATACTCTAAAAACTCATGCCCCCAGTGATCGATATTATTGACATCAAACCCAGTGGAACGACTGGCTAACGTCACTTCATGATTGGTATATGCTTTGCTTAATTCATATGCAAGGCCTCGAGTACCAGTGATTAGTATCTTCATGCTAAGTCTATGTCTGTATTGTAACTGGTAAAGCCGTTTTCTTTGACGACCTTGAGAATGTTCTCTACCCTGCTGGTTAACTCATCTCTGTGACTCACGAGCCAAATACTCTTGTGACGTTCTCTACTCATCTTCTTCAACAAGCCCAGTGCATTCTCTACACCTTGTGTGTCCAACCCGTTGTCGATCATCTCGTCAATAAACAACAAGTTGATGGGCGAGTACAAACTTTCCCAAACATCACGGAATGCCCAGCTCATGCTTAGAATTAGTCGATTTCGTTCGCCACGACTTAGGTTGTCAAAGTCCAATTCACGACCCAGTTCTTCAATGCTCACACTTAGATCGTTCATGAACTTCACTGTGTGTGGCAAGCCAATTCTATCTAAGTAGTGTGTGAGACGACTGTTGAGATAACTCAAGTTCTGGTCAATGATCTTCTTGCGCACAAACGAATCTTTTGAGGTTAGCAGTTTGAGCAAGAAGTCTTGATGGTCTTGCACTCTTGTGAGTTCATTCAAGTGATCATAACTCACAACCTGCAGGGCCTGTTGTTGCATTTCGATAATTTGTTCTGTATATGGATCAGTCTCTTGTGATTTATTATCAATCTGTGTGAGCATGGTGTTCATGCGACTGCGATGATCAATTGCCTGTGTTTCGGTATCATAATGCGTGACAGGCTGTGTGCCAACTTCTACAGGTGTGTGTTCTGCTAGTTGTTCGGCATAGGGATCTGTTTCTGCACGTTTGGCATCAATCTTGTGCTGAATGTTTTCTAGCTCACTAGAATGTCGAATTGCTTCTGTTTCTGTTTTGTAGTGGGCGGTAGGTTTGGTGCCCAACTTGCCTAGTGCGCTCAGTGCATTGGTATTTTCCATCCACTGAGTGTTGGTGCTTAACGCTTGTAGTGCTGCTTCTTGCAAGGCTTTTTCTTTTGCAGCCAACACTGTTTCGTGACTGGTATCGTGGAAGTCTTGTCCACACGCATAGCACTTGTGATCTTTTAATTCTTCAATTTCGGCTCGGAGTTTATCAATAACTTTTTGTTCTTTGGCTTCGTCCGCTACACACCTAGCAATATATTTTTCAAGGTCAGCTATATCTTTGGCTCGCTGGGTGTAAGCAGCCAAGTCTATATGTGCCCGAAGCTCTGCTGCAATGTCAATGTGGCTGAGTTTGTTGTAGGTTGATTCTAACTCACCGATGTCTTTGTGTTGTTTTTGTTTCCACGCAGTTTGTCGACCCACAAGAGCAGTATATGCATCTTGTTGTTGTTTTCTTGCAGACCACACAGCTAGATCTTTGTGAGCCAGTAGCTCTAGTTCAATGTTGATCTTTGCTAGATCGTCGTACTGCCCAACTAGGTAAGCCAAGTCACTGTCATACTTCTTTTGCCAAAGTACTTGTCTACGCTTTAAACTTTCAATCTGTTCTTCAATGCGTTTGTTGGCTTCTTGCACAGCACGAATTCTAAACTCTTCCAACTGAATAGCATCTTTGGTCTGCCGGTTGAGTTCTTTAATGCGGTCAGCACGTTCACTCAACAAGGTAATGCCCAACAACTGCTCAATGATTGTGCGCTGGTCATTGGCCTTTAAACTTAGGAACGGTTCTGTGTATGTGTTTAGCGCCAGCACATGTTTGAACATGTCGTGACTCATGCCGATAATACGCTCTATAGCGTCTTGTGTCTCTCTTGAATCTCCTTGTGCTTCGTCTTCGGCGGCCTTGTGTTCGTTGTTCACATAGAATTTGAGTACGTTGGGTTTGCGTCCACGCTCAATTTTGTAGTCAGTGCCACTGATGTGAAAGTCTAAACTAACCAACATGTGTTTGGCATTGGTCTTGTTTACTAAGTTATCTTTGCGTATGTTTGACAGTGCTTGCCCATACAATGCATAACTGAGTGCATTGATGATTGTGGTTTTGCCTGTACCGTTGCGTGATCCATCTCCGCCTAGATCCAAGTTTTCACCCAGCACCAAGGTAAGGTCATTACGATCAAAGTCAATGGCCTGTGTGGCTGCGCCCACACTCATGAAGTTCTTCACGGTGAGATTTTTAATATGAATCATAAAGTCTTATTTTACACATATCCCATTGCTTTTGCAACCTCTGGGTGAGTCTTTTGAAAAGATTGACTCCTTATACCATCAAGTCGAGTTACTTCGTTAACAAACATGATTCCGTCACTCCCTTTGGAATTCTCAATGCGAATAGCTATAGCATCAAGTTCTGGATGACTGTATCTTTTATATTTTTCAACTACCAGTTGTTTGCATTCAGTTGTTAGATAGTCAATATTAAAAGCCATTGGCGCTTCTAAATAGTTAAACGTTGTGTTTAACTTCAGCGAAGTTGCCCATTCTAACAATTCTGGCATGTAAAATACGTTTTGTATATTGACTGTGGGCATGATATAAATGTTTAAATTGGGTAGATTTAATTCTAAAAACTTTTTAATATTGTTTTCTACATCCAGCCAGATGCCGCCGCGTTCTAACTCAAATTGTTCACCTGTGTTGTCAATGCTTAACGCAAGATCAACTTGTTTAAATTTGTTCCACAATTTTGCTTGGTTGTTGGGAAAAATTGATCCGTTGCTATTATAATGCAATCGAATGTGACTGCTGTGCCCACTTTTTACTGCGGTGTGTACTATTTTATCAATTTTTTTAACTAAAAACGTTTCTCCACCTGTCATATCAATATTTTCTAAATCTGGCAGAGCATGTTCTAAATCGTCAAAGAACGTGATGGTATCATCATCTGTCCATTTATTCTTGATCAACATGTCTTTGATTTTGAAAGTTTTTTCTGGATACGTTTTTATAACTTCGGCGGCAATCAACGAGCTTCTAACAGGACTGCAAATTCGGCATTTAAAGTTACAAGCATTACCACACTTCACATCAATAGATCGTATTTTAACGTTATCTAAATAGTTTACAAATAATTTTTTTTGTAGAAAATTTAAATGCCTTATTCGATTGCTTGTTAAATTGTTGTCTTCTGTTTTCCAGCAATGACTACACCCGCCAGGTTTGATGCCCTGCAAAAAATCATCACGCAGCTTATTCATATAGGCACTATTAAACGCTTCGTTGATAGTTGAATCTCTGACAGATTTTTGCATTGACTCGGAATATATGCAACAAGGTTTGTAGTTGCCAGAAATATCAACTTCTATGTGCGACCACGGTATAGGGCAAATCGAACTGGGAATTGTATAGTTGTCTTTAAAAACTTTAGTTTCTTCTACCTCCGTAACTATACTTTGTAAACTAGTAGTCAGCTCAACCGGGCAACAGATCAAAATAAAATATTCAGAAATATCAATAATCTGCGCTGCACGTTCTATATGCTCTAATAATTTTTTAGGAGGATGTCTAGAGGTATAAAAAACAATACGTTGATTGTGATTAAATTTCTCTTGCCAGTAAGCGTCAAACAACTTGTAAACCGTGGTGTGATCATAACTTACATCAGCCAGGTCGAGTTGTGCTACAATATCATATTGATCTAAATTAAGCATGTTATTTTATACTGCATTTTCAATAATCAAAATGTTTGAACAACTACTAAGATATTGAATACTATAGATCATAGTGTTTGATAAATCTTCAACAGTAGTCGGTTGTCGTAGAATTCTGATTCAATGTTTGTGAGCTGGTCTGTGACAATTTGATCAACTGACTCAAATTTGATTTCGCCAGGCGCCATGTCTGTGTCTACATCTGAGTTTTTGTTTGGAATCAAACTCATCTCACGCAGATTGTAGTCTTTTACAAATGTTTCTTTAATGAAGTTGGCTTCTTCGTATGAGATTTCAATGTCTAGTCCAACACGCACATGCATCTTGGGCTTAAGAAGCGATGGAGCGTTGTCGATAAGGTTTGCAAGACCGTATACACGATAGGTTGGTTGATCAGGCCAAGCATGAAACGCAGGCGCTGCTCCCCATTCCAGTACAGTAAGTCCTCGTTCGTCGTCACCAGCATCTGCATAATTGTGAGGGAACGCATTACCGATGTAGGTAATATTCTTTTTAGTCTGTCGCTTGTGAAAGTGTCCGGTGAATACATGTTCAAAATTCTCAAAGTCTTCTCTACGTACTTCTCCATAGTCTGGCATCTCTATCATGGCATTCATCAAGTAGCCGGGCAGTTCAAAGTGTCCAAACATGTACTTGCCAGTTAGCTTGGGTATCCTCTTGTGATCGTCACCGCACAGCCAAGGGGCAATAACAACATCACCGCTACTAAACCAATCGTTGCATATTTCCACATTAGGGAGATGACGTGCCCACTCCACACTCTGAATATCACGCTTGTCGCGATAATAAAGGTCGTGATTCCCAGGTATAAAATACACGCGGTCAAAATTAGCATTTAGATGTTCCAGTGATCGAAGACTGTAGTTTAGTGTGACAATGTTCAGGCTGGCCCGATTGTTGTGCCAATCACCTAGGAACATGGCAGTTTCGCAACCTTCCTCTCGGGCCTTGGCAGTTGCCCATTTTACAAAAGCCAAACAATCTTCATTGTGTAAGGTTGAATTGCTTTTGAGTCCAAAGTGTATGTCAGTGAAGATTGCGGCTTTGCGGAATAGATTAGTCATCCTGCTAGTATACTACTCATCCAAGCTAGATACAACCGGTCCGGACATGGCAGCCATGCCAGCTTTGCCGGAGTTCTGTCTAGTCCATGATGGGTTGAGTCCGTTCATCTCCAGGATGTCATCTCGGATATTTTGATTTTTCTTTTCAATGTTAAGAATACGTGTAAAGCTATTAGTGATCGCAGCGGTGTAGTAAGCAAAGGGGTTTTGCGATTTAGATTCGTCAAATTGTAAACCAATTTGACTAAGTTGAAGTAAAGCCTGTCCACGCATTTCCTCGTTGTAGGTATAGCCGCGCCAGTTGGAACGTGTAGCATAGCGTTCGCACAGTTTCATAAACATCATGGCTAACTTGCGAGTCATGTTGCCGTGATCTTTGGAAAACTCTCCTGTGGCCAAATCACCTTTCCAGTGACTACGACCCACAAGGTACGGTTTCTTTTCTTCGTCCAGTCTATACTGTTCAAACGGAGGAAAGTTCACTCGCACGTGATTTAGGTCCAACACAGGCACATCCACAATGTCTGCTAGTGGATCTTCTGCCACATCATCCAGTTCAAAAATGTCTTCTAGCTTTTTGCGCTTGGCTTCGGCCTTGGTAATTTTTTTAGGTGCTCGGGGAATGTGATCCCAACAGGTGATGCGGAAAACTAAATCAGTGTTGGGAATTTTCTTTTGATCAATCACTTCGCCTGTTTCGCGCTTGATACGATCAGCACGATTTTTTCTTGCTTCAACTACAGTGCGTTGATTAATTTTGTCCAGGCCGGGCAGTATCAAATCAAACTGGTGGTCCTGTACAGGATCTCGATACCAGCAATAGGTGTTCTTGCTGAAGTGTATTTCTTTCAAAATATCACGGTTGTTTAGGTAATTGACACGAGGTGCCGCTTTTGGTAATAGAGTCATAGTATGACAAGGTCTCCTTACTAGGATTGTAGCATATTTACAACAATTGTCAACCTCTTGTTAAACTGAGCCGTTTTTGTCAGCGGTAAATAAGCTATAGGAACATCTAATGGCAACATACAGCTATTCAATACAAACAAAAATTCCGCTTACGTCACAACAGCAAGCGGCGATCCGGCGCGGCGGCTCCATACCAGACTCTGTACGAACAGCAGCAGACAATGCCACAATTGCCCTGGCTAATTCTACATTTGGGCAAAGTTATACCGTCGGAGATAAGTTTGGAGCTGTGACTGGCGGTAATTTTGTTACACAAACTCCAATAACTAGCCCAGCAGAAATTCCAGCAGCCTTGTTACCATTGAGTATAGCCCCAGTTCCAGGAGCTGTAAATCGATTGGTAGAAGTACGAGCTCCTGCACCTAACGATGCACCAGCAACTGCAATTGTTGAAGGCCTGCCTGCACCTCAAACACCACCCCCGGGTCCAGACATAACAACTCTACCAGTAGTAGCAACACCACCAGCTGTACAGCCCATTGTAGTTCCAACTCCTGTTGTTGAAACTACACCTATAGCACCAGCGCCCGTAGCATTTGAACCGTTAACTGTTGGCGGTAGAATATTAGCACCGGCGGAGTTTGAGGGTGCGGCAGATAGGGTTGTAACCCCACCGCCAAATACAAATCCAGCACCAGTCGCCATTGGCGCCGGTACACCTGGTGTTGATCCCAACGGCGGCGATCCCACAGGTGGTGCAGGTACAAACGTCAATCAAGAACCGCCAACAACAGCACCTGCGGCTGTTTTTGTTCCACCTGGTCCACAAACAGAACCAAATCCGCCGCCGCCAGACGCAGTAGTACCACCAGGTGTCAGCACAGCCGCTGCAACAAATCGAGCACAAGCTCAAAGCACCGATCAAACTCGTGTGAATCAACCTGCAGCGGCCGATTGGCGTGTGCGAATAAGTCTAGCACAAAATTCTTCTTATTTGTACAACGCTCCGGCCAATCAAAATGGCACAGGTGGACCAGGCATACTTGCACCATTGCGTCCCACCAATGGTGTGATATTTCCTTATACACCCAGTATTGAAACCAGTTATGTTGCTGATTACGCCAAAACAAATCTTATACACAGCAACTACAAAGGCCATTTTTATCAAAGTAGTTCAGTCAGTGACATAGTTATTCGTGGAACATTCACAGCACAAGACACTCGGGAAGCTTCTTATTTGTTGGCAGTAATTCACTTTTTTAGATCTGTTACAAAAATGTTTTACGGGCAAGACCCACAGGCCGGAACCCCTCCACCACTGGTATACTTGAGCGGCCTTGGACAATATCAGTTTAACAATCATCCCTGCGTGGTTACAAATTTTTCGTATAATCTTCCATCAGACGTTGATTATATTCGTGCCAATGGATTCAACAACATTGGATTGAACATGTCAAATCGCAAAAACCCAAGTTCAGGACCACCGCCGGGCGGCAGTTTAGGCACTGTGTTGGCTATCATTAGCAGATTAACAACATCTGGATTGAAGCCAGGCGCAGTAACTAAAGTTCCAAACTCCAGCACAGTTAATCAAAACGTTGCCAATCAAAATTCTGTCAACAGTACTTACGTGCCTACCAAGATGGAAATTTCAGTAACATTGTCGCCAATACAAACTCGCAGTCAAGTCAGTCAGCAGTTTAGTCTAGAAAATTTCGCCAATGGTGATTTGCTCAAAGGAGGATTCTGGTAATGGCTATTTCATATTCTAGTACCAGTGCATATTTTACCACTGGGTTCAATCAGTTTTATCTAGACCTCATGGTCAACAGACCCATTCCCAAACAAAGTGACGACATACTATGGATTATAAATGTAACCTATCAGTACCGACCAGATTTGTTGGCATATGACCTATACGGTGATCCCACACTATGGTGGGTGTTTTATCAGCGCAATCCCAACACATTAACTGCTCCTCCGTTAGACTTTGCTGCTGATACCACAATTTATCTTCCAAAGATCGCCACATTGCAATCAGCACTGGGATTTTAATATATGGCCGATAACGGAGAATACGCAAGATATCAATATCGGTTACTGCAACAAAAATTTGCAGCCGATGCTGCCGCACGAGCCGCTGCACGCGATACCGGCACTAATCCTCCTGTACGAACACTTGTTCAAACTCAAGCCACACCATCTAGTGATCCACGGCTAACAACCAATCCCACTGGCGGTATTAATTCTGTCACTGGCGAACCTCTTAATACTGTTGCCCCAACTCGCGCCGGAGTAGGCGCAACTGATGATAACACCAACAATAACAACACTAGCAGTAATACTTCTGACGCTGATATTGCAAATTCTGATGCGTCATATGGCGGCGCCACACAAGCTGAACAAGATGCAATTATCAAAGCACAACAAGGCACAGTTGCTGGTGCAGCAGGTACCAACAGCCGAAAACAAATTGTGCCTCGTGGAAACATACTAGATAGATTTGCCAGTTACACCTACCGGGCCAGTGTGTATCTCATGACGTCTGACCAATATCAACAGTTGATTAGAAGTCAAAAAAAATCAATTAATGGATATAACTTGTTGTTTCAGAGTGGTGGCGCTCCGGCCAGCCAGGGCGGCTTTACTGGTGCGTTGAATACAAATGCCAACGACGCAACTGGCGGTGCAAACACAATTAATTTTAATGCAGCAGATGCCGGACGCAATCCTGCATTTCCTTTGGACTTTTATATTGATAGTATTACTATTTCAAATTTATCGCAAGGTCAGGCTACAGGAATTTCACACAGTGCGACTCAGTTAAAATTTACAGTGATAGAGCCAATGGGAATTACACTACTTGATCGAATATATCAGGCAGTTCAGGATCAAGCTCCCAAAGAACAAGGCACAGGAAAAATTAACTACACTACCGCTCAATATCTTATGGTATTGCGGTGGTATGGATATGACATTGATGGAAATTTAATCAAAGGTGGTCCAACCCTTAGCGATCCAAATGCTGTGGTTGAAAAATTTATTCCGTTTGCTATCAACGGAATCAACTGGTCAGTCAACAGCAAATTAGTCAACTACGATTTTGATTGTACTCCAATTGATCAGTATGTAGCCGGCGGAACCAGACGAGGCGCAGTGCCATATAACATGCAACTTAGCGGTAGTACTGTGGCTGACGTGTTAGGCGGTACGGTGGCAACCCAAACAGCAACTGCTGCTGCTCCAGGCGCATCAACCACTTCTTCAACACCGGATCAAAGTGGGGCAGCTAATGCTGCGGCAGCACCCCCAAAGGCCAATGCAGCCGGCAATCCTGATCCAGCAGTCAAAGTTGGACTTATGGCAGCCATGAACGAACATGTCAATCAACTGACCACTGGAACAAGACCACTTTACCAGGTTGCTGATCAGTATGAGATAGTGTTTGTTGGTGCAGCCAAACAACTTATTGGTGATGCTACCATTGTATTGCCTGGGGAAAAAAAAGAAGCCAATCAAACTCCAATGGGGACAACACAAACAAAAGATGCCAAAAGTGCAAGTCCTACTACTGATAAAAAAAATGTCACTCAGAAAATTATTCCAGCTGTTGCCGGGCAATCCATAGTGCAGTTAATTGATAAGGTCATCAGAAACAGCAGTTATATAACCAGTCAACAGCTAACTCAAATCAATCCGTTTGGTGGCCCAACAGATTTAGATGGCGGTGGTGAACAACCCAATCCTGAGGCCGCAAACAAACCTGTAAATTGGTTTAGAATAAATTTTGAAGCAATTCCAATCAAACCAGATAATTTACGAAATGACTACGCATACAAGATACGCTATATTATCAGTGTGTATAAAATTGACAAATATGACAGTAAATATTTTCCAGTAGGAACTTTTAGAGGTGTTCACAAAAGCTATCCTTGGTGGTTTACCGGCAAAAATACTGCGGTACTTGAGTATCAAGAAACTTTAAATACTGCCTACAACATGTTGGTCAGTGGCAGTGATACTCAAGACTCTGGTAGCGAAACTACACGAAAACAAATTGCAGCCACCATGCAAGACATAGTGATTTACACATACGGCCCAAATAGTGGTGAATCCATGCAAGGCAGTAAAGACCGTGGCAACGAAGCGTCTGCCAACCTGGCAGACAGTCTGTATGGCGGTGCAGATCTTGCTAACAGCACTTTAAAGATCATTGGAGATCCTGCATGGATTCAACAAGGCAGTCTCAGTGGTGGCGTTACTGCTGCTGATCTTGAGATTGGTAGTTTTTTGCCCGACGGCACAATCAACTTTGACGGCGAACAAATCATGTACGAAGTCGCATGGAATCGCCCAGATGACTATGACCTTGCTACAGGTATGGCTGCTCCTACCAGTAAAAAAAACAAAACCAAAAGCAGAGTGTATCTTGCCACAACTGTAACTAGTGAATTTAAACAAGGTAAATTTGAACAATCAATTTCTGGAACATTGGTCAATCTTCCCAAACCAGATGGATCAAACAAAGCACCAGATGCGTCACTTCCTATACCAACAAATGAAAGAGATGAGCGCGGCAGAGCAACTACCGGCTTTGATTCTAGAGTAGCAGCCACGCAATCGTCAATGCCAACAGCACCGCAAGTGAATGTAAATCCCAGCAATAACTCGCCACAAACTTTAAATACGTCGGCCCCGGGACCAAATGATAACGCAAGTCCGGTACCACCACCGCAGCCGGCAACGTCGGGCTCGGGAGAAAATTTAGACGTAGGAGATCCGTTTGTGCCACCAGGTGCGCTGTCCGGCAGAATCACAGCAGATGGTCTAGACAACTCACCATCTACTCCGCAAATTATATCAAGAGATTATTAAGGAATATCAATGGCAGAACAAGTTCAACGCAGTAGAGGGCGTAACAAAAATTACAAGTTTGATCGCGGAGGAGCTCCTGCAGAGTTTGGTCCTTTCTATGGTGTTGTAAAAAATACCAATGATTCAATAAGATCAGGACGCATACAGGTATACATTACGGCATTCAGTGATGGCAATGAAGATGACACTTCCAAATGGACCACAGTAAGTTACATGCCACAGTTTTTTGGATCAACTCCTTACAATCCTGCCAAAGAAGGATTAGGGTCATACATTGACGGCAACTCCAACAGCTATGGCATGTGGTTTACTCCACCGGACGTGGGCATCACAGTTTTGTGTGTGTTTGTAAATGGTGACCGTAGTCAAGGTTATTACATTGGCACAGCACCTGATCAAAGCATAGGACACATGGTTCCTGCTGTTGGTGCCAGCACATCATTTGTTACCGAAAATGAAAATCAAGCCGCTTACTTTGAAGGCGCTATTCGATTGCCTGTGGTAGAAATCAACACAAACAACTTGGCATTAGAAGAGTCTAGCCGATTCTTTGACAAACCCAAACCTGTACACAGTGTGGTTGCAGAAACCATGTTTCGTCAAGGCCTAATCAAAGATCCAGAACGTGGTCCCATTGGTAGTTCAAGTCAACGTGAGTCACCTTCTGCTGTGTACGGCATCAGCACACCGGGATCTGCTGTGTATCAAGGCGGCATGAAATTTGGAGAAATACAAGAACAAATTGATGCTGGAACACTAAAACCTCAAGACCTCAAAGTGATAGGCCGTGTGGGTGGCCACAGTATGGTAATGGATGATGGCGATATTGATGGCTCCAATCGATTGTTGCGTTTTAGAACCACCTCTGGTCATCAAATCACAATGAGTGACAGCGGAGACTTTTTCTACATCACTCATGCCAATGGACTTGCTTGGTTTGAACTTGGTTCTCAAGGCACACTAGATGTGTATGCCACAAATTCAATTAACTTGCGCACTCGTGGCGACATCAATTTGCATGCTGATAGAGACATCAACATGTATGCAGGTGGCAGCATCAAAGCCAAAGCAGTAGAAGATATTACCTTGCAAGCTGATGCAGACCTCACAGCAATTGCACAACAAAATTTAAAACTATATAGCAAAAGTTATGTTGGCATAAAAGCTGATGGCAGCTTGGCATTGCAGAGTGCGTCAGGAAGTTGGGATGGCGGCAGTGCATTGAAATTCACAGCAGGTGGAATTGATCTCAACGGCCCTGCTGCTGATGCAGTGCCTGCACCCAACAACTTGACCACAACCATCTTAGATGACACTACATTCAGCAGTGCTACTGGTTGGACAGTTGAAACAGATGGTTTAGAAAGTATTGTGACTCGAGCACCCACACACGAACCGTATCCTTATCACAACAAAGGTGTGGATATTGAAATTCCGTTGGAAGCAGGACAACCGCCACCCAATCCGGGTGCTGTGCCAGTGCCTGCGGGATTTGAGCTGGCAAGAAAAGCATGAGTACATTTAATTTTGATTTTAATGGGCAAAAGTTTGAAATCAAAGCCCCTGCTGGCGTTACGTTTGAACAGGCCAAAGCAGTGTTTGACCAACAAACAGCCAGCGGCGGCCTCACAGGATTTAGAGTTGGTGATGTACTAAGCCCAGCCACTCAGGCCGCTGCCGGTTTGGCCGCTGCTCAAAGTCAAGTAACACAAGGCCTAGCATCACTGACTGGCAACCTACCTGGGGGAACAAATCTAAGCAGCCTTACAGCCAGCATAGGAACACTGGGACAAGGTGCAGGCACACAAGTGGCCAGCGCATTAAAAGGCGGTGCGGCTGCATTTAATTCATTGACCACTGGAGCCGGCGCTGCTGGTAGTTCATTTAAACAATCACTAGCAGGGGCAGGATTTGATCCAGTTACTGGTAGAAATGCTTCGTTAGACTCTGCCTATGCCACAGGTGGTGTATCAGGAGCTATAGGAGCATTCTCCGGAACACTAGGCGCTCTTAGTGGACCACTCACAGGAGCAGCAGGTCAAGTTGGAAGTTTAGCCAGCACAGCAGTTGGCACACTATCTAGGTTAATTAGAGGAACTCCCACTGATGGTATCAACATAGCAGACTTTGCCAAACAAGGTCCGGCATTGAGTGGTATTGGCAACATGAGTTTGCCTGACGTCACTGGTGCTCTAGCGCAGGCCAGCAAGTTGGTAGGTCAAGGTGCCGGCACAATCAGTAATGCACTAGGTGCCGGCAAGTTTGGGTTTGATGCCGGACAACTAGAACGAGCAGGCCTTGTGAAGCCCGGTACTGCCGCGGCATTCCTGGCAGCAGGCGAAAATGATCTTACCAGTGTGCTAAAGAGTCCCACAGTGTGGACTGGCAAAGATGGCGTAAAAGGCCTTGACGGCTTGTTAGGCAACAGTGGATTACAGGACAAAGTGCAACAGGGATTGATGAAATCAGGGCTTGATGATTTAAAATCAATTGGCATACCCACAGACAAATTGACTCCGCAAGCACTTAGTGGCCTAGCCACCAATGCCGCTAAGAGTGTGTCAGACACTGCTAACTGGGCAAAGAATGTGCCCGGATTGCCTGCAGACGTCAAAGCTAAATTTGATGCCACGGCTGTAAATGGCGCATTTGCTGTGAATTTAACGCAGGCCAAAGTGGATGAACCAGTGTTGCAAGAAACCAAACCAGTAGCTGCCGCCGATACTGTTAACAGCGCCACAGTAGATGCTGCGGCTAAACGAGTTACAGGTGATGAACGGGTACCTCAAGTCAGCGGTAATAGCTCAAGTAGTTCTATTGCAGTCTATGCATTTTCAGACTTTATAAGTTCTCTAAGTACATCATTCTCTGTGTTAAAAACAAAAATTAATTCAATCAACCAAGAGTATCAAACTATTACTCAAGAGCAATGGAATCTTATAAACGGCGAAGCGGTTGTACTGCGAGCCACAGTTAGAGCAAGGCTAGTCGATCTTAATGGTGCTGCTCTTAAAGAATTGGAGGCTATTGAAAGTCAGAACTTAGGTACGTACACTCGAAACGATATTATCAACACATACAATTTTGCATTAAAAGACGCAAAATCAATGACCGCGCTCAGTGAAGAAATTAGACAATTAATCAAGGATCTAGCCAACAAAATTTCAGTCAGAGCATCGAGCAATAGCTACAGTGGCGCCGGTTAATTTTAAATAAATATAGATATGACTACCTTTGTTGGCTTTAACACACAGAATCAATACAAAAAATTCACACTTGTGGACTTTGAATTGGTCAAACGCGATCTCTTGAATGCGTTTAACATTCGCCAAGGACAATTGCCTGGACGTCCTGCGTATGGTACAATACTGTGGAACTACTTGTTTGAAAATCAAGTTGACGCTGTTCAACAAGGCATTGTGAATGAAGTGCAACGAGTGGCTGGTGGCGATCCCAGAATATTCATCAGCAACATCAATGTGTATCCACAAGAAAATGGCATGCTGATTGAATTAGAAATACAGACTGTAGGCGGTGTTAATGCCGAAATACTGAATGTGTTCTTCAATCAAGTCAGCCGTTCGGCCAGCTACGTATAACTACGCCGTTTTTTATCTACATAAATAACAGATAAAGAATACAAGGCCCAGACGCAATGGCAAAAACCACTAGACAAACAGCGATATTTGGTGTAGAAGATTGGAAACAAATCTATCAAACCTATCGCGAAGCAGACTTCCAAAGCTATGACTTTGAAACTCTACGCAAGAGTTTTACCGATTACCTGCGTTTGTACTATCCAGAAACATTCAATGACTATATTGAATCATCAGAATACATTGCTTTATTAGACGTTATTGCGTTTATGGGACAGGCTCTAGCCTTCCGCACTGACCTAAACACAAGAGAAAACTACTTAGACACAGCAGAACGTAGAGATTCAGTTACTCGCCTGGCCAATCTTGTTAGCTACACTGCCAAACGCAACACAGCCGCCCAAGGCTTACTCAAAGCGTTCTCAGTGACCACAACAGAAAACGTTGTGGATTACAACGGAGTTAATCTGGCCAACGTCACAGTAAACTGGGCTGACCCCACAAACTTTGACTGGCTAGAACAGTGGAACGCTATTGTTAATTCATCCTTGGTCAGCAGTCAAAAAATTGGTCGCCCGTCAAATCGTCAAACTATTCTGGGTGTGGATACTAGCGAATATGGTATTAACTTGGTGCCTGGATTCTTGCCAGTGATTCCTTATACGGCTACTGTGGATGGTGTGAACATGCCTTTTGAAGCCACAACTTCGACCACAGCTGGTACAGATTATATCTACGAACCCAGTCCAAAACCCAATACTGCATTTAATGTGCTGTATCGCAATGACCAATTGGGGTACCAAAGTGCCAACAATGGATACTTCTTTTTCTTCAAACAAGGTACATTGCAAAATCAAGACTTTAACTTGGCTGAACGCATTGCCAATCGCACAGTAAACATCAATATTGAAGGTGTGAACAACGATGACCGTTGGCTATTTCAGTTAGACAATGTGGGCAGTATCAGTCGGGAGTGGACATTTACTGAAAACATTTATTCGTCAGCTGCTGAACAAACTGCAACACTAAGACCAATTTTTTCTACCACCAGTAGAACCAATGATCAGATTACCATGGTGTTTGGTGATGGCGTGTTTTCAGAAATTCCGGTAGGCATCTTCCGTGCGTATGTTCGTGCAAGCAATGGCTTGCAATATATTATCAATCCTGCTGAAATGCAAAACGTGGTATTACCAATCAGTTATATTGACCGCAATGGTAATATTCAAACTATGACATTTACATGTGGCATCACTCAACCAGTAAGTAATGCACAGAGTCGGGAAAGTATTGATGCTATCAAACAACGTGCGCCTGCTAGATACTACACACAAAATCGCATGGTCAACGGCGAAGACTACAATCTGTTTCCGTTTACTCTTTACAACTCTATTATCAAATCAAAAGCAGTAAATCGTGCATCAATTGGTACCAGCCGATATTTAGACTTGGTAGATAACACAGGCAAATATTCATCAACCAACACATTCTCCAGTGATGGTGCCATGTGGGAAAATAATATTTTGCCTGCTACATTGTTTGCCTGGACCAACCGCAACGAAATTGCCGAACTTATTAGCAATCAAGTACAGCCTGCTATTGCCGACGCTACATTCAAACAATTTTATTATGCAAATTTTCCAAGGATAACTGTAAACACCGGTACTACCGCACTCAGCAGTTGGCACCAAAGCACAACATTGGCCAATGAGACCACTGGGTATTTTGAAAATGCGTTAGGTTCTCCAGTCATGGTCGGAACCTCCAGCAGTACTGCATTTAAATATGTGGCACAAAAAAGTTTAATTAAATTTATACCCCCAGTAATTAACGGTCAACCCTATTACTTTGATGCCAACAATAGACTCAAAGCAGGCTTGCCAACTAGACCCGAAGATCATTTGGAAATTTGGGCCAGTCCTCTTGCCATAGTTGGTGACGGCAGTAATGGCGGGGTTGGCAATCTGACCAATGGGCAAGGTCCAGTAGCACTCAATAATTTTGTACCCACTGGGGCAATTGTAGACAGTATTATTCCTGTATTCCTTACTGACCTAAGCACTACTATTCGTGAAGAAATTACACAACAAATTTTGTTATATAGAAATTTTGGTCTTGGGTACGACAACGACGGTGACATTACAGGTACCGCCGGCACTTGGTATATTATCACAAGTACCAACTTAGATGCCGATGCCACTTGGAGCCAGACATATGCAGGTAACACCTCTGGGCAAAATTTAGATGCTTCGTGGTTGGTGCAGTTTGTGGCAGTGGACAACAAATACACAATCACGTTCCGAGGACTTGCTTATTATTTTGGTTCAGTACTGCAAACAAGATTTTTCTTTTACGGCAATCAAAAAATCTACGACAGTCGGTCAGGAACCACAATCAAAGATTTTATTAACGTGCTGGCAGTAAACACCAAACCGGACAGTTCGTCTCCATTGCCCGGAGACATTTATACCACTATCATTGGCCAGCCTGTAGAGTCTGATGGCTACGTTGATGACTTCCAGGTATTGATCAGCTATAGAGATTCCGACTCAGATGGCGTGCCCGATAATCCAGATTTTTTCAATGAAATTGTTGCTCCAAGTGTTACTCCTAATCTTAAATTGATATTCTTACAACAAACTGTGGATTTTGATAATCTGCAACGATACTTGTTAGTAGAGCCCGGTGTGGTCAATTCAGACTATCCTACATATGATTCCATCGAACTGGTGAAATTCCAGTATTCCCCTGGTCAGGTGTTTTATGGTTATAGTGATGAATTATTTTACACATTAACAATCAATACTGCCGGCACTAGAGTCATAACTCAAACTGCAGAAGGTGAGTGGATTGCCAGAACAGGACGCCAGGCGCTGTATTTCCAGTACCGTCATAATTCACCATTGACCAACAGAATTGATCCAGGCACTACCAACATCATTGACTTGTATGTTGTGACCCAGGCCTACTACACTGCATATCAAAATTGGATTAAAGATACCACTGGCACTGTGTCTGAACCAGATGTGCCAACTATTGATGCACTCAGCACAGAATATCAAAATCTCAATGAATACAAAATGTTGAGTGATAACATTATTTTAAATTCTGTAGTGTTCAAACCATTGTTTGGGCCCAAAGCAGCCAAGACATTGCAAGCCACAATCAAAGTTATTCGTGCTCAGAATTCCACAGCCAGCAATAGTGAAATACAAAGTTCTGTGTTGGCTGCTATGAATGAGTATTTTAGCATTGACAAATGGAGTTTTGGAGACACATTTTATTTCTCAGAGCTGGCAGCATACCTGCACAGATATCTTGGAACCATAATCAGTTCAGTGGTACTGGTGCCACTAGACACACAAAAATACTTTGGCGACATGTACGAAGTGCGAGCAGAACCCAGTGAAATATTTGTCAACGGCGCTACTATCGACAATATCATTGTGATTGATGCATTGACCAGTACCAATTTGCGTACTGCACCTGGTAGCGGAGTAATTTAATGGCAAAAGTACGCTCAGTAGATTTTCTTCCTGAAATTTTTCAGACTGACGCCAACAAGCAATTCTTGGCTGCTACTTTGGATCAGTTGATTCAAGAGCCAAAGTTTAAAAAGACTCAAGGTTACATTGGCCGCACAGTTGGGCCGGGGGTAAATCCCAATGACAAATATGTTCTTGAGCCTAGCAAAACTCGTGTTGACTATCAACTTGAACCTGGGGTGATCAGTGTTGACCCTGCAGACAATAACAAAATAATAGATGCTATTACCTATCCGGGCATAACTGACTCATTGGTATACCAAGGCAGTCCATCAACACAGCCTAGCAGATTGTACACCAGTGATTATTACACATTTGATCCGTTTATAGATTTTGATACATTTGTAAACTTCAGTCAATACTACTGGGTTCCAAACGGGCCAGATGTAGTGACAGTACAATCTCCGGGTGTGGCCTTAAGTCAAAATTTTACTGTTAACAGAGCCAATGGAGTTTACACATTTTCGGGTGTCACTGGAAACAATCCCACACTAAATTTAGTTAGAGGTGGCAACTACACATTCCAAGTGGCGCAGAATGCCAAAGAGTCTGTGAATTATCGAGTAACACGTACCAACGTTACCAGTTATAATATTGACAATGAACCCAACGCCACTGTTATTTTAACTCGTGGCAACACCTATACTTTCAATTTGTTTTTGCAAGGTGACTTTCCATTCTGGATTAAAACTGCTGCTACCACAGGCACAGGTGATGCCTACAACTCAGGAGTCACACGCAATGGGTCAACAACTGGTGTAGTGACATTTACTGTGCCACAAGATGCACCTAACACACTATATTACTCTTGTCAAAATCAAAGTCTCATGCGCGGCACTATCAGCGTGATTGACGCTCAGCCCGGCGACGGACCAGGATTTTGGATTCAAACAAATCCAGGAGTAAGCGGTGAAAATCCTGTTACTCCAAACATAAGCTCTAGATCTATATATGGCGCAACTGACAATGGGCTTGATCTTGGAACAATTAATTTCAACGTGCCACAAAAAACAGCACAAGATTTTTATTATAGTCTTACTAGCCTTGGTACTGTAGATCTTGTGACTGATCTAAATTTTGAAGACATTGATGGTGCAAGACTAGATCAGTTTATTGCTACCTATGGCGGCATTGATGGAATAACTGGACTTAACACAAGAACTCTGGTGTTTGTTAATTCATTAGGCAATCCTGCTACTGATTACTACAATCTCTGGCGTATAAGTTATGTCACAGTTGGTGACTTCACCTACCTTTCATTGGCCAGTATACAAATTATAAACAACTTGGAAAAATGGACCATACGATATGGCACAGATTATGCCAGCACACAATGGTATAAAAATCAAACCGGCTACATAATTGAAATTCCAGTGCTGACTGCTAAATTGGATACTTTGTATTACCAAGATGGTACTGATCCAGAAATTTTTGGCACCATACGATTGATCGAGCAAGAAAACGACAGCACAGTTTACATAGATGATATTTTGGGTAATGCCAACTACACCAGCTCAAATGGTGTGGTGTTTACTAATGGACTAAAAGTTCAATTCTTGGGAAATGTGTTACCAGCCAGTTATGCCACTGGGTCTACTGCTTTTATTTGCACAAACACCGCGGCAGGTATTAATCTCATTACCACAGAATCCACAACAGGAATGGCAGTAGGACAAGAAGTTATTTTTACTGGCACGCCATTTGGCGGCGTGAGCACAGGTGTAACTTATTATGTTCACACAGTTTTTAGCACTAGTCAATTCAAAGTAAGTGTAACTAAAAATGGCCCAGCACTAACGTTAACTTCTGCCAGTGGTACAATGACTGCTACTTCTAGTCAAAATCCACAATACTATGTGAGTGGAGTAGGAACTGCAATAGAACTGTTACCTGTAGAAAATTACATCACGCCAGAAGAATATGCCACCTCTGCTGCTGTTGATTACCTTACTATCAGTCGAGAGAGTCCAGACCTAAATGCCTGGAGCCGTAGCAATCGTTGGTTCCATATTGATGTTCTAAATGCCACCGGCGCATATAACGACACACCAGTTGTGATAGATAGCGATCAAAAAGCCAAACGACCAATTATACAATTCCGGGGTGGTATCAGACTGTATAACATGGGAACAGCAGCCGAACAGCCAGTGGATACCATTGACTTTACTGAAACTGATGCGTTTAGTAATGTAGAAGGTAGCACTGAATATTCAGTGAATGATTATACATTTGTCAATGGTAGCCGTGTAATTTTTGCAGCCGACGAGGATCCAGCTGTACGCAGTAAAATTTATGTGGTAAATTTTATTATACCAGATACAGTGGCACCGTTAATTGCACAACCAATTATAAATTTGGTAGAAGCAGTTGACGGAGAAATTTTAACCAATCAGAATACAGTATGCCTTGGCGGATCACAAGTTGGTGTTACTTTTTGGTATGATGGTGTAAATTGGTTAGAAGCACAGCAAAAAACCGCAGTACAACAAGCACCATTGTTTGATGTGTATGATGCAAATGGGGTAAGTTTGTCTAACAGAACTACATACCCTAGTTCAACCTTCTTTGGCACAAAATTGTTTAGCTACGCTACTGGATCAGGTACTACTGATCCAGTGTTACAGCTTGTACTCAAATACTTCACATTGACCAATGTAGGAGATATTGTGTTTGATAACAATTTGTATTCAGATACATTTGTGTATGTGGTCGACAATGCCAGTGTTACTTTGCCAATCAGTTCAGGATTTGTTTATAAGTATGCGTCAAGAACTGTGTACGAGAGATTAATTGGTTGGCAAACGGCTGTAGTACCAACCTTAATGAGTCAGCAGTTTAAATTTATCTATGACACTGGCCCATTGAGACTCGACGTAGCAGTACAGTCTGATACAGTAACTATAGTGCCTAGTGTGAAAATTTTTGTAGGATCAATTTTTCAAGATCCAGGCACATACACAGTGGCTACTACAGCTAATACCACAACCATTACTTTTAATACTGCACATGTAGTAGGAGATGTCATCGAAGTTGAAGCACTAAGTGATCAAATTAGTCAGGTAGCTTTTTATCAAGTTCCGTTAAATCTCAATAACAATCCACTAAACGCCAACAGTCCCAGTTTTACCTTGGGTACATTGCGCACACATTATCAAAGTATCTGCCAAAATTTAACCACATTCTCTGGCGCAATCAATGGTACCAACAACACTAGAGACCTTGGTAATATCATACCTTATGGTCAGATAATCTTACAACAAAGTTCGCCACTCACACTTGCTGGATACTTTATGAGATCTCAGCAGTACAATATTTTTGGTGCGTTAGAATACAACAGTAGAGAATATCAAAAGTACAAAAATCAAATGCTGGAAGCAGTGACCAGACAAACTATTCAGTATGAAACTGCGTCACAAGTGCTTGATATAGTCATTGGCGAAATTACTCTGGGCCGCACATCAAGCAATCCATTCTATTGGAGTGACATGCTACCGGCTACTGCTGTGTTTACAAATACCACGTACACAGTAAATTATACAACCAGCCAGGTATTTGATACTGTGCAAATTTATAACTACACGTCAGCTAACTATCTTGGTATGAATGTGTATGTTAACGATGAAATTTTGACTAGAGAGTTGGAATACACAGTGGCCACTGACGGTCCACGCATTAATATATTGATTGATCTGGCGTTTGGTGACAAGATTGTCATTCAAGAATACAGTGCCACTTACGGTACCTATGTGCCCAACACACCCAGCAAGATGGGATTGTATCCTGCTTGGCGTCCAGCTATTATTCCAGTAAAAACCAGTGCGGGTGAACAACTGGTTATATTAGGCCATGACGGCAGTCAAACTCCTATCTTTGGTGACATCCGCGATGAAGTATTGTTAGAATTTGAAACTAGAATTTATAACAATATCAAGTTAGATGACAATCCTGTACCCCTTGACATAGTGGATGTGCTACCGGGGCAGTTCAGAGATACTGGGTATAGTGTTGCCGAAATCAACACCATACTTGAAACAAACTTTTTGACTTATGTGGGATGGAACAAGTTGGATTATACTGCACAAAACTACAGTGTTAATAATCCGTTTACCTACAACTACAGTTCCTCAACCAACAAACTCAACGGAGATACATTGCCTGGCGCCTGGCGCGGCATCAACCGGTACTTCTACGATACTCAACAACCAGAATTGACTCCTTGGGAAATGCTAGGCTTCTCAGTCATACCTGAGTGGTGGGAAATCACATACGGACCTGCACCGTACACATCTGATAACATGAATTTGTGGGATGATTTAGAACTTGGTCTTGTGAGAGATCCAATTGGAGCATATACATTACCAGCCTATGCAAGACCTGGACTAACTTCTGTACTTCCAACTGACTCAGCTGGTGCATTATTGGCGCCACTAGATTCAGTAGTAGGCGGATACAACAATGCATTGTCATTCCAAAAGAGTTGGACACCCGGTGATGGCGGACCAGTAGAAGCTTCGTGGTGGAATTCTAGTGACTATCCATTTACTGCCATGCGATTGCTGGCACTCACTCGTCCAGCAAAATTCTTTGCGTTGTTTGCTGACAGAGACTTGTACAAATACAGTACAGAATTTGATCAGTACTTGTATAATGGTCGTTACAGATTAGACGCCAACGGCGTACAAGTGTATGGCGACGGCACCAGCAAGGCCAGCTACATCAACTGGATTGTGGATTACAATCGTATTACAGGCACCAACAGCACTGCGGCATTAGAAACAGATTTACAAAATCTTGATGTGCGACTGTGCTATAGAATGGCGGCATTCTCTGACAAACAGTATTTGAAAATTTACACTGAGAAGTCCAGCCCCAATTCAACCAATGCCTCTTTGCAAATTCCGCCAGAGAGTTATCAACTGCTGGTGTACAAGAATCAACCATTTGACAGGTTAATCTACAGTTCTGTGGTAATTCAAGTTGTTGATAGTGGTTATGCAGTATTTGGTTACAGCACTGCTAGACCATATTTTAACACACTTACCAGCATTCCAGTTGGGCAATTTGAAACGTACAGCGTGGCTGGCAAGACCATTCAAGTGCCAGCCAACTACACACAAAATATTACGCAGATTCCATACGGATTTGTGTTTGCTACTGAATCTGCTGTGGCCAACTTTTTATTGAGTTATGGAAAGTTGTTAGAATCACAAGGTTTTGAATTTAACAATCAAACCAATGGCTACTTGATGACCTGGTCACAGATGGTGTACGAGTTTATATACTGGAGCCAGCAGGGCTGGGGTACTGGCAGTTTAATTAATCTAAATCCATTGGCTCAGGAACTTTCAGTATTCAAAGAACAAGCAGTGGTGGATACTATTTCATCACAAACTGCAGAAAATGCCATACTAGATCAGAACCGTAGAGATTTCCCCACACGCGATCTCAACATTGTGCGAGCTGATAACACCTTTACTATTCAACCGTTGACCACTCAAAGTCTAAGTTTCATTGACATGCGTTATACCAGTTTTGAAAGTATGATTGTCATGGACAACGCCAGTTTGTTTGGCGATTTGATTTTCAATCCTGTTACTGGATCTAGACAAAGTAGATTGTACATTAACGGAACTACCACTACAGAATGGGACGGCAGTGTTAATGCACCAGGTTTTATATTAAATCAAAATAATGTTTTAACATGGACTGGGTTAAAAACTTATGCCAAAGGCGAGATAGTAAAGTACAAAGGTGCATACTGGAGTGCAGCTACAATTGTACAACCTAGCACCAAGTTCAATTATAATGATTGGAATCAGAGTGACTACACATTTATCGAACAAGGATTGCTGGCCAACCTTGCAAACAAAGCTGATCAACTCAGCAACAGCTACAACATCAATTCAGCCAATTTGATTGCTGACAATGACTTATTGAGTTATGGACTAATTGGATTTAGACCTAGACAGTATATGGCTGCATTAAATCTTGATGATGTAAGTCAGCTTAACATTTATAGAGAGTTTCTTGGAACCAAAGGAACTAAAAATAGCACTGATTTGTTTGGACAAGCCAAGTTCAACAAAGAAGTTGCTGACTACAAAATTTACGAAAACTGGGCAATACAACGTGGTGTGTATGGTGCAAACTCCAATCGCCGTTTCTTTGACTTGAGATTGAATCGTGCATTATTGTCTAGCAATCCTAGTCTGGTGCAAGTTATAGAACCAAACCAAGCAAGCACCGCCGATCAACAAATTTTACTTAGAGATGTATGGAAAAATAGTTTTCCATTGACTACTACCGAACTGTTGCCAACCACAACTACATTGCCAACAGATATTTCTTTGCCAACAGCAGGATATGTTAATCTTGATGATGCTGACATTACTGTGTTTGATTTATCTAATCCTGCAAGTCTTAGTGCTAACATTAATTCTATTGTAGTTGGAACCAGTATTTGGGTTGCCAAAGTAAACAATTATGACTGGAACATCTATCGAGCAGAGGCTGTGCCGGGTACCATTCAACACGTTTGTGACAACCTCAACGGAACCAGTAGAGTGATATTCAATGATCAACATGGATTGACTGCTGGCGATAGATTAATCATACGATTCTTTGACGTTGAGGTTGATGGCGTGTACACTGTATTAAGTGTGCCAAATGTAACCACAGTAAACGTTGCATTGGATCTCGAAGGCGATCGCACTGTGGTTGACGGAACAGGCATAGGTTTTACTTTAAAAACCATGCGAGTAGATCAGGCCAGTGATATATTAAATTTGCCGTACGCTCAACAAATTTTACCAGGTGCAAAAGTTTGGGTAGATGACAATGGCCAAGGATTATGGGAAGTATTGGAAAAACAAAATCCCTTTACAGATCGTTTAGTACTAGCTCCGGTGCTGCTGGATGCCACAGAACAATACGGAACATCTGTAGCACAGGCCGCAAACCGAGCAGCATTATTCATTGGCAGTCCACGTTACGGATTTGGATCAGGCATTGCCAAAGGTGGCGTCTATCTGTATGTAAAAAATTATAGTGACCAATACACACCAATCAGTCCTATTAGTGATCAAGACACTGTTCTTACTTTAAACACCACAGGCCTACGTGGATATGGTAATGCTGTAGATGCTGGCAATCAAACGTTTGCTATTGCCGGGGCAAGTGCTAGCCTTGGACCAAGCGCACAAGCCGACAATGGCTATGCTGTAGTTCTGTGGCGAGACCCAACTTCGGGTGCAGTTAATACTAGTCCGTGGACACAATCGCAGTTGTTGACATTACCGGGTACTACCACTACCACAACTCCGGGTGCTGGAGAATTTGGGTATAGTGTGGCCATGAGCCTTGACGAGCGTTGGTTGTATATCGGCGCTCCAGGCCTAAACACAGTGTATGCATACGGCCAGGTGCAATGGAACAATCAATTTTTACAGTACAGAGCTGATGGTATTAGCAACACCGCTGACATTAGCGACAGTATACAAATTAACAATGCCAATCAAATTGTTGTAACAAGCAATGGGGCTGTGCTGACTCTAACAACAGATTACACAGTCAATGCTAGTTTTACCACAGTAACATTTACTACAGTACCTATTGCTGGTGCAGTTATTAACATTACTAGAAACTTTTTTAAAGCATTTACTGCCAGTGGCGCAACATATTCATTGTCGCCATTCTTGTCTACAGTAGACAGCATTTACTCGTTCTCAGTCACTGTTGATAGTATATTACAACGTCCTAACATTGATTACACATACTCTGCTGGCACATTGACATTCTATAATGTTCCTGGTGGCGGTGCAGCCATTGGTGTAACATCGCAATACTATTATGAACTTGCTGGAACAATTACACCAACAGTGGCAGTTGTGGCCGGTGCAAGATTTGGTGCAAGTGTTCAGTGCAGCACCGACGGCCGGCAAGTCATAATTGGATGTTCTAGTGCCACAGTTAGCACATTGACTGAAGCAGGGTCAGTATATGTGCTTGACAGAAACGTACAAAAATTCATTCGTCAAGATGACAGTTCTAACACTTACACTGTGTTAGGAACAGTGACCGCTCCGGTTAGTGTGTTGGTCAACAATGCGTTCCTAACCAATCAAACAGACAGTATTGTTGGCGCTGATAACACATTCTCAGTGTCAGGTAACAACATCACCATCAACAAAGATTTGT
>Ga0181355_1000139_pt1 | contig 28196 bp, 37 predicted proteins | sample Fa13VDMM15DN_FD_130099 | JGI IMG/M metagenome (GOLD analysis project Ga0181355, IMG submission 130099) | Freshwater viral communities from Lake Michigan, USA - Fa13.VD.MM15.D.N | ecosystem: Environmental > Aquatic > Freshwater > Lake | place: USA: Michigan | collected 2013-09-23 | reverse complement strand
GATGGCGGTTTCGCGCCGGGCATTGACGTAGACAAACTAGAGCAAGAGGCCGCGCTAATCGCCGCCGCGCCTGAATTGCTAACAGCCCTTGAAAGCATGATCGTGAATTATGCGCAATTTGGCCGGGTGACAGATGATTTCGTCCGTCAATGTGCAAATCTAATCATGAAAGCAAAAATCTAACCATGAAAGCAAAAGGAGCATAAGACAATGACACACGACCGCACATATTATCGCGCCTGTTCAACCCGCCGTCTGATTGAAGACGCAATGGGCAGCGACAACGAGCTGGCAATAGCCCTTGGCGAACGATTAGAAGAGTATGATTGCGACGCAGAAACTATCGCCGATCTGCTAGAGGACAACAAAAACCTAGACCGACGCATTGACGCCCTACGGGCTGAATTGAACGGCTTATACGCACAATTGGAAACCAACTAATGGGGGCGGCTCTGGCCGCCCTCATCCTCGCCTTATTGGCCTTACTAATGGAGGATTGAACAATGGATTACGTAATTATCGCAATCGTGCTGTTGATCGCACTATCAATCGTGCTCTTCACCGCGCTGACTGACGCCCAACGCACAGCCGCGCGATGGAAACGCGAACATGATCTATTGGACGCATACTTCACGCAATACCGCCAGAATAGCATCCGCCGCGACCGCCGCACTGGCCGCTATATCAAGGAAGATTGAACCATGACTGCACTATTCAAACCAACCCGCGAAAGGCGCGGGAACGAATTAGCCATCCTGAAACAGGCCGCTAAGGCCATCAAGGAACAAGAAAAGGCCCGTCAGGCACTCAAGGCCCAAGATGAGCGCATCAAGGCCCTGTGCCACCAATATGACGTTGCAGCAGGCGTGTGGGGCTTCCAGCCGCACCACCTACGCAATGCTTGCGAAGCTAGGGGGTTGCTATGACCCCGGTGCAGCACAATCCCAACTGCGCCATCTATCGGTTAGGTAACATTCGCGCATGGTGCGACTGCGGCGCGGAGATGCCAGCGATGAATGAAATCCGGGCGCGCATTGCAGAGCAGGAAGGCGCACGCAAAGAGCGCCGACGCATTATCAACTGGTTACGGTCTGTAGGATCGCACCCTGAAGCCATGCTGATAGAATATGGAGTGTTAGATGAAACCGACGATTAAGAACCGCATCGCATCCCTGCGCGCTCGTGAGGCTGTCTGTTGGGACATGGCAGACGTGTTCCTAACGTCAAAGGATGCACACGGTCTGCATGACATGGGCGTTGAAATCCAAGGCATCCAATGGGCTGTCAGAGAATTGGAAGGACTGACCAATGAAACCAACTAAACCAGCATGGCATGGCGGAAATAAAATCCCTGACACCTATCTAAAGCGGTTTTGGAAATCCGTAGAGGATGAAGGCATCCCTCACGCCCTGCGCCTGTTTATGGAGAACCTGAAATGACGCCAGACCCACAGGCAGACGCAACCATGCTGCGCATCGCACAGAGGCACTATGTCACTGTCGAGCGTATGCGCGGCCCAGAGCGCAACAAATACATCCAAGCGGCCCGCAGAGCCGCCGCAGACGCCCTACAGAAACAGGGATATAACACAACGCAGATCGGGCGCATCATGGAACGCGACCCGACCACTGTCCTAGCCATGCTGGGACGCATAGGCGCAAGGAGCCAAGAACAATGAACCTAGAACTGGTAACAAACCTATTGCAACGCAACGTCCCTGACTTTGTAAACGATCAGGTCAATTTCTGGATCACACTGGCGCAGGAAGCCATCCGCCGGGATGAGCGGGAGAAGATCGTGGCGTGGCTGCAAACCAACCCCGACCCCATCGTGCGCAACTGGATTAGCGCGCAGATCGAAGCAGGAGAGCATTTGAAATGACATTTGGTAGACCACCCGTCTTTAAGCTGCTCGAAATGGAAGTCGGCGATGTGAAGGAATTTCCAGCCCCGACAACCGCCGACGTTACCCGCATCGCCCGCAATGCCAGCCAGACAGGCATCCGGCACGACCGATATTTTCGATGCAAGACAAACAAACAAACGCGCATGACGAGTGTGACGCGCATTAGATAAAGAAAAACCCCCGGCAGTAGTGAGCCTGCCGGGGGTTTAGTGCAGTCGGAGCAAACGACTAGCGGATGTTTACCACCTTTTGACCGACCGATGCAACATTTTCTATCATGCGGCGCAATTCGGACTTTGAATATTTCTTCGCAATCTCAGGGTCGGCGTAGATGTGCCGCTTTGTCGGGAAGTCAGATGACCCGACACGCCCGCAATCAATCCAGCCACCTTCTTTGAACGCATGAAGCAGAGCCGCTTGCGGAACCTTTGTGCCCGGCGGCACATGGTTCATCACGATCTGGTCGCATAGGCGGTGGAAAGGCCCACCGACAACGCCGCTGCTGAACGGCCCAACCTTGTTGCGCATAAGATCGACAAGGAAGCTTTCTGCAACGCTCAAGCCATGCTCGACCATGTTCAGCTTCCATTCGGTCACTGGCGGAGCCACAGCCGGATTGAACGCTGCCACATCGCGCTGCCAGAGCCAAGCGGCTATCTTGGCAAAGCCGCCGTCCTTATACCAAGCCCATAGCGCATCAGCCGTGTCAGCGTCCATCTTGGGCGCATGGCTCCAGACGCAGAACCAGCGGCGATCTTGTGTCGGGATCGAAATAGGCATGGGGTCATTCGTGAACGCGATAACTTGCAAGCGGTTGAGCATCTCATACGGATGCAGACCTTTGCGGTTGATCGTCAGCGTCTCAGGCGGCGCAGCGATGATCGGCTTGAGCCTGTTCGACAGCGCCCGGCGTTCCTTCGCCTCTGGCTCTTTCAATTCGTTTAGGATGACAACTTCAGCCTCAAGGCCATAACCCCATTGGCTGTCCAGCCCCTTGTTCTCAATGATCGAGCGATTATGCTGGTGCGGACCGCCAATGGCCCACAGGAACGGCGCCCACATACTGTCTTTGCCCGACCCTTCATCGCCGCCATGCAGGACAGCGTGATTGATCTTCACATTCGGGTGTTGGACTTTGTAAGCCATCACATTCCAGATGTGGTCAAGTTCGACCGCTTCGGGAACCAGCGCACGGCAGTGATCGACCCAGACAGAAATGTCACGGTCAACGATCTTGTCGCTGCCGGACATATCGGGGCGCATATTGACCCAGCGATTGCCGTAAACAAGACCATCACGCGCCACCAGCACGCTTTCGCCCGGCGCATATGTCATACCGATAACAGCAGGCGCGCCGCTCTCTTGACGGCGCTCATCGAAATAGACGGACGCCTGCACACGCTTGGAGCGCAAATGGACTGACCGACAGTCAACGTGACGAAACAGCGCGTTGAAGACGTTGCGCGGCGTCTCACGACGCGTCACCATGTCGAAATAGCTATCGTCCGACTGAACGTAAGCGTAACGTTCGAACCATTCGTTTTTTTCCAGCCGTCCTGCTTCCTTGCGCTCGACTTCCTTAACGATAGCTGCTGCCTCGTCAGGGAACGCTTCGGTCGGTGCGATCTTGTCGGCCATCTGCTTCATACGTTCAGCAATCAGTTCATCACGCAGCCCCGGCATCACCTTGGGGCCGTCGTTCTCAGCAACCCAATTCAGGAAGGTGCGGCTGTCGATGTGCTGGCAGTGACCGTGATAGCAGCAGAACGAGCGGTCCAGCGGCTTATAGCGCGCTTCGATGTTGCCATCGGTGTGTTCTTCATGGTTGGGGCAGACGATGCCGCACCAGCCCTCGTTATTGACGTTGGTAAGAACCAAGTTCTTTTCCGACAGCCATTGCAGGACTGTGTCGCCGCCCGTGTCACGGATGTTAACCGCCTTGAAGCTGGCGCTATCAGGATCAGCGGGCGTTACTTCAAGCGCAGCGCAAATCTCAGGCAGCGTGTATTCGCGCTCTGGATTGAATGACACCAGCCGCGCTGGAAAGTTGTCGCGCCCCCGCTTGAGATTGATGCTGTTAGGGATGCGGCAGTTACGCACTGGGTTGATAGCGCCGGGATCGGTATAGCCAGCATCCGCGATGGCTTTGATTGCTGCCGAAAATTCATGTTTGGTTGGCTGTGCGCTGAACGCATAGCCCCATTGAAACGACCCAGCGGATGTCTCCAACACCCATGTCGGCTCAATCGTCGGGACTTTCGACTTCGTGCCGATGTCGTCCAACATCATGAACAGGACATATTCGCAGTTCTCGCTCTTAAAGCTGGGCTTGCCGTCCTTAAAACGATCAACGATGAACGACCCGGTGTTGATATACCACGCCTCGTCATCTTTGATCTTGGCCTTCTCAGGAAGCGTAGTGATCCACGCCGCCTTGGGTGCACCATCGCCGTGGTAGATGATCTGGCCGTCCACCAACGTAGGTTTCTGACGCAACATCAGGGCTGTCTCGCCCTCTGCGTCCACAAGCCCTGTTACGAACTCAATAAATTTAGTGCGATCCTCACTCATCGCTTTGCTCCTATTTTCCATAACGTGTCATTATCTCGACTTCGGCGTTCAGGGGCAAGCCCTGCGCCCAAGCTGGGGCGGTTGTCATCACGCGCAGCAATGCAGCGGCAGCGGCTTCAGGGTCGGCAGTCTCCAAGACAATTTCATCATGCACATGGAGAACCACATCCAACCCCTCTTCCTCAAGCCGCGACAGCGAATGGCGCAACAGATCGTTGGCTATCGCTTGCGTAATGTTTTCACAGGCCAGACCCTTCCAGAGACGGGCGCGGGGCCATTCCGTTGCATCGGCGGCAGGCTTCCAAGACGCCTTTGCATAGGTGACGTTGCCCTCCTCATCGAAGCGGGCGAAAGGGTAACATAGCACACGTCCGCTCGGCAGGGCATACCAAAGATGCAGTTTATCAAATAAATATGTGACGCGACCGGCGGTAAACTCCATGCCGGGATGGCGCATCGCGCCCATGTAGCATTCCTCAAGCCGCGCCCAGTAAGGCACAGACCACGGGTTGGCCCTGCGCCATGCGTCAACCATCTTGCGGCTCTCGCTCTCGGTCAGGACGACGTTATAGATGCGACCCATCGACGCGAACGCACCGACGCCGCCAGCAAAGCCACAGGCCAGTTCCTGCACCTTCCCGATCTGGCGCTGGTCTTTATCGACTTCGGCGTAGGGAACACGGAAGGTGGCCGCTGCGTTGTGCTTGTAGACATCCTCTCCCTTGGCGAAGATGTCCAGCTTCATAGCGCCGCTGTTGCTGTTCGACGCCCACGGCGTCACCCGCGCCTCAATCGCAGCCCAGTCGGCGACGACCAGATGCTTGCCCGGCTCTGCCATCAGCGATGGCCGCAGCATCCCCTTCAATACGTCTGTGACGCGCTTGCCGTGCTTGGGCACGATCTTGTGACCGCGCACCATAGCCTCACGGGTCAGTGCAGGGTCGGCGGCGCAGCGACGGGGAAAGTTGTGGACCTGAAGTCCGAATGACGAAGCGCGGCCAGTAGCACTCCCTCCAGAAAATACGAACGCGCCTCTAACTCGGCTGTCTTCCTCATCAGCAAGGTCAGCAGCCCTTGCGAATTTAGCAACGGACGATGCCCAGAGATCGTCCGCGCACTGGATAACCTCCGCCACTTCATGCGGGACTTCATCGGGGTTCTCCTCAGCTAAGGCCAACAGGTTGGCACGGACATTCTTATCAATGGATTGCTTCTCGACGCCATCCTTGTGGATCGTCGCTAGGCGGATCGCTTCCGGGCCGACCCGCGCAAGAACCCACTCCCGCATCTTCGGCCCCCTGACGGACGTAATTTCACCGTCAGTAACTTCACGCACAATTTCTTGTATCTCAACAGCTTCCGCTTCAGCATAACGGATCGCCGCCAGAGCCACAGGTTTATCAAGCAAGACACCACGGTCGTTGATACGCTCATTAACGTGATAGTCTCGCAGTTCATCTGACGACAACTCCCGCTGGGCTTCGCTGATCGCCCGCATAGCACGAACGTCCTGTTCGCAATAGGCAATCATCTCAGCCATCAGCGCGGCGTCTTCACGGAACGTGCCGTCGTTCTGCGGGATGGACAGCGCACGGATCAGTTGCGATCCGCGGTGGTCTTTCTTCATGCTGGCCCCAGCGAACCGCCCGACATCCTCAAGGCTGCCCGGCGCGCAGTTGGCGCGGGCTTGGGCTGCGGTGCAGTAGAACTGCTCCAACGCGAACGGAACTTGCAGGACATACCAGAAGATCAGACGCTCGAACGCTGCGTTGTGCGCCCTGATCTGGCCGGTGTGGTTGCGGACGGCGTCAGGGAAAGGCTCACCGGGGAGCCACGTCCGAACGTCGTCATCGTCGAAGGCGTAGGACATACACAGCACGTCGGTGCTCATGTCCTGCGCGTAATTGTAAACGCCTTTGCTGCGCAGATCGCAGCGGCTGCGTGTCTCGAAATCAAGCCAAAGAATAGTCACGGACGCCTCACTTCATCCGCTACTCGCCGGGACGGCGGTGCTACCGCCCCGGCTTTCGCGCCCCCTTACGCTACCGCGCGACGACGACGAACGGGCGCTGCCTGTTCCGCCTCTTCGTCATGCTCGTCAGCATCAGCAGCAGCGTCGGAACTGACGCCATCAAGCGACTTCCAATCAACGATGTCGAACACAGGCGTGTAGATGCGCCCGTAGGACTTGTGCTGGTAGTGCTCTTTCTTGAGTTCGACCATCGGAACGGCCATGTCTGGGTTCTTGTCTGCCTGATCGGCAATGGCAAGAGCCAGACCCTGCACCGCACGCTTACCGCCGACAGATGTCACCGTGTAGCGCGCCTGCATTCCTTCGTCTTCGCCGTTGGTGCAAGCCAGCGACATCCCGATCTGCATTTCCCAACCGCGCTTTGCGCCATCGGGAGCAGGACCGACATCAGGCAGCGGTTCAGTAACCGGAACCATCTTCTCGGCCAAGACCGTGCCGTCACCCCAAGCAATGAAGCCGTGGACAAACGAGAACGGATTGACGGCCCAGATGCTGCCTTCTTCGACTTCGGTCTGATCCGCGCCAAATACCCAGTGACCGGCCTTGTCCATCTTGAGGATGACAGTGCCAGATGGGGCCACATCAGCGACGATCTTGCGGAGAGAAGCGGCAAACGACTGCACGGACGGCAGACCAGCGGCGGCAAATTTAGATACTTCATTCGACATTATTTTAGTCCTTACTTTACTGGAGTTTAGCCATAGCTTTTTTGAGCGTCTGGCCGATGGAGACAACACTTGGACGCGGATCGCTTTCCGGGGCCAATGTGCTGCCGCTTGACACGGCGACCACAAGATCGTCGGGCAAGTTCTGTTTGATCTTCTTCAAGACCTTTTCCGCTGCCGCAGGCGACAGCAGTTTTTCCTCAAATGGTTCTACGCCCATCTGCGTCATAAACGCAACAGCCTTGTCGGTGTCCGTCCACTGGCGTGTGGCGCGCTTGTTGACCAGCTTCCATCCGGGGATGGCTTTGCCTTCTTCCATCAGACCGTGCGCCAACTGTTGCAGGTCTTTCAGGAACGCTTCGATCATCGGCAGTTGATCCAGATAATGCCCGATCTGATCGACCGGCATCAGTTCGATCTTGGCCTTCAGCGCACGATCCACAGCGCCGGTCATCACAGGGCAGACAGGCTTGGCGGCACACCAGCGGCAATGCTCACCCGCTGCCAGCGGAGCGTCAGGCTTGAGCGCGACCTTTACGGCAGCGACCAACTGATCTTCGAACTCCTTAACGCGATCCAGCGTCGTCAGCCAGCGTTTGATGCTTGGTGGCTGGACGATGACGAGTTCGACTTCGCTTGCGCCTTCAAACGCCCATGCCGTCTCCGGCGTTCGTTTAGCAGCCGCAGCATAGAAGAGAAGCTGCGCGTTTTCTTCCGCTTCGACGGGAACGCCATCACCAAACTTCCAATCCAGCACAATAGCCCGATCACCAATGCGCCCCAGAAGGTCAGTAGAACCGAACACGTCAGGCAAAAGATCGCCAAAGCCCACCCTGCTTTCGACCGCATATTCCATCTCCAAATTAGGATCGACTTCCATCAGCGCCGTTAGCGCGACGCTTAGTTTGCGGTCGATCAGGTCTTGCGTCAGCACGATGTCGTTGTGCTTGCGGCCCAGATAATCACTAACCAAACCTTTGCCGTCAAGAATGTCGGCAATGGTATCGTGCAGGAGCGTGCCTTCGTCGGCGTAGCTGCTGCTGGGTTGCGGTGGCATCTTGTCCACCAGCGCCACACTGCCGGGGCAGTTGATGACGCGCTTGGCGGTCGATCCGCCAACGATCTTCGAATGTTGCATATCTCACCTCACTTTACTGTTTGGACGGCCAGCATACACACAGCAAAATTTGATGCAAGGGTTGAAATGCAAAAAATTTTTTCGTAAGGGTCGGTCATGACAGAGAAAGAAATCGAGGCGTATTTTGTGAAGCGCGTGAAGCAGATGGGCGGCCACGCCTATAAGTTCCGCAGCGTCACGCAGCGCGGCGTCGCCGACCGCATCGCTTGTATGCCGAACGGTCAGGCTTGGTTCGTCGAACTGAAGAAGCCCGGCGGTCGGCTGTCGGCGTTGCAGGAAATCTTCTCTGAAGAGATGGAGCATACGAACCAGCACTATGCGTGCCTGTGGTCTAAGGAGGATGTGGACTTGTGGTGCAGCCGCTTCAGCTAAGGCCATACCAGCAGGAAGCGGCGACGTTTCTGTTCGAGCGTGACCGCGCCATGATCTTGGCACCGGTCGGCGCTGGCAAGACCGCGATCACGCTGACGGCGATGGCTGAGATGATCCGCGACGGCCACGCCCGGCGCTGGATCGTGCTGGCCCCCAAGCGCGTCTGCACCGACGTGTGGCCTGTCGAGGCACCGAAGTGGGCGCCCGGCTTGAAGGTCGCCGTTGGCGTCGGCACACCAAAGCAACGACAGGCAGCGTTTGATAGCGACGCAGATGTGGTCGTCACCAACTATGACAACCTGCCGACCGTCGCGCACAACTGCGACCGCTTCGACGGGATCGTGTTCGACGAATTGACACGGCTGAAGAACCCGTCAGGCAAACGCTTCAAGGCGCTGGAAAAGGTCATTGCCAAGCTGAACATCCGCTGGGGCTTGACCGGATCGTTCACATCCAATGGCCTTGAGGATGTTTTCGGCCAGTGCAAGATCATCGACCAAGGGTTGCTGGGTCGGTCTAAAGGTGCATTTTTGCAACAGTATTTCGTCTGCATCAACCGCGACTTCGGTCAGTGGACGCCTGCGCCGCTGGCGCTGGAACAGGTCATGCAGCGCATTCGCCCCGCGACCTACGTCCTTGAGCCGGGCGAATATAAGGACAAGCTGCCGCCGTGCCATGTTAACGAAGTGCGGGTTTCTTTAACAGATCGGCTCCCATATGTTAAGATGAAGGCCGAATATGTCGTGCGCTTCGGCGACGAGCGCGTCATCGCGCAGAACGCCGCGTCGGTGACGACCAAGCTGCAACAGATGGCGTCAGGGTTTGTCTACAACCGCGAGAGCACATCGCCGTCGATCTGGTTCAGCAGCCATAAGTTTGACCGGCTGGAAGAATTGCTGGCCGAGAACCAGCGGGCCAACACGATTGTTGTCTATTCATATCAAGAAGAACTGTCCGAGTTGAAGCGCCGCTTCCCGCACGCCCAGACGATTGACGACGCCAACGTCATCGAACGCTGGAACAAGGGTGAAGTTGAGTTGCTACTCGTCCACCCGAAGTCGGCTGGGCACGGGCTTAATCTCCAACACGGCGGCTGCCACATGGTGTTCCTGTCGCTGCCGTGGTCGCTGGAGTTATACGAACAAACCGTTGGGCGCCTGCACCGCAGTGGTCAGACGAACGATGTTTGGGTTTACGTCATGCTGACGGAAAAGACTATTGACGAACGCATCTGGGCGGCGCTGCACGACAAGCGCACCGTCTCTGAAACTGCTATTGAGGAATTGAAGAATGGCTAAGTTAACATGGCATCAGGTGTGCTCCAAGCTGACGCACATGACTGAAGAGCAGATCACCGAACTGCTACAGGAAGAGATCACACAGCATAAGCGCCCGGCTATCGTCCGGCGCCTGCATCAGCGTTTCTCAACCCTGCGCGCCGCCAGAGAACGCGCCGCTATTATGAAGGGAATGATGTAATGACCGACATGGTAAACCACCCGCCGCACTATAAGACGGGCGGCATTGAGGCCATCGACTATATTCAGGCCAAGCTGACACCGGAAGAGTTCGCCGGGTTCTGCAAGGGCAACGCCCTAAAGTATATCAGCCGCGCTGGTCATAAAGGTAGCGCGGCTGAAGATACGTTGAAAGCCATCTGGTATTTGCAGCGGCTGATTAGTCGCTGACGGTGCCGTCGTATATACATTGACCGCGAAAGTATGCACGGTCGTCAAGAACTTCCACAAGTTCTGGCGGCAGAAGCACGCCATCCTTAAATGTCAAGACCGCAAAGCCTGACGTGTGGGGTGATGGATTGTTTTCTGCATAGTCAAATTGCGGGCCATGCGGCTGCGCCAGCGTGCCTGTGTCCACACCCCAGCGCCGTCCGTTGTAATCCGCCCAAGGCGTTACAGCGAGACGGTGAAGGTGTCCGGTGACAATCGTCTTGCCGGACTTAAGGGCATTGTTATATGCTGCGTGGATGCCACTGTGGTAGCGGTGTTTGATGACGACATTGTCGTTGACCATTAGCGACCATGCGAAGTTCCAGCGGTCAAACTTATCTTCCAGCCGCTCGACGACGCCTTCATATTCAGGTGCGTTAGTCACAAGCGCCCGGTCGAAGCGGGCGTCATGGTTGCCGACATTCCAGAACTTTTCGCAGCCCTTGGGCAGAAGCATCTCAATGTCCGTCATGCGCTCTTGACAAATCTCAAGTTCACCACGAACGGACGGCAACTCAGCCCACCCTAGCGGCGCATGACGGCTGGTGCGCGCCCCATCGAATAGATCGCCATTGGCAACGATGGCCTTTGGCTTCAGGTCTTTGATGAGAACGTGCAGCGCCTCATTGGCGACGGTGCGTTCGTGATCGGGCCACCAGTGAGCGTCAGAGAAAACTAAGATCGTCCCGGTGTCAATCCGAAACTCATTTTGTTTTTTATATGCACGACCAACGTCATCGCGTGTCCAATTGCCCTTGGCGGTACCTGAAGGAATGGTTTTCAGAATGACGCCCCGGCCAGCCAATGCAAAGCGACGTTTGTAAATCCATCGCTCATCAATGTTGAGCAATTCGGCCACCTTGCGCGGGCTTCCATTGCCCTGCTCCCAAGCCTTAATGAAATCCTCGTCGGTCATTAGCGGGGCCATTGTAATAGTCTCCGGTTATTTAGAGCGGACGGCTTGTTTCCATGCTTCAACGGTCATTTTGTGGCGCAAGGCGCAGTCGCCATATTTGGCGATTATGTCCACTTCCCAAATCGCGCGCTCCGGATCTGTAAGCGTTGAGGGCGGATTGGGAAGTGGTGGGCAGTTACTTGCTAGGTTCGCTGGCGGCAGCGGCATTGGCACGATTGACACCGCCTTCGAGCAGCCCGACAACGCGAGGATCAGGAACGCAATCAGCAGGGACAGCAGGCAGAGTTTTATATATCTCGCGGATCGTCTCTCGCTCTCCGGCGACCACCACATCGGCTTTATCGCTTTCGGCTTGGTAAATAGAGGCAGCTTCATCTATCTTTCCTTGCATCGCTTGGCGCTGCTTTTCAGCTTTTTCCAAAGCCTTTGCATACGCTGCATCGCACTGCCAATCTTTGACTGTCCATCCGGCAGCGGTGCCAATGAGGAGAGCGCCGCCTGCCACATACCCCATGATTGGATTAAACGGGAGCATTTGGAAAACACCCTTTCACGAAAGCCAAGAAGCGTATTTCTTAGTCTTTGCTTTGCGGTCATCAAGTCCATGTGTGCCTCCGTTAATCCGTTTGGTTAAGGCAAGGATTGCAGCGTCATTAACGCCTTGATCGCAGATTATCCACAACTTATTTTTGTCAAAGAACCATAAGGCGCTTTCGAAGCAGAGTTCGCCAGCAACCAAGTCTGGGTTCGTCATCACATCAGGGCGACCGATGTAATCAGCGAACGCCTGATAGTTGGACTTGCCTGTCAGTTGCAGCGCACCGCGCCCACGGTATTTCCATCCATCGCCTGACGCCTCATCGCCATTGCCCATGCGGTTGGCATAAACGCGGTTGGCAATGCGCTCTGGCTTGCGGGCGTAGACCGCTGCCAGATATTCGGTAGGGAAATATTTGCGGAAGACGCCACGAAGTCCGGCAGTGCCGTAGTTCAGGTTTTCACTAAACGCTTTGAAGCCGCCGCTTTCATGCGATGTCTGGGCGAAGAAGTGCGCGGCGCGGTTCTTGTTTAGTTTGTAGCGGGCGGCGGCGGCCTTGAGCGTGCCGGGGCCAAATGCACCGTCAGCGGTCACGCCGATCTTTTGCTGTAAGTTTACAAGGCTCATTTGTCCTGTCCCTTATTCCATAGTTCGAACAGCGTCTTGATCTTCTCTTCGACAACACCAAGGCGAACATCCATCTTAGCTAAGATGATGGTCAGGGAGATAAACGCTAGAACGACAGGCCAAAGCTGGCCGATCAGTTCAACTGTCGAAAGATTGCCAGCCATTACTGCCCCGCATTGCGCCAATCAGGAAAATCATTTTCGTCAACCACGCCATCGCCGTTGACATCCCAACGCAGATCGTGACGATGTTTCTCCCACGGGGCCATATCGTCGTCGTCGTCTTCAGTTCCCACAATGGGAACAAGTGTTGGCGCTTCAGGTTCTGGCGTTGGTTCTAATGGAACCCCTGATACTTCCTTGTCACGCGCATTGGCGTTCAGGCTCAACCCGCCAAGCAATCCGACAAACGCACCAATGATGGTCTGGAAGGCTGGGTTGATCGTCTCAAGGATGGCCGTGCTGTCCACCAACTCGTTCGGCACAAACAGACCGACGACCAGCGCCATAACTACCACAAGGATAACTGCGGCCAACGTGACAATGGCAACGCGGATCACAAACTCTACAGTATCGTTCACGCCTTCCAGCTTGCTTTCAAAGTCGTTTAGGAAACCCATGTCAGACGCCCTTCATAAGAATGCTAATAAGAATGCCAATCAGCAGCATAATGATTGTGCCCGCGACTGTCATACCCATGTTTTCCAAACGCTTCAGCCGGGCGCAGATACCTTCATAACGCAACGCGCAGATTTCCTCATGCGTGTTGAGACGGGCTTCGGTCTGGTCAATGGTGTTCATTTTTACTCACCGCTTATTGTGTACTGACGTGCGATCTGTGCGATAGCGTTACGCATACCCGGCGACAATTTGCTAAGGGCTTCAGATGCGGCAAGCGATGTTGGGTATTGGTTCATCAACGCCAGCGCATCCTGACCGCTCAAGAATGCATTTGATAGCTGTTTCTGGACACGCGGCGTCATCAGCGACCGCTCGACTTGCTCGGCCCCCTGCGCACCAATCCGCAGCGACGGAATGGTGGAAAGCGTCGCTGCTGCCAAACCACGGGTCAGCAGGCTTGGGCGTTCCTTAATCATAAGATTGCCCGCCGCACCTGCACCACGGTTACGCAGATCAGCCATTCGATTAAGCGTTGCCAATTCATCAGCCGACTGTTGCAATGCCAGATACCGACGCGGGTCAGCCAGCGCCAAACCTCCGATGTCGTACTGGCCGGTGCCTTTACCCATGATGTCTTCGACCATCTGCGGGCGTTCGCCAGCCATAACTTTTATGAGTTCGTTAGGGTTTTCCTTGGCAAGCTGCGCGCCCTTGGCAGCCAGTTCTTGGCGGTTAACCGCTTCAAAACCTTGCCGCGTGCGGGTCAAGTAATCCTTAAACCCAACGCCGCCTGCGTTCTCAATCGCATCGTCAATGAGTTTACGGACATCGGCCATCTTGCCAGCCGCCGCTTCTTTGACGCCTGACGGCGGTTGATTGCGGGCGCTCATCAAGACGTTGATAATGTCGCCCAATTCCGATTTACGGAACTGATACAGATCGCGTGCGTCGATCACGCCGTTCGCATCTTGTACGGCCTCAAGCTGGCTGGCAGCTTTGGTCAACGCACGACGTTGCAGGGTCGAAATGCGAGTGCCGGGGGCGTTTGCCATGCGCCGAATTTCCGCCACGATAGGCGCGACTTTAAGCGGCTGCATCCCTTCGGCTGCCAAGTCCGCCACGATGTCTTCCATGTCGCGCGCCGTCTGACGCAGCCCCATTTGCGCATTCATCGCTTGGTCTGCGCGCCGACCGGCGCCTTCGGCTATTTCTCCGGTCCGCGCGATTGGACCGCCTAACGTGAAAAACTCAGGATTTTGGAACGCTGCGGCTATCTGCTCCTGCGACCGCCCTTCCAAACCGCGCATACGAGGCACAAAACCAGACGCAGTAATTTCGTCTGCGCGCTGACGTGCCAGCGTTGCAATGCGTTCTGCGGGTGGAACAACGTCACCAGCGACATTCGCACGCTCCAGCGCCGCTTCGCGCAGCGGCCCTGTTTCGACGTTGACGCCTTTACGCGCACTTTCAATCGCGGCCCGCTGTTCAGTGGCCGTGCCGCCGCCAGACGCCGCCGCCAATCGGGCTTCGCGTGTGGCCGCTTGACCTTCTAGGATGTTGCGAAATGCCGTTGGGTCGATCTGTTGCTCTGCCGTCTTAGCAAGACCAAAGAAGGTGTCGGGTTCAACCCCGGCTTTGATAAGTACTTGTTCCGCCAAGCGTTTATCATCGGGGGAGAGCGTCGAAAATGCCGCGCGCGCCTTTTCAATATCCTTACCCAAGGCTTCGCGGATGATCTGCGCGGCTTTAAGACGGGGCATCTTGGTAAGATCGACGACTTTACCGCCGAGGCGACGCACAACAGACGCCACAACAGGAAGACCCGCACCAAAGGCGGCACCTTCGCTAATATCTTGGCCGACCAACCCCGCGCCAGCACCGCCCGCGATAGCACCGCCAGCCACGCGCTGTGCCAACTGCGCAGCGCGTGCAGTCTTTGATAGCTGTGCTGTTTGCGCGGCAGTGCGCCCAGCACCCAGACCGCCAGTCCGCGTTGCCTGCCCGACGCGCTGGATAACTTGTCCTGCACGTGGTGCGGCTTGTGAAACAGCCTGACCACCGCGCGTGATCGCAGCGCCGCCTGCGCTAATGACAGGCGCCGTAATCATAAGGTTACTGCCGATTTCGCCAGCCAATGCAGTGCCGGGGCGCGCTTGCGTCCGAGGCTCAATCTGGGCCATCGCGCGTTTACGCGACACTTCGCCTTCGCGGCGGACTTTAGCCGCCAAATCAGGTTGGCCCGCCAAATCTAACAGATTGGCTACGCCGCGATAGCCTGCCGAAAGAACATTAACCGGAGTGCGCAAAGCGCCCGCGCCAAGCGCCGACAAAAAACCGTCGTCGGTGGGTTTGGCTTGCGTTTTTTGTTTTGCCGCTGCGGCCCGCGCCCGCGCCCTAGACATGGCAAGTGCGCGTTGCTGCTCAATCGTCATTTCTGCCATAGCGCACGCTCCTGCGGTGTCATAAACTTCCAATCTTGGGCGCTAACACCCGCAGGCGGTCTACCTGCCGTGACAGGTGTGCGACGTGGGCCAGCAGGCGCTGCGGGTTTTGGCGCACCGTAAAGTTCTTCAAGGTCTGCCAAAGCCATCCGCGCCGCTTCAATACCCTGTGTAGGGTCAGATAATGTATCAAGCGTCAACATAAGTTCTGTATTGGAGTTCATTTCCTGCGCGGACATACCTGTTGCATTCTTGATCGCGGTCGCCAACGCCTTGCGCAGATTAACGATCTGCGACAGATATTTGCTTTCCTCAGTACCAACAAATTTTTGTGCTTCACGGCCAAGCGATGAAGACGCAAGATAATCAAACGCATTTGAAAAACCGCCGCGCTTTTCAGATGGGATAGCCTCGGCTTTTTCAAGCTGCTCGTATGCGTTACGCATTTTTCCTAGAATGAGGCTGACTTGGCGTTTGCCGGGAAGTTTTTTAGTTTGTTCAACTTCTAGTTCTGCGGTTTTTGTGGCACGCGCTCTGGCAGCGGCTTCGGCTGGCGTCTCGCGCTCCGCAACGGCTTTACGACGAATATCCTCTGTGGGCGGGATGGACGGCATCGGGGACTGCATTGGGTCTTTAAGACGGAACGGCGTCGGCGCCTCGACGTAGCCTTCGTAGGGGCCACCCACGCCGCCGCGATCACCCGCGACAAGACTTTGCGGTGCGACGGGCGATCCTGTTGGGATGTTGCCCAGCGCGCCTTCGTTGATGCGTTGACGGATAGCGGCCTGCGCTTCTGTCGGAAACGACTGAATAAAGCGTTCTGCTTCAGCCATATCCACAGGGCCACCCATACCGCCATCCGCAAACGTCGGCGCGCCGACTTCGACTTCGCCTGTACGAGTAGGCGCGGGCACCAACGTGCGCGGCACCTTAATCGTCGGTGGCCCAAAACCGCCGCGTGAAAGAACACCAACCTGTCCGCTTTCGCCGATGATGTTTTCGGTTGCTGCCGGGGCGTATGTCGCGTCGAAGTTATCCTTTACGCTGCCAACCATCCGTATAAGGGCGCTGCGGTCAAACGCTTCCGGCGGCAAGTTTGTAACGAAAAACTCCGCAAACTCAGGGCTATCCTTAGCCACACCCGCAAGCCAAGCCTGATAGCCTTGGGGCGTATTGACAGCCGTCGCGCGCTTATAGTGATAGTCGATTTGCTTACCCGCAAGATCAATCTCAGCAGCCGTTACGTCCCGCGCTTCTTTGTTTTGCGCTATCTGCATTGCCTGATTGGCTTGCGCGGTCTGACGTTCGGCAGCTTTCTGCTGCATCATCATGTTGATCAACTGCGCATTCTGCTGGACGGCACCACCAAGCCCCGACGATTGCGGTGCGCGTGCCTGAAGTGCGATCATCTGGTTAGCCATCTTATATACCTTTACGCGAAGCTACGGTTGACGCCGCCGTACATATAATTTGAAGGGGCTACTGAGGCAGGAGATGCGCCAACGCCACCGCCGTAGCTGCCGCCGCCAGACGATAGCGAATTAAGATAGTTCATTTGCGCGTTGTACATCGGGTACTGCAATGCAGTCTGGCCGATGCTGCCAAGCGCGCTTCCCAGCGCATTTGCGGAGCCGACATAGCCAGACGCACGGGCTTGCGCGGCGTTTGTAATGCCAGCCGCTTGGTTCTGGCCCATCTGACCCGCAGCGCCCGTCAGCACATTAGCCGACGATTGCCCTGCGCCCATCAGCGACTGAAGCGGGTTAAGCTGGTTAGCGCGGTTGACTTGATAGCGGTTAAAGGCGTTCTGGTATTCTTGGCTTGCCAAGTCTTGCCCGAAGCGTTGGATGCCTTTCATTGTGCCGCCGGACAGCAGACCGCCGCGTGCCGCTGCCGACCGCTCCAACGCCTTCATACCTTCAGACTGACGGAAGGCGTAGCCGGGGTCGGCTTCAAAATCTTTCATGCCGAAGTCGCGGGCGTACTTACCAAAGTCGCTTTCTGGTTCCGGTCCTGCTGCAGGCGCGGCCATCATATTAACGTCCGCAGGCAACGGGTTTTGCGCCATGTAGGCGTCTACGTCAGTGACGATGTTACCCTGTGCGTCGCGGTAGATGCCGGTCCGATTACCCCCTATTTGGAAGTTAGGGTCGTAGTTGCCTTCCGCGTCCATCAAATATGACGTGTCGCCATATTGCCGACCCATAATGTTGGGGATGTTAATTTCGGTCAGGCCATAGGCTTCTGGTGTTCGTGCAGTCGGCGCAAACGCATTTACGTTGCGCGGCGCGGCGGATACAGGACGCGGACCAATACCAAGCAATTCCAAAAGGCGGTTCTGTGCGGCCAAACCACCTTGCTGAAACGGCGACTGAATTTCCTGCTGTTTCTCAAACATCCGCTCTTGCGCAGCAGTAGCCTGTTCTGCCGCTTGCGCTTGTGTTTTAGCGGCTTTTTTAGCTGCGCTAGACGCGATAACACCGCCTCCAATAGCGCCAACAGCACCGATAATTGGACCCGCGAGAGGCATCAGTTTAACTCCATCCTGTAAATTCGGTATGGTTTACCAAAGGTTTCTAGCACGTCTCCGGTGAATTGCATACCCCCCTGACGTGCGTAGCGAATAACGTGGCGGTCATTTTCCGCAATCTTGGTCCACAGCATCTTTGTGCCATGCGATTGTGCGTAATTAATCATTGCTGCGCGGGCTGCGACAGCCCATTTGCCACGGCCTTCCGGCAAGACAAACGTATGGACTTCGCGTGTCTCTGGCGCGGACCAACCCAACATAAAGCCGCCGTGGTCGCCCATTAAGAACCAGTGTTCAGGGCGCGCTATCAATTCGCTTACGTCAAGATCGCCTGCATCTGGTGCGCCGACGTAAGGCCGTACCGCAGGATCGTTTACTACTGCGTTAATACGGTCTGCGTCGAAGCACCGCTCAAGCATTAGCTGACCAGACGGCCTGACGCGCGGATGTTGATGGCTGTTGCTGTTCCTGCAATCGTCGAGATGAACCCGCTAACTGGAAGGACGTGGCCGACCAGTTCAGGGAATGTGTACGTCTCAGCGGGCTGGAGCGTTTTGGTCTTAACGATCAAGTTCTGGTTGCCAGCGGTGTCGGTCGCCGTAACGAGGTTGACGCTGATCGTCGCTGCCGAGGCGCTGTAGTTGGTGGCCGTGAACTTGTCGATGATCGTCTGCACGCCCGTGGACGTGTACTGCGTCGTCTGCGAGTTCTCAGCGACCTTCGCCGGAATGATATTACTGATCGAGACTGCCATGATAATCTCCGAGTTACGCCGTGATGCCGGTCACATAAATGCCAGCACCGCTGGTGCCAGCAGCGCCTGCCGTTGTGTAATAGCCCGGCGATGTGATCTGGATTGAGTTGACGACGACTTTGTTGCCTGCACCACCGCTGATCGCGGATGCGTTGAACATCGTCGGGTCAATCGTCAGCTTATCGCTGGCGGTGCCAACGCTGAGAAGACCTTGCGCAAACTTGTTAGCCGCACCGTCAACAACGCACGCCACGTTAGAGCGCACGATGCCGTTAATGTAAACGCCAGCGGTTGTGCCGTTGCCCGTGTTAATGTTGTTAATCGTCGCACGAATGTCGCACTGCTCTGATGTTCCGTCGATCACAACCGGGTTAAAGAAGTCGAGGATCATGACGGTATTGTCAACGCGGACGTTAGACTGCTGGCTGATATAAATGCCCGTGTTGCTGGTGCCTGTACCGCTGATAAGCTGCATACCGCCCCCAATGGCGACCGCGCCTGCGTTAACGCTACCCGTCAACCAAATGGCCTTTGAGGACGCGCCAGTTTCGGTCATACCGATATAGCCGCCATCAATCGTAATCATGCTAAGGGCGTTCAAGGCGCTGATGTAAATGCCATTGGCGCTGCACTGGTCAAGGACGACGTTGCGCAAATGCAAATCAAGTTTACCAGCGGCGACAGTGCTGCCCGATCCGTTAACGATGATGCCGTTTGGAACCTGTGATGTCTCAAAATCATCAACAAAAATGTCCGCAAAGTCGGCGTTAACGTAAAGCCCGGTCGGCGTCACAAGCGCAGGTGCGCCGCCTAGCGACACATTGCAGCGGTTCAGATACAGTGATGGGTTGCCGCCAGCCAAAATGGCTGGGCCGCCTTGCGGCCAGAAGCCACGGAAGAAATCGTTTGTTCCGCCGTAGGTGGCTGAACGGAACGCAATGCAATCATCAGCCTTGGTGTAGATCGCGCCGTAAAAGTAAAAGCCGATGATCGGCTCCCACGCAGCGCAGTTGGTCAGTTCGCAATTGATGACGTAATTGACCAGCCACGCCTTAACGGCTGAACTTTCGCTACCAGATGCGGGCGGCGTAAGATTAACGCCCCAACGAGCGCAGATATTCTCAACCGTGATGTTCCGGTAGTATGAGTTGGTGCTGGCAGGCGCGCTGTCAGGGCCGATCTGAATAACGTTGGCGGACGCGTTATTGGAGATAATCCGCGTGCCTGTGCCTGTATCGTATCCAGTTGACACCACACCGCCGCGCACGGTGCAGTATTGCGTGTTAATCTTCCATACGTCGTTGATCCAATAGTCGGCACGACGAAGGTTAACCACGGGGCACAGCGCCTCGCACGCATTAAGCGCGGTCAAGTTGGTAGCCGGAATGCTGCCTGAGTTGCTGTTAGAGACAGCACCAAACCATTCGGGGTAGCCGTTGATGTTATCCCACACACGCTCCCAATAGAAGTTGGCGGTGTTGGAGGGAACGTAAATGCCCTGCTGCGGATCGCTAGGCGCGGTGCCCGCACGGCAGATGAACTGACCTTCGCGGCCTGTGTTCGTGACAAACACGACGCTGCCCACCGACGGTGAGACAGACGGTAGGTTGGCAATCGTGGTGGTGACGAACAACGCGATGCCGGGGATGTTGTCCATCGTCCAGATCGTCGTGCCGGTAGAGTTTTGCAGAACGAACTTATATGTGTCCGTCGAGTTCAGCCACACCTGCGACGGCGGGCGCCCGGCGGAGTTAAGGACAATCGGATTGGTATTGGCCGTAACGCCGGTCGAGGATGTGTACGTTGTAGCGGGTGTGGTCGTGCCAGCCGCATAGGTGTACAAAAGACCGCCCGACAAGGGGTCGCCATTGCTGTCGAAGAATTGCCATCCGGCCCCAGCCAACGGCGAAAGATTAACGGTCATTGCCAGTCCTTTTATTGGGTGCCGTAATACAATACGCGATATTACGGCATAATCTTGTTTTTGTAAATCAGCGTTTCAACTCGTCTATTTCAGCTTTCAAATCCTGCACAGCCTTAACCAAAGCCGCGATGATCGGGCGGTCGTTCAAGCCAATATAGGTGCTTTCATTACCACCGGCATCAGTGTTTTGCTCTTCAACATAGGCTTGCGGGATATGGTCTTTGACTTCCTGCGCCACAAAACCAAGCTGCTTGGGTGCATCGGCGTCGTCTGTATCCATGCGGAACAATGTCGGCTTGAGAGCCATGACGGCATCAAGGCCAATAGAAGATGGCTCAAAGTCCTTCTTCTTCGCTACGTCTGACAGCGCCGTATAAACACCCGTGGCAGAGTTAATAGACGCAATATTACCGACCGCCGGGTTGTAGAAATATGTTGTGCCGCCGCTGTTATACCAGCCATACCAGTTTGAGCCAGCCGTAACGCCGCCGCTGCGGTTTTCAAAAAAGAAACCCGCGAGTGAACCCTTGGATATGATTTCGCTTTCAACTTGAAGCAAACCGCTAACAGCCGCAGATGTTCCAGTAGTAGTCCCAATTAAAATTTGCGACCCGTTATCATACGCTACTGAGACTGAAATGGCGCTTCCGCCGTTGCCTTTAAGCAGATAGCCGCTGGTAAATGTCGTGGCGCCTGTACCACCATTGCCAACCGGCAGAGTTCCTGTCACCTGCGTCGTAAGGCTGACGCCCGACAGCGTGCCGCCAAGCGTCAAAGAACCGCTGGTCGTTACAGTGCCTGTCAGCGTAATACCATTGACGGTGCCCGTGCCGCCGACGCTGGTTACGGTGCCAACAGAAACTGACCCGCCAAGGCTGATAGCCGAGCCGTTAATCGTTATAGATGAGTTAGTTAGCTGGCTATTCGCAATGCCACCAAGAGTACCGCCCAGCGTCAGAGAGCCGCTGCTGGTCACGGTCCCGGTCAGCGTAATGCCGTTGACAGTGCCGGTGCCACTAACGCTGGTGACGGTACCAACATATGCGTCGTTCGACGTGATCGTGAAGTTGGGGTACGTCCCTGTAACGACCGTCGTGCCTGCGCCTGTCAGGCTGACGATCTGGTCTGGCAGCGTGTTCGTAATCGTAAACGACGGATAGGTTCCGCTGATCGAAATGCCCGTGCCAGCAGTCAAGCTGACAGTCTGGTCAGGCGCAGTGTTGGTGATTGTGATCGATCCCGCACCATTCGTGATGCTGATGGCAGTTCCTGCCGTCAGCGTAGATTTGGTCAGCGTATTGCCCGTCGTGTTACCGATCAGAAGCTGGCCGTTGGTGTAGCTGGTCTGGCCCGTACCGCCGTTGACGACATTCAGCGTGCCGCTAAGGGTGAGCGTCCCGCTGGTTGTGATCGGGCCACCCGTGAACACCATCCCGGTCGAACCGCCGGACGCATCAACGCTCGTCACCGTGCCGCCGGACGAGGGTGGCGTGACGGCGGTTGCGTTGAAGACATCGTTGATTTGCTGTTGCAGCGACGCGGTTAAGTCGGACGTGTTTGTCTGCACTTCCTGCGCCAGCGACGCCAACATGGCATCATAGGTAGCCATCAGCGAGTTGGTGTCAGGTTGCGTATCGGCAGCAGCAGACGTTGCCTGCGTTGATGTTAGCAACGATAGGAAGAACCGATACCATTCACGACTGATAGCGCCTGTGCGCTCGTCAATGACCGCAACGCGCGGCGGCGTAAGCTGTGTCGGATTAAGAGGCGCCGAAGCCATTAGGCGCGTGTCCCAGACAACAGCAGTTCAGCCCCCATGATGTAAATACGCACAGGGTCAGTGCCGGACAACTCATAGACGCGGTCGCGGATTTTCATGGTCGCGCCAAGACGCCGCCAGAGTGTGCGCTTACCGAATTGGCCGATGCGCCCCATCGACTTCCAATGTTCGTTTGACCATGTGTGACCGCCATCGTCGGACCAGCGCAGCATGACTTGCGGATCGCTGCCTTGGCCTGTGATCAGACCGACACCTGTTTCGCAATCCAACTGCATGGAGTGCTGGATCGTGCGGGCCAGCGTGTTAGCGCCGGTCGGCAGTGCGCGCCAAGACCGCAGCCACTTCTGGGGCTGACCGTTGTCGGCGTAAACTTCCAGATCGAACGTGTAGATGTTGCCGTTTTGGTAATCGCCGACGACGATGTTGCCGTCGAAATTGCACATATTGTTGGCGCGGTGACGGGTGAACTGGCCGTTCTCAAACCCGGCACGCTCATGCCATGCGCCTGTGGCGACATCAAACACCCAACTTGTGTTGGCCGACGGGAAGTTGAGCACATAGAAGCTGTGCCCGTCCTGCTGGTAGGTGTAGCCTGTCGCGGCTTCCATGTTGCCATACTCTTGCATCTGCCATTCAATGGCGTGCGTAGAGATGCGCTGGCCGATATAACCAGAAGCCCGATAGACGATGCCCTGACCACGGGCGTCTTGGCCCAACCAATAAATCTGGTTGTCCATCTTGGCGACCGAATAAGGGGCCGCGCAGCCGATTTCGTTAAACGCACCTTGGATGCGAACAAGCGGAAAGTCGGTCAGCCCTGCGTTGTACCAGACTTCGGTCGTATCTGTCCCAAACACCCACAGTTCGCGGTGATCGGTCAGCACAGCAACGACGCCGTCAGGCGAACCTTCAGCACTGGCAAAGTCCAGCGGATCGACGCTGGTGCCGTCCAGCAACTGCGTGACCCAAATCTTTTGGCTGTTGGGTTCGTTGAACACGAAATAGCCGTCGAGATAGGACACGGTTGATGCACCGGGAAAATCAGGATCGGTGATCTGCTGAAACACCCCTGTGACTTCGTTGTAAATAAAGCCGTCAGGATCAGCCGCAAAGAAAAGCTGCGTGCCGTTGTCGGCGATAGACACAGGGCCAGTGCCGCTAATGTTTCCGATAAACAGCGGCGCAGTGGTCAAGCCGGTCAGCTTGTACAGTTCGTTGCCCGACACGACGTAAAAGTCTTCGCCGTTGGTCTGGTGCGCCCAAAGACCACGGATGGGTCCAGTGCCGACTGTCTGCTGGAACTGAAGCCCCGGCGCACGCTGAAGGAACGCTGGTTCCTTGCCGCCTTCAGGGACGACTTCAGGAAACAGGTTGACCATGCGGTTATCGGCGGCGTTGACGCTTCGGGCGACATACGCCGACCCAAGGATCGGCGTCTTCATCAGTAATTACCCGCGTAGATGTTGTACCGCTGGCGAGACGCGACGATGCTGTATGGCATCGACATGATGTCGTCAGGGTTGTTGATGCGCTTGAGGTTGCGCTTGGATGTCATGGCAATGCGCGATACCTGCGGGCTTGGCTCAATACCAAACTCAGGTGCCATTTCGCACGCCAGATTATAGCGGAACGCCCGCAGATAGCCGGGCGGGAAAGTCAAGTCCGTCGCAAGATTGGCGGGTTCCGTTAATTCTTGAACGGAAATAAAGTGCCATTCCAGATCGCGGGTCGGACGCGGGTAGATGTACATCTCCGCGTTGGGGTACGTCATGTTGACGAAGATAACCTGCGGGAATGTAGACGTTACGGTTTTAACCGCGATGCCGTTATATTGCTGCTGGTTAATGAATTTGATGCCGTAGCTGACGCCCGTGCCGGGGTCTTTGAAATACGTCGCGTCGTCAAACAAAACGGGGCGGTTGCCGACAAAGTCGCCAGACGGCCCAAGCGTGCGCGACAACTGACCGGCAGGCCATGTAAACACTTGATCTTGCGTGGAAAAAACCGACAGCCGTTCTGTGTTCCAGCTATCAATCATTTGGTTCATTGCGGTCAGCGCGTCTTGCGACGTTTCTGACGAAGGAACTTCGCCTTCGGCCAGAACACCTAACAACCGCAGCGAACCATTGATGATGTCCCCGGCTGTCGTCATCGGTTAACCTTCCTGCGCTACTCGACGGCGCCCGCTGGTTTGCGGCGCCAAAGTGTTAACAGCTTCTTCTTCATCTTCTTCAGAAGCTGGTTCGTCGGGATCATAGCGCATCCAGCCGTACATTTCATCAGAAATCGCTTCATCTTCAGAGATAGCGACTTTGGCGCCGTGCTTTGGATGGACCATGTAAATGACAGACATAAAAAATCCTTAAAATGGACGGCCCGAAGGCCGCCCAAGTTAATTACACGCAGTGAATAAGGATGTAGTTAAGCACTACGGCTTCCGACAGCGAACCCGCTGTCAGATTGCGCAGCGTAACAACAGCCGAACCTGTCGTCATGCTTGAGATGTACGTTGTGTACGCACCTGCCGTTCCACCTGCCGAAACATTGACAGCCAAAACGTCGTTGGACGAAATAAGGCTGTTGTTCAGCGTAAACGACACAGCGGTATTGCCTGCAAGCGCCGCATTGTTCATCGTGATACGACCAGCCGATTTGTCCAGCGTGACCGCAGTCGATTTATCGGTTGCCTGCGTGACCGCACCTTGCGCAGCAGCGGTGTAACCAAGCTGTTCATCGGTCAGAATATACTGCGAACCGATGATGTCTTGGTCAAGAAATGCTACGCCAATAGATTTGGTGTTAGCCATGATATTACTCCTGAAAAGGTTGCCCCGGCATTAAGCCGGGGCAGACCCATTAGCCAGCGATGCGGTACAGGTTGTATGTCGCGTCGCCGGTTTTGACAGCGCGGAACAGCACAGACTTGCTTGCAACGCCAGCGCCAGAACCAACCAGCGTCCAGCCCGTGCCGACCGTGATGGTCGGAACGCCTGTGCTGGTTGCGATCAGCGAGATGTCAAACGACGAACCGACGCGGGCGCTGCTGAAAGCAGCATCCGTAGCGGCAGCCGTTGGCAAAGCCAGATCGGCAGTGCTGCTTGACGTGTAAACAACCAAGCCACCGGCCAGATCGTTTGTCGTCAGGGTTACACCGGCAGTGTACGCGGTCGGAATAGCCGAAGGCGCAAACAGGATTTCATTAGCGTTGCCATCGCCGATTTGATAGCCGCCAGCACCATTAGGAAGAGCCATGATAATTCTCCAAATTAAAGTGGCCCCCGACGAATGCCGGGGGCCGGTATTAGATTAACCCCAGAGACGGCAAGCCATCTGCGGACGGATCGTGCTGTAGCCGTACAGAACGTCAATACGGCAAGGCATACGGTCGTTGTTGATGTCGTACTGACGAACAACGCGCAAGCTGATGCCGTTGTGCACCTGACGCGAAGCCATATCCACGCCCTGCGGCATGAGAAGATCGGCGGTTGCGAAGGTGATGGCGTCCTTGTGGTAGATGAGGTTCTGAGCGTACTGACCGCCAGAAGCACCGACAAACACGACAGCTTTGCTGTTGCCCGGCAGAGCGTTAACGGTGGCAAGCGCATGGCTGGCCGAGTAGATCGGAGCAACCGTGACGTTACCAGCGCCAGAGCCGTTCAGGGTAACCGTGGCGAGAGCCACGAACTGGAACAGCGAACCGGTGCTTTCACGGGTCTGCGGGTTGACTGCATAGCAGTCAGCAACCGTGAACACGTCGCCAGCCTTGACGGTGTCGTTCGCGCCAGCGCCAGTGATGGCGATGGTCGTGGCACCTTCAGACGTGACAGCCGCCGAGGTCGAACCGCCGGTTGCATCGCGTGTACCGCAAGTGAACTGCTTGATCGACTGAGACATATTGATTTCGTCGAAACCAAGTACGCCCGTGCCCATCATGCCGTTCTTGAACTGCTTGCTGATGGTGTCTGTCGGATTGAACAGACCCTTCATGCCTTCGACTAGACCAGCGTTAGCGGCTGGGTTGACCGTTGCGTAGCGCGGCGACATGACAGCGGCATTTTCGTTCAGCTTCTGCTGGGCAGCAAGCAGAACAGCCGACGTGCCCGGCGTCGTGCCCGGCGTGCCGACAGAGTTACCGATGGTGGCAAAAGCGTTAGCAACGTCAGCGTCGATGCTGGACGCAAGCTGCGAAATACGCGGCTTGAGAACGCGCTCAGCGAAGTCGTCCAACTGCATCGTCAGTTCAGCGGACGTGAAGTTCACGCCGATGTGCTTCTGGTTGGCAACGGTCAGCGTTGTGAACTGTTCGTTGTCATCCTGCACCTGAAGGGCAGCGCCGTCGGTGACGAGGGCACGGTCAGGCAGACGGATGCGGAGGGTGGAGCCGATCTTGGCACCTTCGACGGCAAAGCTGTCGTCGTGCTGGCGGTTGACGTTGCGCGTGAGCACGAGGTTGTTCTCCAGAATTTCCAGAGCCTTCCGCGTGATCATGTCAATAGTAAGAATTGAGTTAGACATGGTTAAAATCCCAAATTAGCGGTTACGTTGTGCCTCGTACTTCTTGATCTGTCGTAGCCTTTCCGCTTCGATCCATTCCGACGTGCTCATCGACTTAGTCGAACGAGGGTCGGTAGTATCATACGACGGCGTGCCATTGGCACGGGGCGTGACAGGTGCAATCGGTGCCGGGGCGGTTGAAGTCTTTCTAACCGGCGGATTTGAGGACAATGAAGCCTCAATCTTTCCGATTTCTTTTCCTTGCAAGATTGGATGCAGTCGGGAAATGCGTTCCGCTTCTTTGGGGTTGGAACCGAGCCAATAAAGGAGGTCGGGGCCAACATCAGAGGATTGGATGCCTTGCGCCATGTATTCCGTGACGGGAAGGTTGGGGTTGTACGCGACTTGGTCGAAGTCATCGTATTTATCCCGCGCTGTCTCTTCACGTTCATGGTACTGCTCGACCAAAGCCTGCTGATACTGACGGGTTTCCCGCTGTTTCAGCAATTCTTCCGCTTTACGCTCTGCCAAGGCTTCGGCGTAATCTTCGTAAGTATCAAACTGCTCTGGGACGATGTCTGCAACGGGCTGTGCCTGTTTACGAGACTGCATCTCTTCGAGCCGTTGGGCCTGTTCGCGCTCCCATTTGCGCTGCTCTCTTGCGAGACGCTTGCCAACAATCGCATCAAGTTCTTCTTGTGTGAAGGACTTGGATGCCTCCTGTTCGACAGGCTGCTCTTCCGGCGTCGTGTTTTCTTCAGGCTGGATTGCTGCCGTGGCTTCCAGTTCTGGCGCGGGCACTTCCGCTTGATTGGGGACTGTGTCGTCCATGTTTAACTCCTCAGAGTTCCCGGTGAGCCTCGCCGGTACGGTTAACGGTCAAATTACATTAAAAAATGTAGTATGACAATAATTCTTATGCCCACACCCGATGCGGCGTCGCAGGGGGCGTAATGCCGCCCAATGTTGCGATCTGCTTTTCGGATGGTTCAAACGTCAAACGCAAGTTTGCATGGTAGCCTGTGACGCCTTCGATCTCACCAATTTCGTCCAGAAACACGCCTTCAGCAAGAAGGTCGTCAGCCATCATGTTGGCAGCGACGAGTTTTTTGACCAAGGCGGCGCGTGTGGTCGTTTTCAGATAGATGTCGATCATGATGT
>Ga0181355_1000137_pt1 | contig 28218 bp, 14 predicted proteins | sample Fa13VDMM15DN_FD_130099 | JGI IMG/M metagenome (GOLD analysis project Ga0181355, IMG submission 130099) | Freshwater viral communities from Lake Michigan, USA - Fa13.VD.MM15.D.N | ecosystem: Environmental > Aquatic > Freshwater > Lake | place: USA: Michigan | collected 2013-09-23 | reverse complement strand
TATTTGTACTACAAATATTATTTCTTCAGAGGGGATGCAAGATGGCAAGTATCAAAATTGGAATACGAAAAACTATATCTTTACGCTGTTCAGAGTAAGTATAGGATGAAGATTCCGACAATAGTTAAGATTGTAGAACGTATCAGGGGCTATAGACACGGATAAATAAATGGCACAAGAAACAGCAGGAACTATTGGGATTCCAGTTCTAAAGAACGAAGTGCTTCCCTATTTGACGGACTACGCAAAGCGCAGGGAACGGGCTGAATTATATAAACAGAAGGCAGAGCAGAGAGCGGCGGAACTTGCGGCTAAGAAAGCTGCTGAGGATGCTAAATACATTCCTAAGTTTGATGCCGCTACAGGTGCTGATATGTGGGAGCACGTTTTAAAGCCAGAAAATGAGAAAGATATTCAGGCTGGATTAGAACTTGCCAAAGACCAAAATGTTCCAAGGTATCAAGTGGGAACCTATGTCAATGAAATGAATAGGAGGCAAACACAAAAAGCAGATATAAGTAAGCAAATAAAAGAAGGCGTATTAAAAACTGCCGACGACCTTTCTAAAACTAAATTTGTAAAAATTACTCCTGATTATGGGTATAAGTGGGCTAAAACAAAGAACGCACTAACAGGCCCAGAGGTGTTTGCTCAAGAAGCCTTGGCAGACCCAAATATTATTGACTTTGATGCCATTGGAAAATTTGGCAAAGGTTATAAGGAGGCCGATTACACATATAAGGACAAAGGTGGCACTCAAAAAACTGTCAAAATAAGTCCTCTGTTTGATTACAAATTTGAGAAAGACGCAATACTTGGAACAGAAGTTCCAGTAGTCGCTGGAGTAAATGGAGTTGAGGCCCAAAAACTAATTGATAGCAATCCAGACTTACAAAATGCTTTTAAAGTTTGGGTGGGCAATCGTGCTAAAGAATACCAAAGTACTCGCACTTTCATTGACCCGAATACAGGAAGCCCCACTATGATAAGGCCGGAGCTTGCTCAAGACCAAGCTGCTAAGGAATTCATGGAGCAGTCATTTGGCAAGTACGGCAAGATAGAATACGGGAAGGAGTTTGCTATGCCTACTAAAGAAAAGGACAAAGATGAAGAAACTACACAAATAGTCGAAACTCCAATTACAGCCACTGTCTATCAGAATGTTGTTAATCCAAAGAAAGGACAGGCTACTCAAAGAGTGGTTGATGTAAACTTTGGCGTTGGTACAAATGTTACGCTTCCTAAAAAGAGCAGAGTTCAAGTGGGTGCTAATAGGAAGGTGTATCCAATTGGAGGTGATGTTAGGAAGGCAGTGGATGCTGGAATACTAAAGCCAAGCGGTCTTAACGATGGGTCTTACATATTGAACTATGGCTTTGACGTGCAGACGTACCAAAAGCCAAAGGCCGTGTATAGACTTACAAAAGATTGGGATTTTTATCAAAAGGATGGCAGTACTGTACCGTATAAGGCTGGAACTATTTTGGACGTAAACAAAGTGAATCTTTTGAATAAGGTGGGAGCAAAAAATGCGTACACGCAAATTCAAAAACCGATTCGTATTAGCCCAGGAATGTTCCAGTGGTCTGAAAATCTCAGAACAGGTGAGGACCAAATTAAGATGCCTATATTGAGGAATCTTGACTTAATAATTTCTGAATCGGAAATACCTGATTTGAAAAGTGCTGAAGAGGCGGGTCGAAAGGCAAAGCCTTCGGGAGGTCTATTAAGTTCTTGGGATAAATAAGCAATATTTTCTGTAACAAGATATAAAATGGCTGAAAGAATAAATGACGAACCACCAAGGGTGCAACTATACAGGCTTTTACTAAATGATAAAACGCCAGGAGTTGCTGATAAAATTAAGAAGTATTCGTTTACGCAATTTGAGAATAATCTTCTCAATAACAAGGATGCTCAAGATGAACTTGGATGGTATTTAGAAAGCAAGAATATTGTTTCAGACCCTATAGACTTTAGTGAGCGTTACCTTCAAGGAGGAGTAAAGACACCTCCCGCTCCTAAACAACAACCACAGCCAAAAGTACAGGCCGCTCCTGCCCAACAATTCCCTATGGGGATAGCTGCTCCCGCTCCTATTAAAGAAGCTGCTCCGTCTGTTACAGACATTGGACGAGAGATGGCATTCAAGCCACCTGTTCAGCAGCCTATTGAACCTGTCGAGCCCGTTGAGCCAATTGGCGTAATGGCTCCTGAGCCTATTGTAGAGCCTGCTCCTTCTGTTACGCAAGTGGCAAGAGAGATGGCGTTCAAGCCTCCTGTACAGCCAAAGATGCCAAAGGAGGAAGAGGAACGAGGATTCGGGGAGTGGGCCGGAGACCTTACAGGAACTATTTTAGAGGGCGGCAAAAGAATCACAAAGAACCTTTTAGGAGCTGTAGGATATTATGCTCAAACGCAGGCTGCGACAGACCCTATGTTTTCTCTGCCCTATGAGAAAAGGCAGCAGATGATGCAGGAGGCCGGACAGACAATGTATGACGTTGCTGAGAAAGCTCAAATGGACTTTCAAAATGAAGTAGCCAAAAGGAATATTCAAACGGATGTTCTTCAGGCCATAGAAAATAAGCAATACAAGAAAGTTCCAGAAGCTGCTTTGTACACTGTTGGCGATGCGGCAATGCAAATTATTCCTTCCATTTTTACAATGGGCGGAAGTTCGTTTATGCAAACGCTACCTACGGCATATAGAGATGGCGTAGAAGCAATAGCAAAAGAAAAAGGAATGTCCCCAGAGCAAGTTATTGCAAGCGGAGATGACGCAATTGTAACGGCTACAATTACTTCGGGGATTGTAGGCGCATTAGATAAGTTTGGAGCGGACAGAATAGGGGGATTTATTTCCACTAAGGCTGGCTACAAAGCCGTCCGTGATTGGCTTTTAAAGCAAAACACAAATAAGAAACTTGCAGTTGCCGCACAATTATTGGGCGTAAGTCTTGGTGAATCTGGTACGGAATATCTACAAGAGGGAGCCGGACAGGCAGGTATAATAGCCGCAAAATCTCCTACCCTGGCAGCTTTCTTTGAAAAACTTCCAAACGAACTATTTACGGCTCAAGCAGAAAGACAAAGACGTGGGGCTGCCGTTGGCGGACTTGTAGGCGGTATAGGAGTTGCCGGGGCTGGACGTGCTTTAAAAAGTGCTTTATCAACAGCTAAACCAGCACCTCCTGGTCAAGAAGAGGCTCAGGCTGTTCCTGCCGAGGAAGTATCAGGAACTGGGCAAAGAGTTTTTGCCAATTCCTTAGAGGAAGTTCCGGCGGAGTATCGTGATAAAGTGATGGAAGTTGTTTCAGGCCCGTTAGCAACATTTGGCGTTGGCAAGAAGCAATATGTTTATAATGTTCCTGTTGAGACGATGGAGGTAACGCCTTCAGAAGCCGCTCCTGTAGCCCCAGAAGCCATTGAAGCTGCCCCTATAGCAGAAGATATTGATTTTGAGGAAGTATCTCCCGTAACGGAAGAAGTCCCTGTAGCTCCTGAAACGGAGGATGACCTGTCCTTTCTTGAGGAAATGAGACTCACGCCTGAAGAAGAAACGGCTCCTGCGGCCCCTTCGATGCAATTTAAACTACCAACATTAAATTTGCCTCGCCAAGAAGGGTTTGCTCCTTCATTGCGTAAACTTGGTTATACGGATGAGGAAATATCTAGTATGACCCTTGAGCAACAACAAGATATTGTTATCAACAAAACTGAACCTGCAAGGGCAGAAAGCAGTTCTAAAGTTGATGTTGAAAAAGAAAACCAAAGATTAGAAAAAGTTGCGGATGCTCAAAGGAAGTTAGATGAAGATATTGCTGCCACGGAGGCTTCATTAGCAAAAGAGGAAGTAGTCGCAGCTGCTCCAGTTACACCTGCCGCTCCTGTTTCTGGAGTAGAAGCGCAAAACACTTATACAAGAGATAGCATGAAAGGTATCTCAAGTGGTACAGGTTCGCAATTAAAAGGAAAAGAGCAATTAAACCCTGATAAAGTTGTTCAGAAATTGCGTGTAGGTGATGAAGTGACTTTTTTTGCAGAAAAAGAACGAAAGGGAGTTTGGAACGGAAAAGCTATAATAGAGGTAGGTACTAATAACTCTTGGGGGATAATGGGGATTTTAGGTGACCCTAATGGTTTTATAAGGAATGATACCAAAATAGCAGAGCAATCCAAGCCTACCCCCGTAACACCTGCCGCTCCAAAAGCAGAGCCTGCAAAAACGAATGAGGAACAAATAGCTATCCTTCGAGCAGAGGAGCAAGCAGAACTTGACAGAAAGATAAAGAATGCTGATAAGTATAGAGGCGAAGACGGCAAGGTGGACAAGACTAAACTCACCAAGAAAGCCGACATAAAAGCCTTTGACGAGGTGTATGACAAGTACGACAAGCTGATAAGTCCTTTGATGGAAACGAAGCCTGCCGAAACAGCACCTCAAGCCGAGTTCACCTCTAAGCAAGAATCTTCTGCCTCCACAGAATTTGACAGCACAAAGAAGCCATCAAAAATCAAGATGAAGTCCTTTGACGGCAAGCACGGCAAAGGAGCGTTTGAAAGGATGAAGAACATCACAGATAACTTTGAAGACATAATGGACGGCCTGTCCGGGAAAATAAAACAAGATTGTCTATAACATGAAAGAATCACTATTAAAAGCCAGCGACAAGAAGCTGCTGAACGAAGCCGTAGGACACGAACTCTACGCTTCCAACTTTTACAAGTATGCCGCCTCCTGCTGTCAGAAGTATGGCCTATTCGGAGCGCAGAAGTTCTTCGAGAAAGAATCTGCTGACGAACTCACACACTATTACAAACTGCGTGACTTCTTCAACGACAGAGGAGATGAAGCCGATATGCCTCAAGTGGATGAAGTGGACTTCAAGGAAGGCATTGACCTAATGGGCATCCTTGACGCTTCTTACGACCTTGAGAAGGACTTAGGTGAATTCTATAACGACTTCTATTTCTCCACAAAGGATGCTACAGTGCAAGTGGAACTTCACGATTTTGTGGGATTCCAAACCAAGGCTGTGGGCGAATACGGAGACCTTATAGCTCGTCTCTCGCTTGTTATAGAATGTCCTGGAGGACTACTTATCTTTGACCAAGAATTAGGCAACAAATAGAAATGGCTAAACTTCCTTGCATTCCACAATCCCGGATATTCACTCTAAAGGAAACGGGAGAAACAATGTCTTACGACCAAGTGAGACAATACTTAATGTCCAATCCAGAATTGTGGAGTGGGAAGGAAGTGGCTATGCCGAAAGTAGCAGATGCTCTCAAAGATGTTAAGAGTACAGCTAAGGCGTTAGGTGGATTAGAAACAAATAGTCTTTACACACTAAAGGGTATATCAGAGCCAACATCTGTAACCTCAGCAGAGGATGGCTGGACTTTTGTGAGAATGCCTGATGGGCAATACACTGATGGAGACCAATTTTATGATTCTTGGGAAGAATTAAAGAAAGTAGGCGAAAGAGAAGAACTAAATCTAAAGCAATCAACCAAAAAACAGGAGAATGAAGCAAGGTCAATGAAAATGAATCAAGTAGCTCAGGACGAGATACTTAATAAAAAGTTTAAGGATAAATTAGAGGTTTGGAACTATCTAAATGACGAGGGGTTGAAGAGGCTTGGTTATTCAAGCCCGATGGATATGAGTGATATAGATAGGGAAATACTTGCTGGTTTAATAAGTAATGGAGTAGATAGGTACGAAAATAATACAATGCAACTTTTGTTGGAAGCGGATGAGTTGCTTGGCAAATCTGTAAGTATGTCTATCTCCGAAGCCTACCACGCAGACAAAAAAGCAGGGAAAAAAACGGAACTAACCAAAGCCGTTGAGGACTTACTTGGAGGAGAACAGAAAGCAGAAGTAGACCCAGTAATTGCTTTCCTTGATAAAGGGAAAATCAAAGGCGTTGCTGGTATGAATGCGGCTTTATGGAATAAAGCTATTGATATTATTAAGGCGGCCTATAAAGCAGGTAAAGCCGCTGTAGAAGCCGTTCAAGCGGGCATTGACTTTCTAAAGTCAGAAGGAGAGGACATAGCCAAGTATCAAGACAAAATTGATACCATTACAAAAGGGTTTGAAAACCTTGCTAATAAGGCCGCAGAAAAAGCAAAGCCTTTAGAGGGTAAAGCCGTAGGAGCTGCCGTAAAGAAAGCTGCCGGGGTGAAGAATGAAGTTAAGGACAAGGTTCAGAAATTCATTGACAAAGCCTTTGCTATTGGAAGCGGAATGGGCTTTAAAGAAGGGGTGGAGAAAGGAACAGCACAAGGCAAAAAAGCTGGACTTGCTGCGGGTAAAGAAGCAGGATTCCAGAAGGGATTCACGAAAGGAGCGACAGAAGGAGGCAAGGCTGGATTCATTGCGGGTAAAGAAGTAGGACTTCAGCAAGGCACAGAGAAAGGCTTTACTAAGGGAGCAACAGAAGGCATGAAGGCGGGAGCCATCGAGGGCAGAACGCAAGCCGTTGATATGCTCCGTAACGCTCTTGCCAATCTTGCTGGCGAACTAACGCCCAAGCAAATCTCCGCTATTGTGCAAAGAATGGGGAAACTTAAAACTTTCTCAGAAGCGGCCAAGCAATACTTCATTGACTACGCCGACAAGGTGATAGAAGATGCCAATTACATTGCAAAGGAGAAGAACGCTACGGTAATAAGGAAGGCCGTAACTAAAATCAGCAAACGTACTAATGTAGCGGCCAACGACCAATCATTGTACAAATCATTCGCTGCTCTTTCCATCTCGCACCTCACTCCACAGGACTTGGATACATACATGGACTGGGGAACAAAGATAAGAGCCAAGGCATTAAAGCCAGGGGACAGGGCGGAGCTTGCTACGTTTATTGAGCAAGCGCAACAAAGACAAAACGCCATTACCCAAGAGAGAAGCGAGAAGATGAAGGAGGGACGTATGCGTAACCTCCGTGCTGAGTTTGACGAAATGGAGACAGCAGGAACTCTTCCTCAAGGAATAACAACCTTTGACGAATATGTTGCTTCTAAGAAGCCAAAGCCAAAAGCAAACCCTATTCAGGCTAAGATTGAAGCGGTGAAGGAAAGGCTCAGTGAAATTCCTGAAGGGGAGAACGAAATGATTGACAGGCTACGAGATGCAGACTTGTCTGTCTTGAGTCAAGATGACCTCATCCTAATTGACAACTCCCTGTACAATTACATTGACACAGGAAATTTATTTGGCATAGGTGACCCGTTATCAAAAGCGGAAGGTCTTGGGCCTGTAAAGAAAGCTGTAGAGGTAGGGCTAAAAACAAGAAGGCAGGTGGACCGTGAGGATGCTGAAAGGCTTGGCATGGCTAATTTCTTCACCACTATTGGAGGGACAAACGACATAGCCGCCAAGCTAAGGGCACTTCTTATTCAGCCTTGGCTTAGTGCTGCTACGAAAGCCAATTCAGAATATATTAGGATAGAAAAGGCTCTTATGGCTAAGGCCGACAAGCTAAAGATAAAGCAGGAGAATTGGAATAGAATAGATTTGTTTGGCTTCTTGAACGAAGGAGAAGATAACCCAGCTTTATTCAAAGCACTAAAAGACCAAAAGCTATCCGACCTTAAAACTCTAAGGGATAAAGTAGAAAAAAACAAAGAAAAAGAAAAGGGCATACTTTTTACAAAATATACTGAATCGTCAAAAGCTGAAAAGTACGCATATGATTCTTTAAAAGCAGCCATAGAAAATCTTGGGTTAAATGAGAATAGTACGCTCGAATCCATTAGGGAAAAGCTATCAGCGAACGAATTAGCTTTCTATAATGAAATGAGAAAGTATATTGACCAATACTCTCCGAAGGCCATAGAGAACATGGAACTTTATGGGAATAAGGAAGTGGGTATAGTTAAGAACTATTGGCCAAGAACAACAAACAAAATCAACGAAAAACCAAAAGGGATTGATGCGTTTGATTTATACGGAAGCGAAAATGTCGGAAAGAATATGTTCGGCAGGGAGAAGGGACGTTCAGGGCTTCTTGGAGAAAGTGGATACTACACTCCTATTGGGCAAGAAAACTACTTTAACGGATTAAAAGAAACTATTCTCATAGCGGATGCTGCCCATGAATATCACATGATGCAGGCTCTATACAATACCCCAGAGAAGGGATTTAACCAGCTAATAAAAGGGCGAGGAGCTGGGGCTATCAAGGAATTAATGGTTGATTGGATATTGGACACAAAGAATGAGGGCCGTTATCAAGGAGGTGTATCAAAAGTAGGACAAGACATTTTGAACGCAATTCAAAAAGGTTTTACAAGGTCGGTGATAAATAATCCTACGCAAGTTCCCAAGCAGCCAACAGCACTTGGATATACATTTGCGGAAGCACCACAGTCTTTCTTTAAGGCTCTTGGATTAATTTCTCAGGCTATGATAGAAAAGAAGGATGGCCCACTATCAAAAGCTATTAATGGACTATTTGACACCACCACTCTTGGGCTAAGAATTTATCACCCAGAAATGGTGGAGATAGGAGAGAAATATGCCATTGATAAGCCTGCGATGCTAAGAGCAATTCAGCAAGGGCTTAAAAACTTTAACGCTATCATAGGAGGTAATACAATGTTTCCTGTAGATAAAGTTGTTTCTCAAATAGCTACACTTACCGGGTACATTCAGCAAGCCGAAAGGGATGGAAAGAAGTTTAACATTTTTGAGGAACAAGCAAAAGGCTATGATATGGTGGCGGCTTCTGCGGGAGAACAAATGCAAGCAAAAACCAACAACGAGAACGCAGCCATTTACTTCAGCAGAAAGCAACTTAACAATAGAGCGTTATACTATCTTGGTAACTTCCAGGCTAATGCTGTACGCAATTTGTACATAAGCATTAGGAAGATAGTATCGGGGAGAACATTACAAGAAGTTCAAGAAGGGTTTCAGGGCGTGTTTGGATATATTCTTTCCACATCCTTGTTTGTGGGAGTTGGGATGCTTACTTCTTATGGCACTTCCGCAGGTGCATTTTATTTATATCAAGCCGTAATGAATGCCCTTGGCGACACCGAAGATGATGAAAAAGAAAAGAAGCGCATACTTTCTTGGTTAGACTCAAAGCAATTGATTAGTGCAAAAAGAAGAGTGGCTGGAGAAGTTGTTAGTATGCTAACAGGTGTACATGGCTCTATGGCAAGAGCAAGTCTTGAAGCAATATTGTTCGGGCTTGAACAAGCCTATAATTATATAACCGAGGAAAAAGAGAGTTTTTCTGATAGAATATTCTTTTCTCCTGAAGCAACAGGATATGCAGGCATTTTCGCTGATAATATTATATCCCCAGTAGAATTATCTGTAAGAGCCACAGACCCACAAGAAGAGGCAATGGTTCAGTCAACAGTTTTAGCTCTGAAATTTTTGGGCCAATCTGCTGGTGTGTTTTATACACAAAACTTAATTAACGCTTCCAAATTTGCAGAGAAAGAGGCTAGGGTAAGGAAAGAAGAAAAGAATAAGGTGGGGCAAACCGAAAAGAAAAAGAAACTTTCTGAGGCTAAAAGAGAATGGACAAAAAGTATTGAGCAGGGGGATGCCGCAAAAGCCAAAACGGCATTCAATAAAGTGGTGGAAATCACCAATCAGAATTTGAGAAAAGAAGAAAAAGAGTCGCCATATAGTATTGGCATAGACCTTCGTGAATCGTTTTACAAAGACAATGTGAAACCTCGTGTAATAAGCGAAAAGGATGAAATTTATTGGATAAATTATATTTTTGATGGAAAGAATGGCGATTATGTGATAGAAGAGCAAAAGTTGAAAGACTTAGTTCCTCCTTCCGAAAGGCAGAGATATATTGATGAATACAAAAGGGAGTTGGCTAAAATCCAGAAGATGACTGCCCTTATGAACAAAACCATAAAGGTGCAAAACGCAAAAAACAAAACGGTGGATTGGACATTGCCGTTTGATTGGGTGAAGCTAGTTCAAGATAAGATGGATAAGAAGTAACTTTGCAATATGATACACAGGATTGACAGGGTGAACCCCGATGTAGATGACAGGGTGATAAAGCCTAACGAAGCGAGGTCGGCAACGAACTTGCGCTTCGGGGCTTCCACGGACGACACGAACCTATCGGGAGGAACTTTGTTCTTAGGGACAGAGCCTCTTCCGTTTAATGCTCCTCCTGGAGACAATTCTTGTGTGGGAATATATGCCGACTACGAGAATCGTTTTGTGTTCTTTGCTCTTTACAACAGCAATAATGAGCATGGCATCTACAGGATTAATTCCTTTGACAATTCTGTACAGGCGGTGGTGGCTGGAGGTTGGCTAAACTTCCAGCTTACATACGAAGACGGAACGCCTTTCAATGTATCTATTGTGTCCATTGACGGCAAGCTATATTGGACAGACGACATCAATCCTCCACGAATGGTGAATGTCGAGAAGGGCATTCGCACACAGAACGGAGACACTATAGATGTCTATCCCGTCCCTGTAGAAGAATGGCATTACACGCAGCTCAAGCGTCCTCCTGGGATAGCCTTACAAGTATTTCCGCAGATAGAAAAGATATTGGAGGACGTGAGTTTGACAAAGCGCAATCGCTCTCAAACTGCCGATGGGTTTCAATACTCATACTACTATGTCTATGACAATTACGAGGAGTCCCGTTTAGCTCCTTACAGCATCAACACTTATGGCAATTTTAATGTCCAAGTGACAATCCCGGCTGACGAGTTTAATAATTATGTGAATGGTAACAACTTAGTTTATGCTGTTGTTATTGTACTCAGGAACGGGAATGATGGCGTTTGGAGGGAAATAAAATACGCAAGGAACGACGTTAACTTAACGAATACTTTCACGTTTCAAAACATACAAGCAGCTTCAAAGACGCTTGTTGATTCTGACATTACGGATGCAAGATTCGATTCCGTGCCGTTGATTAGTAAGACGAATGAGATAGCCCAGAACAGGGTGATTCACGGGAACTACTTGCTAGACTATCAGCCCGTCTCTGGAATTTTGTTTAACTTCGCAATGAACACTGTTCGGCCCGGAGATTTACAGGGAGTTCAATACGACAGAACCGCTGAAAGGTCTTTTGTCCCTTGGGGTAGATATTCGTTTGGAGTTGAATTTGTGGACATATATGGCAGGACGCTTCCTGTTATTAATGCTGCTGATAAGTTTGCTGGACCGTGGAGAGTGGGGCAAGACTTTAATACATTAGAAACTGTAAATGCTTACGAAAACGCTCAAATAACTTCTTTTGACAATAGAGACACTAGATACATAGCCCAATATTCTATTACAGGAGATTTGCCTGATTGGGTGGACAGAGTGAATGTTGTCAGAAGCAAATGCAAGAACATCCTTCAGGTGAACCAATCTGTATCGTTCATGTATTTGTGGTATAGAAGTCCTGACAACACAGATGTATTTTTTACATTTGTTCCTTTTGCTATAAATCCAAATTGGAATTTTTTTCTCAATTCCAGTTCCCTTGGTGTAACACAGCCAGACTTAAATGTTATTTTTGATGGAGGTAGCTCCGATAATAAATACACGTTTATGGGGTATGCCATTAGGTTTAATAGTGGCGAGCCATTTGTTCAAAAGGATGACCAATATGTGTACATCCAGCCTAATCATAATTTACCCACTACATATCCAACATCTTCTGGGCCACTCCCTATTTTTTGGAGCGACTTAGACCCAAACGATGTTTATTATTATAGGGAGATAGTTAAATACAAGGTGTCTGAGATTCGTGGTAATCTTATACTTATAAACAAAAGCGATGGAATTTACGTTCATCCAGATTTCGCTACCCAAACTCCCGATTTAATTCTATCTCCTCAGTCCTATCCTGTTGCTTGCTTCAACACGCTAGTTGGGAATGAACAGATGGCTGTAACTATTCAAAATTATCTTCCATTATTGTACAATGTGATATTGACAACAGAAGGGAATGTGGATGATGACACGCTTTATGTGACAGAGAATTCATATTCACGAACCGAATACAATGATTTAATAGTCCCCACTGGGAATTTACAAGGAGTTTGCCTTGGGGATTGTCGATTCTCTCTTTCTCTTCACGAGTATGTAGGAGGCAAAGCAAGCATATTAATTTACAGTGCTGGAAGGCCGGGACAGGGGGAGGGTAAACCTGAGATTAAATCTATTGACCAACAGCTTCCTGCACAAGGGTGGTTTGGGCGTTTCATTTCCATGAGTCCTATAGATATTTTTAGGCCACAATGGAATCAAAACATCGGACAGGTAAACACCACTAATTATAAGCAAGGGAACACAAGGCGACTCACAAGTGCGCTCTGCTTCTCCAATCCGCTGATACAAGGCTCTCAGGTGAACGGGCTGAACAAGTTTAACTCACTTGACTTCCGTCAGGCTCCGGCTGAGAACGGACCTATCACGGCACTTGTAACAACAAACGCTACACAAAGGGAGCCGGGCGTATTGCTATCTATTGGAACTTTTGGAATCAGCTCATTCTATTACGATGCTATACAGCTTACAAATGTGGATGGCTCTTCTAATGTCACCACAACAGATGCGTTCCTTGCTTCACAGCGTCCACTTCTTGGTCAGCTTGGCACATCAAGACCAATGAGCATATCTGTTACGCCATTATCCACGGTTTATTGGTGGAGCGATGTGGTGAACGATATGGTGAGGTATTCCAATGCCGGACTTGAAAGACTTGGCCTGACATATTCTTTTAGCAATTTTTTGAGAAAAGAGTACAACGGGAACGAAATGATTACGTCTTGGTACGACCAAGTGACAGATGAAATTTTGTTCAGCGGGAAGGAAAGAAACGCAGTTGCTTTTAATGAAAGGTTTAAAACATTTCAAGGAGCAAGAGAATACATTTCTACGAATGCAATCACTCCAGAGCGTTCAATGGGAATTGCCACAAAAATCTATTTTATATTACAAGGGCAAATATGGGTGACAGATGTTAATAGCATAACGGCACAGAACAATTTTGTCTTTGGTAGATACAAGAATCCAAACCTTACGGTGGTGACAAACGAATCTCCTGCGAGTGTGAAGAGGTGGAATCAGATAAAAGTATTTGGAAGCAAACCTTTATTTACGACACTAAGCACAACAGGGTTTCAAAATCTAACCAACGAATCTCTCACATCTGTTATAGATGCAGGCTATTGGATAGAAAGGAAAGGCGATTGGGAGGCAGCGATTCGTAGAGCGGCAAACACCCCTGGGGGTGTAATGTCAGGAAAACTTATGGAAAGTAGGATATTATATTCTAATTTTGCGTTTGACGCTCAAACATTTTCTAAATTGAACTTTTTAGAAATCAAGAGCAACTCATCAATAGTCCAATAAATCTATGGCAGAAGAAAGGGGATTCGATTACAATCAACTAATTGCACCGGGAGTTGGTGCTGGAGCTGCATTTCTTGGAAGCATTCCGCAGATGGTGGAGGCTAGAAGACTTCGTAAAGAACGGGAGCGTCTCCTTCAGGAAGGTGCGCCCGGAATGTCTCCTATTGAACAGGAGCAAATGGCTGCTGCTCGTGCTCGTGCTGCTTCTTCTTTAGCCCCCGGATATGGGACGGAAATGGAGAATATTGCCGAGCAACAAAGCAACGTCCTAGGAGCTGCTAAGAAGGCTGGGATTACAGGAAGTAACATTATGAACACGCTTTCTCGTTTGAATCAGCAAGGACAGGCTGCTAGAAGAAATCTTGTTATTCGTGGCGAGCAAACGCAAAGAGCTGCTCAAGGAGACTTGGCTGACATTTCAATGTCTGCTGATGCAAGAAGACAGAATCGTGTTCAAAACTGGGAGGCTAAACTTGCAGCTATGGACGCTGCTCGTAGGCAATACAACGCACAGGCTGGAATGTCTCCTATTCAAGGAGCAATGGCTTTCATGCCTGTAGAAGGATTTAAAATGGGCACAGGGGCTGTACAGCCTACTCCTGCTTCGGTTACATTTAATCCTGAAACAGACACTCAGTTTGGCCCTATGGACGCAGGAGATGACGCTCCTATGTCTGGAGCAAATATGAGGCAAGCTGTTGGAACAGAACTTGGCGGTAAACTTAATATGCCAGATGATATTGGGTACGACCCATATAAAGAACCAATAAGGGCATATCCAAACACATATCAAATGTATAAAAATATGTTTGACCCTAATTCTGCAAGGCAAAGAAGGAATTTGATGAATTCAAGGCTTATGAGAGTTCAACAAACAACTCCACAAGTTTCTCCGTATTACAATTTCCAACCTTAATAAATGTTTGCACCAGACCTCACCCTTCCTTTCGATAAGAAGAAGTCCCCAGAGTTCGGGAAGGACTTTGCTACAGGCTTGGAGTCTTGGCACTTGATGCAAATCGAGAGTCCAAACTTTCCAAAGAGGCGTTGGGCAGAAAACTATCAATACGCTTTAGGTAATCAGAGTTACCTCCGCACGACACAGCCAATAGACAACTTGGGAGCTAACGATTCCCAGACACTTCTTGGTGCTGACTTGCGGAACATGAAGCTAACTTCAACAATCCTTGAGAGTATCATAGGCAAGTTGAACAAGCAGCGTTTCAAGCCATCCGTATCTATGATAGATGCGCTATCAATGAACGAGCGGGTTGACATTAAGGCCCGTATGGAGCTCGCCATGATGCTAAAGCAACAGGGGGCAGAGATGGACCAATACTTGCAGCAGCTTGGCCTCACAGCCGATGACGTTCCTATTGACAATACGGAACTTCAGATAATGATGGATTGTATGCCTCAGTTTGTAGAGGAAATGAATCTTGAGTTGGCGTTAGAGAAAATTGGACATGAGAGCAGCCTTGAAACCGTTGCTCGTATGGCAGACTATGATGATGCCATCACTGCCGTGAGAGGTCATTATATAAATAGAGTAAATGGAAAGAAGCAAATCGAATGGCTTGACCCACTTAATAGTGGTCATAGTATGTCCTTTTATCCTGATGGCCGTGATATTGTTTGGAGCTACAGGATACGCCCTGTCCCTGTTGAACAAGTACGCATCGAAGCGCAGGAGTTTCTCACAGACGACCAGCTAAACAATCTCAAAGGCGGACAGTTCAGCCTTCTATACAATTGGCTTTATTGGTGGGCATCACCGGGGGCTAACAATTACTTAGCTTCTTTCACAAACACATACACAGACTATGTTCTCGTCATGGACTTTGAGTTCGTCTCCACTGACCTACTCTACACCAACATTAAAAACGGAAAGGCTTACAATGGATATTCCAAGAAAACTGCCGGAAAAGATGGAGACGTTTACACAGCTAAGGTACAGAACCTTTTCGGGGGTAGATACATTTGCGGAAGCGGACTTGTCTATGACTATGGTGTCAAGCCTGGTGTTCGTCAACCTATCGTAACCAACAACGAAGATTCGTTTAAGGTGAATGCTTCTAAGGTGTATGGCTCATTTGTGTGGCATCACTCTTCAATGATTAGGGGCGAATCCGTTTCCATCATTGACAGGGCCAAGCCGCACATTGACGCTATTGAAGACACCTTTAAGAAGTTCAAGACGTATGTGAAAGGATTTCTTCCTTGGATGATTAGGGTGGACCAAGATGCCTTGGCTGACCTTGCCATGAAGGAAGGAGATGATGTAACAGCAGAAGACCTAATGACAACGCTTATGGAGCGTGGCTTAGGCGTTGTTTCCTCATCTGCCTACAAGGGCTTCCATAATGCTTCTGTAAAGGATGCAATCTCCATCATGGCCAATGAAGGGGGAGGGAATTTAAATATCCTATGGAGTTTATTGCTTCAGCAGATTAACCTCCTTCACGATGTCGTGGGTGTTCCAAAGGTGGACACAGGAGGTGCTGTAAACCCAGGAGTGGGTAAGGCTGTAACGCAGATGCTTGTTCAGGGAGGCGACAATGTGTTGTCTGGATTGATGGAAGCTAAGATACGTTTGTATTCTTCTTTGTGGGAGAATCTAATGTACGACATTCTTCAGACAGGAGAAGCGGGTGTGGCTAAGAATAAAGCATTCACCATCCCTGCTGGCAATCCTAACGAGCGCATTCCAAATCTCATTTGTGAGCCACTACCAACAGAAGCAGATTGGCAGGACTTGTATAACAAGGCCCAACAAGCGTTGGCGGCAGGAACTCTTACAATGGACCAATATGCCTACCTGAAAATCATAGACAATATGAAACAGGCTTGGGGCTATCTAGCTGTGCAACAAAAGCGCACAGAGATGAAGAAGATTCAGCAACAGCAAATGGCTGACCAAGCCAACACAGAACGCCAGATGATGTCTAATCAACAGGCGCAACAAGGGAAAGAAAAATTAGAGCAACTCAAAATATTTGGAAATGTTATTCAGGAATATGCGAAGGCTGCCTTTGCCAATCCTATGAATAGTGGAAATCCTGATTTAGTTTTGCAAAGAATACAATTAGAAATGGATAAAATGTATGGAAACAATAATGGAGGACCAGAACAACAACCAGCCGGGCCTGGACAGCAACAGCCAGAACAATATGGAGAGCCCGCTCCTTATGAGCAATACGGAGGAGAACTATCAGGGGAACCCATTGAGGGTGACGAAGGTGGGCTTCCTGGAGGAGGAGAATACGAGTTTCAATAATGAGGAGCCTCAAGGAGAGGAAGCAATAGCTCCTCCAATTGATGCGCCCATTAACGAAGACCAGCCTGTAGTAGATGACATAGAATCTCTGCGGGCTAAACTTGCCGAGCTAGAAGCAAGGCTACAACAAAATCCTGAGCAGCCTCAACCACAAGTTAAGGTGGAGTACAGGATGCCGGAAGAGGTGAGGGAGTTGTTAGACAACCCACAAACCTTGGCTATATTAACGGAAGATTACACAAAGAAGTCTGTCGTTGACCTTATTAAAGATGCGTTTCGTGAGTCCAATCCTTGGGCTAAAACAGACCGTCACATTGAAGCACACTTGAAACGTCAGTATCCCGATATTGACTTTGATATACCCGAAAATCTTGGACTCGCTGAAGAGGACTACGATGCAATTGCATGGCAAGCCGAAGGCATTCGTCAGCAGCGCATGGCTCATCAGAACGAGATTAGAGGGAAGATTGAGTCAGCAAAGACTCCCGCTATTACAGAAGCAGATTTAGAAGGCTACCAATCGCAGTTTACTAATCTTGTGGAAGATGGCATTAAGGGAATCAAGCCAGCTGCACTGTCCTTGGATATTCCGGGGTATAAGATGCCTGAGCTTGACTTTGAAAAGATTCGGGATATTGTGTATAGTGATGCTGTGCCTTTATCACTCGACGCAGAAGGCAATGTGTGGCCTAATATGAAGGCTGCCGCTGCTATGGCTGAATTGGAGATGCTCAAAAGTCAGATTCCAGCGATGTTGGAAGCGGCTCGTAGGGTGGCTCCAAAGGAAGCAGTTGAGGCGATGAACCGTACACTGAACAATCAAGTGCCACAAAATAACGTATCACCCGTTGACCCCAAAGGAGCATTGTCCGCAAAGGCTCCAATGTTTGGTGGACTTCGAGTGGTGGGTGTACAAACAAATTTTTAACGTAGAAAAACAAAATGGCAAATCCACTTTATGGGTCGACAGGTGTTAGTACCTATAGCCCGCAAAACCCAGCAGACGCTGCTACACTATCTGGCCTAGCAGACACCGTATCATTCGTACGTGAGTTCTGGCCTACACTTCTTGACCGCTATCCTGACAGACAGCTCATCGAGAATGGTCTTATGGCTCACCTTGTAGACAACAAGGCTTTCGTTGGTGTTGCTTCTAACACTACGCAAGTGTTCCACGCAGAACAAGACACTGTTCTTAATACGCTTGAAGTTATCTCTGTAACATCTCCTTCAGGAGCAGCAGGCGGAGCTGCTACAATTAATGTAAAAGCTCCTGAGCTTGTGCAAGGCGCATCTACAACATACTATCCGTATGCCACCGTTGGTCAGAACTTTCAGCTTGCAAGCAATCCTGATTTGATTCTGAACGTAGTTAGCGTTACGCCTCCTGCTTCCACTGCAACCAACAATTTCTCTATTGTTGTTCGTCCTTCTTCCACAGTGTTGGTAACTACATCCACTGTTGCTGGTGGCGGCATTTTGCTTCCACAAGACGGTGTGAACGACATCAATGGCGACTTCGCTAATGGTTCTGTTCGTGGATGGGCTCGTTATGGCGTGAACTTCCAATACATGAGCACTCCTTCTGCTATTGTTGGTCAGGATACATACAATCAGGCTTTCATGTTCCAGCTTGAAGGCGGACAGAGCATCCTTGCTCCTCGTATCTTCGCTGATGCTATGATGACTGCCATGTTGAAGAAGTCTGCTGCCATCACTCGTGGAACAGGCGAAACTTTCAACGGACTACAAACAACAGTTGGTTTCACTCAGGCTGCTCAAACTTTTGGTCTTACAGATGACTACGCTCCAGGAGCTGTACAAATCGGTGACCTTGAGAACATTGGTATCCGTCTTATGAACCGTGGTGCTGGTACAGAACTAGACCTTTGGGGTGGCTATGCTTTCTTGCAGAGCATTCAGCGTAACGCTCTTCAGCCTCTTACAGGTGGTGCTGTTCAATACATCTCTGGTGAAATGAACAACGGCTCTGCTTCTTCTCGTCCGGGCTTGAAGCAATCTCTTGGACACTTCATCCTTGGAAAATTCAAGGTGAACTTGAACGAGGCTTCTGAGTGGGCGCATAAAGCTATGTACTCTCCTGACATCACTGGTGATGGTTCTTCCCTTACCAACGGATATTGGGCGAACTCTTTCTGCATCATCCCTAAAGAGCAAGTGGCTGTTCCTCGTGAACTAACCAACACCTCTTACACTGTAACAGCTCCAATGTTCCGTGTTCTTCAATTGAAGGCTCCGGTAACTACAGGCGGCACACCAGTGATGAACCAAATCGTAAAGCGTGACCCGGCTCACTTCAATGCGATGAAGTACCAAATCATCAACAATGAGAACTTTGCTGCTCAGACAATGCTTGCAGGCAAGCTGTACTTTGGCGGAACCATCGTTTAATTGTTAATGTGAAATAAAAAGGGGGCCGCTGAAAAGTTGGCCCTTTTTTTGTTACTTTGTTTTTCAATCAAACAATGTATATATGATAGTATCAAACACAAGGGACTCCATCCATGAAATCAACACATGGCCTGAAGAAGTGGAGAGCAAATTAATTTCTTTAGAGCCAGGAGAAATTATTAAAGTGAGGCTCAATCCGAGTAAATGGAAGACAGTGTTCGAGCAGAGAGGAACTTCTCAGGACATGAACCGTCCAATGTCTTCAGGCACTGTAAGGAAAGTGGGACAGCACGGCATCCCTTCTCCTTGGACCATTCGTTGGGAGAGACAACCATATCAAGTGGGCTTCCTTGAAGGGTATGATATTAATGGCGTTGCTCGTTATAATCATCCTGTATTCAACGAAGCAGGAGAGATGATATTCAACGGAGACAGAGTGAACGACAGAGAGAGATTCTTTGCCATTCAGCTACATCCTCAAATGAGGATTGACCCATTGACAGGACTTGAAAGGGGTAATTGGAAGTTTGAAATCATTGATGCTGAGAACGATAGCACAGGAATCACACAGAACTTCGAGGTTAAACTTGCGTTGCTTAACAAGATTAAAGACCTTGACGAGGCGAGCTTGAACATCCTTATGAAGCCTGTGATGTACGAGAGAAGTTTCTTGGGCATGATGGACTTGAACAACAAGCCTAAAGCTGCTCGTGCTGTTCTTGTAAAGAAAGTGGAAGCAGGCGCAATTAAGGAAGTGAACGAACTTTTGAAGTCGCTTGATGAAGTGAACAGGATTGGTCTTGTGTACGATGGACTAACTTCTAAAAAACTCATATGCTCAGAGACAAAGCTGATGCGTTATGATGGATTAGAAATTTGTACATTTGCAGAAGAGATAAGTATTCCGAATATGGAAGTGGCTGCGATTAACATTCTTCGTTTTGCTGGACACGCAGCAGGATTCGAGGAGAAGGTGATTGAGTTCCTTCGTGAAGGATATGAGTCTGCCAAATCTACTACACACAAGGCTCGTAGAGGAACTAAAGAAGACTAATTGACATGGATACGTTAGAAACACTGAACGCTAAATATCTTTCTTCTCTTGGATTTGACATTCAGGGAGGATGCACCGTTGCATCAGAGCGAACTCAAATTTTATTAGCCTTTATTCAAGAGGTTACTTTTAGACAGAGCTTGGCTGTGAATGACCAGGTGACGGCGAATCAGCTTCTAACATTTACGTATCAAAACTATCAATAGACACGGGTTTTTTTCGACATAAATAAGAATAGAGGAGGGGGATTATGTCCTCCTTTTCTATTTATATTGCGACATGAATAAGGTGCTGCTTGGGATTCATGTTGGAACTCAGGAGAAGATTCCACAAACGGAGCAAGAAAAGATTGCTCTTATAAGAAGTTCGTTGCTGTGGCAGGAATATAATGGCCCTATGATTATAGCCCTTGACGAAGCATTTTATATATGGCTTCACCACAATGGGTTAGAAGGAATGTATCAGGACATCATTCCTCTAAGCATAGAATACGAAGACGAGGAGGACATACGAAAGCACTTCAAGGCTCACGTCCCATACGAATTATATTTCGTTGGAATGGATGAACTTTCTACGCCAAACGAGCAGGGGAAAACTTTCTCCATAAGACAAGAAATGGAACAAAAAGATTTTGTAGATTTGCAAATAGAACTTCTTCCTGAAGAATACAAGAAATTGATATGGCAGTAACTCCTCCACCATCAGCAAACCAAGTCCCTGTAAGGCTAGACTATACGGCCTCCGGGATAGTGTTTGCTAAAGCTACGGCTGAAAATTTAGCCATAGCAAATACCCAAAGTGGTATTGGAACGCTTAACGATGTAATCGAGCCTGTGACATTTGCTCAGGGGCTAATAGATATTACAAGCGGAAGTACAGCAATTACAGGAACGGATACTTTTTTCTTGAGCGATTTTAGTGCTGGTCAGTTTTTGTTTTACTACGATAATGAGGGAGACCCGGTTCTTGCTGGTAAGATAGCAAGCATTGCTAATGATGTATCAATGACGCTCACTGAAAATGCGACAGTGACTAAAGTGTTGGTGAATTGCGGAATGTCTTCTATAGTTCTTTCAACGAGCGACAACATCATCATCCGCATCCCTGTTGCCTTAACGGGCTTTGGCCCTAATGTGGCAGTGATTCCTAATTGGAATGTTTATAAGAATTTAGTAACGGGGTTTAACAACACTTTGTCAAATACGCTTGAGCAATATAGTATTACAGGAACACCTCAAGAAGCGGCAACACCGCCCCTTGTGAACATTCCATACACCATCACTCCTGTTTATAACTTCCAAAGTTTTAATGCAACAGTGGGTGGTCAGAGAGTAACTTTATATTGGCAAGCAGCTACAGATTTTCCAAGTTTTTGTTTTGCGGTGTTTAATCCTAATGGGGATGCAGATACAAAACTTGCTGCAAGCACTCTTTACAAACTATTTGCAAGCGAAACATTCCCCCTTAACGGTATTAGGGTGACACTCTCATACAATCCAGGTTTACTATCACAAGCAGGATACTAAAATGTCAAATTATAATTCAACGGTACAATACTTTCGTGTAAATGCCAATAATACGGCTATTGCTACGAGTAACAATGGAGTGGGGGTACTTGCTCCATCGGAAGAAATAACAGCTCCTGTTCTTGGCGGAACATATGTTAGTGGTGCATCCACTGCTGTAATAACCGGAGCGGCATCGGGAAGTCAGGACTTTAACGACCTTGCCGAAAACCAATATTTGTATTACATTGATAGTACAACAGGAGCGTATGTGTTGATGGGTCAAATTGAAACGATTGATTCAGCCACACAAGTGACGCTATACGCTACATCCTTAGCAGTTCCAAGTGCTTCTCCTGCTGATAGTTTGGTTGGTTCTTACTTCCTTATAACAAATACAGAAAGTATTTACTTCCGCATAGCAACAGAAATAGGTGGCAATGCTGGAGCAAACGGAGCGAACCTTCCTGATTTTAGTTTTTGGAGAACTTCTTCTAATGTTACAACAGGCGTTAACAACCCCGGTATAACAAAGTTGGAGCAGATAAGTAATGTTGGTGTCCCTGTTAGTACGGCAGCTTCCGTTCAGAACATTGATTTTACAATTCAGACAATGAATGTGTTTACGGCAGGGTCTGGGGCTAATTCAAGTAATTACTTCCCTTCCACCAATGTTTTCCCTACATACATATGGATAAAGATTACTCCAGCCACCACGAACAACAACTTGGCAAGTAAGACTATGTATAGGCTTACAACAGAGGAGTCGTTCCCTGCATTGAATATAGGAATAAACACGCCTCTTGCTACATTGCAAACTGCTGGATACAACATCACGCAAACGAGTACGGAAACAGCAGGAGGCAATCAAACAGGTGGGGCATAAATAAATGGCAGCTCAGATTGTCTTTAGGACGCAGGGACAGGCTACTTCGTTTGTATCAACAACAAATGGAGTTCCTATATTTCTAACATCCTCACAATCTATAAGTTTCCTAAACACAACAAGTCCCACTTCTCTATTCTTAACAAGCAGCAGGAAGGACGCATTCTTAACAACGACAAGTCCTGTTCCTGTTTTCCTCACTCAGTCGCAGAGTGTTGCTTTCTTTGTCACTGCTGACATTAACACAACAAAACTACTTGTTCCTAAAATAGGAACGATGGAGGTGGCATTGGGATATACATTTATAAATGTTCCTGATGCAACAGGTAGTTTTAATGCCATAACAAATCCAGGAGGCTACAACACTCTTCCATTGCCGTTTAATGCGGCAAGGCCATATAGAGATAATGTAGCCCTTTGGACTGTGTATAGGATATGGAATGTATATGGCAGCAATACGCAAAGTCCTGACACTCAAGATGAGCAGTATGATGTCAATTATGAGTACCAACTTTTCATTCCAACGGAGACAAATTCGGCTCAGGAGGAAGAGATAGTAAGAGGCGTTTATCAAATCATTCTCATTGCTGCTCCGAGATTTAACGCTACAGATACGGAAGGAACATATCTTAGTGAAAGTCCTTCTGTTGAAACCGGATATATAATACTTGGAACGGACACAAACTTTGCCGATGCTCTAATTCCGGGAGACTATCTATATTATATTAACGAGGCCGACGGAGACTTGTTTGAAATTGAAGAGGTGTTGATGAATTTTAATAACACCACTTTAGCATTAGCGGCGGCTGCTGTAAATACTCCTTCACCAGGCGTAAAGTTATACGGAAGTAGCACTCAAATCCTCACAGCCGTTAATTCAGGTGGAACTGTGGATGCATACACAAGCAACCCATACACCCCTGTAATAGGAACTACCACAGACTTCACCGCAAACTTTGCATCTGGGGAATTTTTATACTATGTAGAAACGGCAACGGGAGATTATAAGTTAATGGGGAGCATCCTTCAACTTATCAATCTTTTAACTTTAAACCTAATTGATGTTACAGAAAATGTAGCAACAGCAGGAGAGGGATTGTTCTCTTCTTCATCTCTCCTTGATGTAATTAATTCACAGGGAGTATTTGATAATCAAGTTGGGCTTACAATTTTCGGTGACGCATCCTGCCAGTTTATGTTGTTCACTCCGGGACAAAGTCTTTACTTTCAAGATGGGACAACGGGACTTCTTGAAATAATTGGCACAATAGATTCAATTATAAGCGACACAGAATTAACCATATCTGCTGTTGAAATAAATACTCCAACGAACGGAGAGAGATTGTTTGCTTCAGATGACAATGCCATAAGTCTTAATAGTTCAGGAGGAACATTTGCATCCTATGACCCACAAGCGACATACTACACGCTAACAGGAACGGATACGACATTCACATTGTTTTCCAATTCTGATTATGTTTACATAGTGAGCAACGGGGTATACAATGCGTTAGGGCAAATCAGCCTTATCCAAACTGATACGAGCATGGTGTTCTATTCTCCCAACGACATTGCTGTAACGCAGGGAGATTTCATTGTGGCCTCTTCAGTGCAAATATCTTTGATTGACATTGAAGGGACATTGCTTGATTATGGGACACAGGACTATTACAATTTAGAAGGGGATGGCACAACATTCTTAACAACAGCAGAGCCTGAGCAATATTTATTTTACGAAAATACTTCTGGACAATTCATTAATACAGGCCAAATATTCCAAGTGTTTGATGACACGAATGTATGGCTGTACGACGCTCCTGAAGGTTCTCCTGACAACACAACAGAATTATTCACGTCATATTCGCTCAATACGGAAACGGCATCCTACGCAGACTACAGGGGTAATTTTGATTTATATGAAATAGCTAACCAATTCCCTGGATGGTTTGTAGGTAGCACTGGAATTGTTGTAGATGAGCTTTTGATTAATTGCCTTAACAGAAATAGGTATCAGTTCCTTCAGGGTGTGATGTGTGGTAGGTGTGACGAAGAATACCTTATCTTCTATGGCATATATATAGGAATGCTAAACGCTATGGAGGTGCAGGAGTATGATAGGGCTGTAGAATTTTACGAGAAATTAAAAGGAATTTGCGCCCAAGAGAGTAGTTCTTGTGGGTGTTAAATACACAAACGCATTATGGCTAATTTTCTTGACGACCTTTCCGTATATAATGCCAAGGCTTCCTTGGTAATTTCTCAAGTGGTTGCCGATGGTGACACAGGGAAAGCTAATATGATGAGCAGTTTAAAAACCACTGCTAATGATACTACGCTTTCTGATGCCATTCGTCTTAATGCTCTAACGGCTCTCATTAATTTAGGGAGTTTGTTGGATGTTCCACTTCCTCCTTATTTCCCGATAGTAACGACATATGCTAACACGCAAACATATGTTGGCATTCACAATGATTTGTCGGGAATACAAGGCGGTGTGCCGGGAGAGTATTATCACTTAACACTTGCCGAAAGGACGCAGGCTTTAAACGCTGCCACGCAAGCAGATATATCATTTGCTAACCTATCAGGAGTTTATTCAGACAACGCAAGCCTCGTTACAGCTTTTCAGGGCAAACAAAATGCTCTGAGCGGAACGGGGTTTGTCAGAATATCTGGGACAACAATAAGCTACGACAATAGCACATATCTCACTACCATCAGCGGTATAGCTGCTGGAGGAGAGTTGTCTGGAACATATCCTAATCCGGCTTTAAGCAACGCTGCTGTCATTAGTAAAGTGTTAACAGGCTTTACGGGAGTGGCATTGCCTACACCAATTACAAGCAGTGATACAATATTGTCAGCCATTCAAAAGCTGAACAATAACATTTCTAGTTTAATTGTTAGTCCTTCTGGTGTTGCTTCTGTTGCTCTTACAACAAATGCAGGGACAGTGTTTACGACAACAACATCTCCTCAAACAGGAGCTGCCACATTAAATATTTCCCTTAATTCACAGAGCGCAAACTTATTCCTCGCTTCCCCTAATGGAAGTAGTGGAACACCTTCGTTCAGGGCTTTTGTTGCTGCTGACCTTCCAAATAGCGGAGCAACAGCGGGAACATACGGAAGTAGTTCTTTCATTCCTCAGATTGTTGTAGATGCTAAGGGACGCATAACAAGCATCTCCTCAGTGTCTGCTGCTGCTGGTGGTCAGGTGAATACAGTGACGCTTACACAGCCCGGAATATTTGGGGCTGTAACAAACATAGGAACGGCTTCAAATGTCAATTTGAACTACGGCCTTTCTACACAGATAGCTAATTATGTGTGGGCTGGTCCTATTTCTGGAGCGAATGCAGTTCCTACTTTCCGTGCTTTGGTAGTGGCTGATGTTCCAGACTTACCTACAAGCAAAATTACGAACTTATTAAGCATCCTTAATGGCTTCCTTACGGATAGTCTTTCTGACGGAAGCATATGGATAGGTAACACTTCCAACGCTGCTGTTCAAAGGGTGTTGTCTGGAGATGTCACGGTGAGTAATACGGGAGTTACAGCTATTGGGCTTGCGAAAGTTCAATACGACATGATTCAGGATGTCACTACACAGACACTTCTTGGTCGTTACGATGCTGTTGATGGGGAGGTTCAGCAAGTCACTTTATCAGGAGACTTCCTTCTTAATTCTAGCACAGGAGTTCTTTCCTTGTCTTCTCCTGTTTCTCCTGTTGTGTCAACTAAAGGAGACCTTCTTGGTCACGATACAACGGCACAGCAGAGAGTTCCTTCAAGTAATGTTGATGGGGACATTCTTCTTGTTAATAATTCAGCAACGGGAACATATACAGATCTCGGCCTGAATTGGGTGACAATGAGCGGAGATGCGACAATAGTTGCATCAGGCGCAATCACTATTGCGGCAGGGGCTGTAACGCTTGCCAAGATGGCAAATCTTGCCAACAACAGAATTATAGGTAATGTATCAGGTGGGTCTGCTGTTCCTTCTGCTCTCACAGGAACTCAGGTGACAGGGATGCTTGATTTGTTTAGCAGTTCTGTTCAAGGTGTTGTTCCTGCATCAGGAGGAGGCACGGTGAACTTTTTGAGGGCAGATGGAAGCTGGCAGGTTCCTCCAGGAGGTTCTGGAACAGTGACATCCGTTTCTGTAGTATCTGCAAACGGCTTTGCTGGCACTGTAGCCACGCCCACAGTTGCTGCTGCAATTACACTTAGCACAACAATTACAGGACTTCTTAAAGGAAATAGCACGGCTATTTCTGCTGCAACAGCAGGAACGGATTACCTTGCGCCTCCATCGGGTAGTGCTATTCTAAAAGCAAATTCAGGAGGTGCTCTTGCCAATGCTATTGCCGGAACAGATTATATTGCTCCTCCATCTGGAACATCTATATTGAAAGCTAATAGTGGAGGCGCATTAGCAAACGCTACAGCAGGAACGGATTATGTTGCTCCTGGTGCAACAACTTCTTCAGGACTTACAATGGCAACCTCAAGATTGCTTGGAAGGACAACCGCATCAACAGGAGCAATTGAAGAGATAACCCTGACTACTGCGGGTACAAGTGGTCCAGCAACTTTAAGTATTGGTGTGTTAAACATCCCACAATATGGTGGAGGAAGCGGTAGTGGAACGGTGAATCCGGGAGCCCAATACGCATTGGCATTTTATCCTAATGCAAGTGGTGATACGGTTGTAGATGATGTCACCATTTCAACCACTAATGGAACGAACTTTTTAACACAAGTTATTTCAGGTGGTTCTGCTTCTGCTATGCCAGCATGGGTGGTAGCGCAAACAGCAATGAATACACTTGCTGGTGCTGTAACATCAGGTCAATATTTGCGTGGTAACGGCACAAATGTGATTATGTCCGCAATCCAAATTGGGGATGTACCTACGCTTAATCAGAACACAACAGGAAGTGCGGCATCCTTAACAACGGCAAGAACAATATTAACAGACCTTACTTCTACGACAGCGGGTTCCTTTAACGGAACATCAAATATAAATATTGGTGTAACAGGGCTACTTCCAGTCGCACAAGGTGGCACTGCCGTAAATACAGTTCCTGCAAATGGACAACTTTTGATTGGTAATGGAACGGGATATACCGTTGCTTCACTTGTAAATGGCGGGGGTATTACTATAACAAATGGAGCGGGAACAATTACATTATCCACATCCGCTGCCGCACCCGCTCTAAACAATATAGTTGCCTCTACCGGAAGTAGTTCAATTAACAATGTACTCAGCACTATACAATGGAATTGGAATAGCAATACAACAACGGGTGCGTTTGTTTTGAATTCCACTAATATAACAGCAGGAGCGTTGCTTGCTGTAACACATTCAAATAGTGCGTTTACTGCGACAACTGGTATTGTTTCATTTACTTCTGCGGCTGTTACAAGCGGAACTATTTTATCGGTGGCGCATAGTGTAAGTTCTCTATCGGGAAATGTTGCTTCGTTTACATCCTCTACAATATCAACTGGTAATATTCTAAACCTTGCCATAACAGGAACTACAGCTTCGACTGCGGACAATTTGGTAATCACAAATAGTTCCACGGCAAACACTGGGGGTCGTGGAATAGATGTATCTATAACCGGAGCAACAACAAGTGGAAACACTTTTGGGGCATTTATTTCTAACACCAAAACTGGGGCAACATCAACCAACAC
>Ga0181355_1000136_pt1 | contig 28228 bp, 12 predicted proteins | sample Fa13VDMM15DN_FD_130099 | JGI IMG/M metagenome (GOLD analysis project Ga0181355, IMG submission 130099) | Freshwater viral communities from Lake Michigan, USA - Fa13.VD.MM15.D.N | ecosystem: Environmental > Aquatic > Freshwater > Lake | place: USA: Michigan | collected 2013-09-23 | reverse complement strand
TTATATGCTTCTGCTACTGTGGCAAGGTTTGATCCAAACTTAAAAAATACAGGAGAACCTACGGGCGGTGGGGCGAAAGTGTCGTATTGACCATTATGATAAGCGTCATCTCCCATACCCTTTTGGTTTCCATCAGACTTATTATATTCATCGTTGATTAGTTCAACTGATAACTGAGAGCTAGTATCACCAAACCCGCCATTTAAATTAAATGATCTTATAGATGCTCCAAGAAATGTTTGTTGAGTATATCCTAAATTTTCAGAAGTCCAGCCGCCAACAGAAAAGCTTTGTGGAATTGCGCCACTGGTAGGCCAAATAGAGCCATAAAACCCAGAAGCTGGCTGTATAGAATGATTTCCTGCGGGGCGACCATATGTTGGTGTTGTATTAGTCATGATATTTTTCTATATTCTTTGCTATAAATATTAAATCCTGACACAGCTACAGCATAAAAACCGGATGTATTTATTTCAAAAGCAGCAGAAGTTTTATCTAACATGCCTTGTCCAGCTTTTGGATTAGGTGAGTAGTGAATATATGGATTAAAAATAGAAAAATCATTTATCGAAAAATCTCTTGATACTCTTGCATTTGATAAATAGGTGTTTTCAGTAAAATCTAATCCATTGCGATTTAATAAAGGAGTTGCTGTTGTGTAAACAACTTTTCCATTAAGATAACTCTCTGTTTGGGATGGGTCTTCAAAATTAGCTTGTCCAGAAATAAATACAGAATTGCTAGACTGCCACGTTGCCTCTGGTTGTGGTCCATATTTTTCTTCATAAGTAAGTGGCCTAAATAGTGTCATTATTAATGATCCAGTTCATAGGTCCATTGAAGATTAAGTGAATACCTTCCCTCTTTGGGGTTCCAGCTTTCTGATGGAGGGCTTAAAAAATATTTTCTAACTCCCGGCTCGTTTGCTGGACTAACTGCGGTTATCAATGAGTTTATTTGACTTCTAATTGGCTCATTCAAGCTAGGTTTTGATAAAACAAAATTGGTTCTATCTCTACCATACGGCAAGTCTGAATAACCAACAGTAAATTCTATGCCAACGCTTCTTTGATATTCAGTTCTGCCGCCAATGTATTGTAATACCGGCCCAGTTTGTCTACCAATAACTGGTATAATGGCAAAAACGTCGCCGGGATAAGTATCACTCACCGAAATATTTTCTGATAATACGCCAGATAGAAAATTCATCGGCCTATTATTATATTCAATATTGTATGTTATTTCACCAGTAAATTCATTAAGACCTAAACTAAGACTTCTTGGTTGAGCGTTTGGTATTACTGGATAAATAGCATTGCTTACTCTTTTGTATAGCGGACATGTTAATCCAAAATTACCACTGTTACTAACTTGACGATATTTATTTACAGCATTGGCATAAGCCGTAGTTCCACCAGTAGCAGTACCACCATACAAAACGCTATCAACTGGCAAAGTGCTTAATCCTTTAATGGTTCCTTGTATTGATATTTGAACAAATGGACCATCAAGACTACTGCTGATATTCATATTATAGTTTTCATAAGCAGTGCCACTAGATATTAACCAAGTATCTGTTATACTATACTGGCCATTACTTTGATCAAGATTTTCTGTTCTGGAATGATTATAACCATTGAATACACCAGAAAGATTAAGAAAGTCTTTACCAAATACTCCATCTGTGCCATATTTAGGATACTCATCAAATCCATTGCTTGATATAGCAACTTTTTTCTTGATAAAGTTTTTGGCTTGCTCCCAAGCTTCATGTCTAACAGTAGTATTACCAGAAGGAAAATAAGTTACTTTTCCTGTAGCACTAATATTTCTTGTTAATCTATAACTTTTAAGACTAACAATGCCATTATTTTCATTAATAGTATTAGTTATTGCGTTTTGATCATCTACCTCTATGGACCAACTTTCAGTAAAATCTTCAATAAATCCACCGTGGGTATTTATTAAATCTGCTTGTTGATTTCTAGAATTATTATTGTAGAATTGTGATTCGCCTCCAGTTGCATCTTTGGCGAATGTGTTAGCTATTGACCCATCCATTAAAACATTACCGGCTTGATCCAATAAAACATCCGCTTTCAAAGTAATAGTATATCTACATGTATTTACATAAATACCTTCTTCAAAATTAATCGATTGCACTGTTGGATAGACAGTAATAATTGCTTCGTCTGGTCCATTACTATTAATAGCACTATTACCGGGATCATTGGAAATTGGCGCAATTTCCATTTTTTGACCATCTACAGAAAACAGTTCTCTTAAAGCGTTTTGTTTTTCTAAGATTGATCTTAAAGATTGATCAAGGCCGATATTTTGAGAAGCCGGTCTAGCATAATTGCGGACAAAGGAATCAGAACCGAGAGTGACGTTAGAAGTATTTATTGGCGAACCTTCGCTGTCTATAATTGTACCTGTCAAAGTAATATCATAAGTGCCACCAAAAGTTCCAATTTTATTCTTTTGGGCGGTGTAAGATATAGACACAAACGGAGTAGGTCTTATAGTACAGGCTAAAGCCGGATTATTTTTATAGTATACTGTTATCATTATTTTCCTCTGATACGCAGATTAAGTGTGTCAGTATTTCTTCCTATCCCACTGGCAAACAGTGTCAAACCAGAGTTGGATATTACCGTTGGATTTGGCGATTCTGTAAATAAATACAAGCCAGACGGTATACCCGACGCAAAACCCGTTATAGAGCTAGTGTACATTCCTATCGTATTATACACGAACGCAGAATCATCAACATTAGTATACATATTCATTTTTACATCATTATCAACTTTGCCAGTAATATTCAACCTCAACCCCTCGTTTGTGGGGGTTCCATAGACATATTGGCCATCTACAGACATAATGTATGGTCTATGCTGAATAAAACCTTTTACGGCTGGATCTTGACCGGAAGCTTCTAGGAAAATTTCACCTTGATTATTACTATAGATAATTCCATCAGAATAGTAAATCAAGTTATTGTCATTGTTATTTTTAAAATTAAGACTGATTACCGGTTGACCACTGGCTGGCGTATCTCCAAACACCCTAGCATTTATAAAACTACTTGGGCTTGGAATAGAAGCTGGCTGATCTCTAAGCATAGCGTCTAAGACGTAAGATGCCCCAGCATCTACCAAGGGCTGCGTAGAAATATGATTACCACTTTTTGCATATTGATGAAATGGTGATCCAACGGCTATTGTGTAGTCGGAGTCTGTTCTGTTTGCCTTATCAATACTTATACAGTGACCATAATAATTATTAATACCAGATCTTGCAAAATACCCGTCAGCAACAGATTTTTGAATAAGAGTCCAGTTTTGTTTTCTAGTGGGCCAATTGATAATTTTATTTTCGTAAGTAAAAATAGCTCCATTATTTAGTGATACAATTCCACTAGTTCCCAAGCTATTTCTCATGCTTTGACTTCCTAGATCGTAAATACTACGTGTTTTAATATCAAAATCTTTACTAAAGAATTTGCTATTCATTGATCCAGAATTTATTACTACTAGATTTTCGTAGTCGTGGCCGGGAGCGCCAATTGCTATAAAGTCACTATACATTCCAACGCTTTGACCAAATTTATCTCCTATTACTTGATAGCCAGTATTTCCACTACCAATATTTATACTAGAAGGTCTAAGCTTGTGGGTAAATTCCCAAGGGGTTTTTGTTCCACGGAAACCTGAGCCATTAAATGTTTTTTCAAATACATAAGCTGATCCAGCGCCACCATTAAAACCAATTGTTGTTCCAGAAATTGCTCCACCGCTAGCATAATATGTCCAAGGATAAATAGTCTCTTTAGAAAATGCAGTAAATGGTGATCCAGTTAAAATCTTATTCTTATACATACTCAATGAGTAACCGAATAAATCACCGGGATATCCATATGAGAATTTTTCAAAATCCATATAGTCATATCCGGTTTGTTGCATCACGGTTGGCATACCGCCTCTATAGCCAGCATCTTCGTGTAATATTCCTTCTAAAATACCGCTGAATCTAGTGGTAGCTCCGTAAGTATTTTGTAAGGCTAAGAATGTATTAATTTCCCTAGTCTTAATTTTTTCAATAACTTCACCACTAGATCCATCTGGCCACGGGTCTTTTGGCCTACCCACATATTGTGGATCATATTGTGATTCTTTATCACTAAACTCTGTCAAATTTAACTGTGAAGGCTGTTGAGTTCTTGTACCAAATAATTGATTAATGCCACTATTGCCAGTAATCGCATATAGTTTTTGTGGACTACCCCGTTCTGGCGAAACAATTTTTGTCATAGTATCGAACTGTCTACCACTATTTGTATCAGTTGAAGCTCCCGGTGGATATAGACTTCTAATGAAATTGATACTATTTTGAGATATTCTACCATTTTGATCTGACATAATTGGACCTTGCACTAAACTAGAATCACTTAATAATGTAATTCTTGATCTAGCATAGCCAGAATTAAATGAGCTTATGATTTCTACTTCTTGTGCTGCTACTACGGGACCATCAGCAATTTGTTGGCCACCCATATTTTCGCATCCCGCACCCAAGCAATACTTTGTATTATCCGTAGTTATTACTTTTATTTGCGATGGAATAGTTTCAGTACTTTCTGGAATTTCTTCTCTAGTTATAACATATTCATATCTATCAAATACTGACGTTACTTCTGTTGAAGTATTTGTTGTAACTCTTTTTATAATTGGAATAGAAACACCAGAAATTCCAATTAGCCTTGTTGTCTTTGGGACATAATTATCTGTGGGAGTATTTAATAATAGTGAATGACTTAGAATATAGAACGATATCTCTGAAGCGTCTCCCTTAGTTTGAACATCAATAGTATTAGTATTAATTGAGCCAAACGCACTGTTACCAACTGATTTGTAATATCCTAGATCCATTTGCTCTAATGCGTATAGCAAATCTGTATCGTTATTAATATCTTTAATTTGGAAGTTTGGTGATATGTTGCCGGGTGTTGGCAGTGATGGATTTTGAACAACATTAGATAGGTAAACGCTCAATGGTTCTGTTTCAGATTTATCTTCAGCAATAGTGTCAATAAAAATCTTATATCCAGACCCAGCAACTACTGGGAACGTAACCTTAGTCACACCACTCTTCATTTGCCAATATCCATTGGTAGTATACTGTGTATCTAAGACGGGAGAAGTAGAATAACATACAACGCCGTCACCAAGCATTGGGATAAAATAATTACCACGGCTAATTGGCATAGAAATTATAGATGTGTTTCTACCAAATCCACGAGAAATATCACTATCTACATTAAATACTAATTCAGTTAAATATGTTTTTGCGTATTCATTGTCCACGTTTAGGAATATGGGCTTGATATTTAGTCCCAACTTGACAGAAAGCTGTGTTATTAAATTAGCTTGGGCAACAGTATCATCATAAGTAATAACTAGTTTTTTATTTCCGGTGTTTAACCAAGCTGCCAAATCACTTAATTGTTCTGAGCTTGGTAGATTTTTAGGATTAGCTGCCCAACAGACATCGTGAGTATTTTCAAGCTTGTCTACATTTTCATAAACATCATTTAAGCCATTGTAAAATACAGCATAAAGTTCTGATTGTGGGTATGCGTCTTTGAATGACGATCTTCCAGCCCAAGAATTAAGTTGTGCTATACTTGCTTCGCCGTTTTCTGACTTAGATACTATATTGAGATAAAAATTCAAATTACCATCACCATCACCAGCGGATAATATATCGTAATTTTCTGTAAATGTACCAGCTATAAATACTACTTTGGAGGTAGATGTTCCAAAATTAGTTTCTAAGCAGTAATTTGAAAAATCTGATATAGTTGATTTAGATTCAAGAATTTCGTTTTTAGAAGTAGCTGATGCTTGTAGTAAATAATCTCTATCAAATAGCTGTTCTGGCTTATAAAATCTGCCTGTATTATTTGTAACACCCAAATTCATATTCAGGCGAGTATAATTTCCGCTATCTGGTGACCAAATAAATTCAATTTTTTGCCCCTCATTGCCTTTGTCAAAATTATATGTCGTAGTAAATGTTTCGGTTGTATTAAAAACATTTTTATATACTGGCATCAAAGACGAAACAGCCGGAATAGCTGGGTATATTACAGTCCTTGGTTCCGTATATTCTGCCGCAGCTAGAAGAGGTCTTGGCTCTTGATTACTAAGATTAAATCTAGTTACAGAAATTTCATTTGGGTCACAGCACTTAGGAGTATAACTGCTAAATACTAATGGCCAATTTATTGAATAAGATATTTCTCCTACGGCTGGTAAACATGGGGTACATTGACCGTACCATTGCGCTCTTAAATCACCGCTATCTATTAACGGTAATTGACATTGAGAATTTACTGATGCACCATACTCATCATTTGAATTACAAGCCATGCTAGCAAAATAATTTGGAAAGTGTATTCTAATATCCGCAGCACCATAACCTTTTAATGAATATGGTTTAATATAAGTGTAGGTGGAATTATCTGGAACAAATGATGGTATAATATTTTCTCTATCGAACGACAAATCTAGCAAGGCTTCGTTTATATTTCTTGCTGGATATAGTCTCATTCTTGAATTTAATTTATCAAGAAGTCTATTAATTATATCATTAGAAACAGAGTATGCCCCGTTAGTTTCCCAAACTGGATCATTACCAACTAGTACTAGATTTCTATCTCCAAGAGATAACCATTTTATAATTTTATCAACAATTTCATCGCTAAGAGCATCAATTTCTGGAGTAATAATAAATGCTAGACCGGCATCTTGTGGAATATCCAATTCAGAGAATTGTGTCTTTGCAAAGGGTTTATAATTACTAAATATTCCAGATAAGTAGTTATAATCTTGAGGTTGGTCAGGATTTAGACTTTCTTCCAAGTTTCCAAACTTAGTATACTCTACTACTTTATTATGTGGATAATATCTACGAGAATCAAATACTCTAACAGCGCCAGCATTGGTGTTAGACTTCCAACTAGAATTAATATTTCCATTAATATTATCAGTGTTGGATGGTTCATTATATCCACCGTTGATATAGTATACGTTACCATCATCCCACTGATTTAAACTATCAGTTGGGGCACCGAAAGCTACTATGCTACCATCTTCATTTGCGGCAACGCTGTATCCCAATCTTGAAGTTGGCAAGAATCTATCAGCAATAAACTGCCAAGTTCCTAAAACATTAATATCTGAATAGCTATATGTTTTGATTTTTTCATATTCAGTAATATCATAATAAGTTCTTATTTCATAGCGCTCATTAGCATTTAGCTGCGCGTAAGTCATCTTGCTGGCTTCAAGAATACCATAGGTTTGTTTTAACTCTTGAATCTGATCAAGTAAGCTCTTGTATCTACCAAAGCCACTGGCTATAGAACTCTTTCTGCTAACCCAAGACTCTACATTGTTATATAGTCTTGTTTTTTCTTCTGGCTTATGTTCATAAATTTGGCAAGCTTCGTTGATATACGGAGAACCAATAGCAATAACTTCTGTGTTATCACTAATAGAACGGCATGGCCGAATCTATCTGGAATACTCATTGACCGATAAGGAGAATCAATTTGTTGAATTAGACTCCAAACGCCACTTTCTTTTTCAAAAACAAATACTTTACCACCACTTGCTGGGGGATAATTAAATTCACCAAGATTTGGATTAAAATAATCTACACCAATTCCAGATGATAAAAATTTAACTTGATCATCAGCAACTAACCGTTGAATATTGAGAGTATAATTTAGTATGTCATTACTCATAGTAATCCAATTTTCAGCCGCACCAACTCCCGGTGTATATTCCACTAGTGATCCAGAGGCTGGATTTCCATAAAAATCTTTTAGTCCACTTGCAAAACTGTAAGACTCATAATAATCTATAAATTGATTAATAGCTGGGGCAACAGATCTTCTACCTAACGATCTACTATTATCAACATATAACCCCAATAGCGGAGGAATATTATTATGTAGTTTTGTTGGATCGTATGGGAAAACTTCATTAAAAGCTTGCTTTATACCACTAAATATAACCCGAGTCTGATTATCATTAACTTTGCCTTGATTTCTTGATATTCTTTTCTTCGTTATAAAAGTTGGTTTAGGGTTTGGAAAATCTAATTCTGGTCTTGTAGAAGAATCACTTACTGGTTCTAATATAAGAATTTTAACATCTAAAGACACTGATGGATTAGAAAAATATTTAAAAATAATGTCTTTATTTTTCATGTTGTCCAGTATACTATCGTAAGTTAAATTACCAATAGTAGGACTAAATTCGTCAGTGAAAATCATTAAACCAATAGTAACACTTGAGGGTTTAATAGTTTCAAATGTTCGTGTCCATTCAGCACTTGGACCACCAACAACAATAACCTGTTTAGAATTTTCGTATAAAGATTTTTCATCTGTATTTACTGCTAAAGCAACAGAGTGACCAAACTGCCTACCTTCTTGACCAACGTGCCAAGTTCTTTCTTTGATTGGGTCAAATCCGTTCACAAGAATCCTATTAGTTTCAGTGTAATAATCTCTCAAGTAAGAAGATGGCAATACTAGTGCTTCTTCTAAAGCCCAAGGAGATTTATGTTCTTTAATATTTGTTGACCAACTATTTCCACTTGGGGCTGGAGATCTTCTATATAGAAATACTGTACCGGCATTGTCTAGTGGATAACCATTACTATCCATTACTGTATGGAATGGTGAGCCAATTGCTAGTAAATCTTGCTTAACCGAAATAGATTTACCATATTTATCTCCAATCTGTCTACCGCTTGGGTAATATGGAGAATCACCAACTAGTTTAACACCGGACCAATTATTACCAATATCATATTCTATATCTTCAATTTCTGGTGGAACTGGTATATAGTTTGTTGAACCAGTTTTTCCAGTAATAACAACTTTATATGGAGAACTTGGGACTAGATTAGTATATTTTCTTATTCCATAAAAATGACCACTATATCCAATATTTGTGTTAAATCCACTTGTTTCTAGATTTGTATACGTATTACTTGCTCTTAATATCCCACCATCAACACATTCTTGAGGTGCAGTATATAACTTATCATGAATAAAAATTGATCTTTCTTTGCAAGAACGAGAGGTGTCGCAATTGCCATAACAAATTAAATCAACACCACGAATTTCATCATTGGCACGTAGTGTGGCATATGAATTATCGTTTAGATCGATATTATATCCAACATTATCTTTATTCCAACTTATAGTTGTTTGTTCTGAAAGTTCTTGATTATAAGCCAAGTAATTCATCACAAACAAATTAAAACTATTATCGATTTGGGTTTTTGTAAAGTCCTCACATTTTACATATAGATTGAAATTATTGGAGACAAATGGAATTTCAACATCTACCTGTGTAGACAAGGACATTGCTGCTGATGGGAAAAGGGTATATCCACGGGTCTTAGCGTTAAGATATAAGTTAAAATTACCAATATCAGTCTCAGATGGTAATTTGTTCTGTGTTACTAAAATTAAATTGCCAGAAGCAGTTTGTGAAGCAAGAAGATTTTCAGTATATAAACTGAGATCCTCAGTATTCATTGTTCTACCGTCTACATAAAGAGTTGGACCATATTTTATACTTGACCCGTCAGTATATGAGCTATCTACTATTCCAACCGTAAGAGAATGAAGTGGCATACTTTCAATAGCAAACACCGCGCCAGAGCAATACAGATTCATACCATAGTTATTATCCCACGCTGAAGAAATTGATGGGACTGTGCTACCACTTGTGAATAAAATAAACCCAGAAGGAACAGTAGTAGCAATAGTATCCAAAGCACTCGTATATAAGTTAATGTTCTGTAAAGATCTATATTCTCCACTAGAAACAAGATTGAATTGATTATTACTGTTATTGGCTTGAACAAGGGCGTTTTCTAATCTAACATTTGCGCTATGAATTTTAATATTGGAAGAATATGCTGACCCCGTTGGATAAACTAAGTCGTACTGTAAAAACATGTCATTTATGTCTTTAGAATAATACTTATGATCAAATTCTGTAGTGTTGCGATCTTGATCAAAATTAGACCAAGGCTCACTAACATCTATCAAGTCATTGAAATCAAATGTACTAGATATCTTGGACCAGCACCCAGAAGGTTCAAGGTAGTGGGTATGACGATTTACTAAGCCCCAATTAACTTTGCTTGGGTGGTCAGATGATTCTTGATTAACAGTATATAAACTTACAATAAGCTTGGGACCAATATTGCCATCTGCCCATGCTATAATTTTATTAGCTTCATTCTGTAAAATGGTATCTACAACTATAGCGCGATCAGCAAACTTATATCCTCTTGGAAGAGTTTTAGTAATACGTGGAGATACGGTATAAAAATCTCTATCATTATCTGGTATATCTGATAGATTAAATCTCAAGAAGTCATTTTCAATCTGAGTATGATACGATACGCCAGATAGTAAAACGTTAGATGGTAAAGTTAAATTTGTTGTTTGAGAATATCCAGAACCACTATGATTTAGTGAGTGGATAATATAGTCTTCACCGACCCTCTTTGTAAACGAGTCGAAGTCTGGCGAGAATGAGCAAATTCTAAATGCACCAAGATGCCAATCCGACGTTGTTTCATCAATATATTTCCATAATTTAAATGTATCATTTTGATATGACTCTGAAATATCCCAGAATTTATGTCTTAAGCCATCAAAGAAGTTGTCAACAGTAAGTTGTTTATATAGTTTATCGGTAGTAGAATCGCTGGATACAATATTTGTACCACTAGCATTATACGTTGAAATACCAATATCTGTAATAAATGCATTTATGCCAATGCCTTGGCCTTGACCATATCCAACAGCAAAATTACTGGTGCCACTACTTAATATAAATGATGATGATTGCGCTCTGAGTGGGTTAAAATTGGTAGAATTTAATTCATTATCAGTATATAGTTTTAGTTTTTGTGATAAATTATCATTATAAGTTAGGATAACCGGGAGAGGGTATTGATAATCGTAATAGTTTAATGAATCTTGTACAGTTATTGTAGTCCCACTTGATGATCTAGCATAGCCGGTTAATTTGCCACTTGCGTAACCTAATGCAAACTCTAGATTTTTCCCACTATCATATTTAGAGAAAATTATACCAGAATTCCACAGATTATAATCTACACCGCTCATATTTATGTCTGGGCTAAATCTTGTGAATATAGCAAAGCCGCTAACAGTATCGATGTTACCAAAGTTTATATACCCAACAGTACCAGAGACTCTTACAGCATTATCAAAAGCGTCAGAAATTTTATTCCTAAGTGGATGACTATCATATCCAGTTATAGATGTAAAGTCTGTAGTTGTGTATGGAGTGCTTTGACTGAATAAGGAATTAGATTTGAATCTTAAACCATAATTAGATATTTTGCCGTAGTTACCAATATAGGTTCCGCTGATAGCATTTAAACTATCAACTGCGTCTGACATGATAGCTTTTCCACTATCTTTATTAAATGAAAAATAACCATTTAAGAACGGAGTATTTAACTGCTCACTATAGAATGAGAAATCAAAACTATTTGGATCAAAAGGGCTTGCAACTACAGAACCCTCAACGCCTCTCCATCTTCTTGAATAATTAGTTTTAAGAGAGTACGGCGTAGAATACCCGTGAGGAATATTCTGGATAGAGGATAGTGGAGATAAACCAGAGCCAGCATTTATAATATTATCGTTTAATCTTCTTAGCGAAGGCTTCAAAATTACATCTCTAGAATTTAATTCTTTGCTAGCTTGACCAAGAGTGTGAAGCATTAAACCATTGGATGGCTTGTAGTAAATAACTAATTGTATATTAGATATAGAAGCACCACTTGGAATTGGATAAATATCTAAGAAAAGATTCTCAAAAGAAGAGCTATTAGAGTAGTCTTTAGATTTACCAAGACTTACAGTATCGTCATAAATCTTTAGTGGTACGGTGTATTCAGTAAATGTTGTACTATTAACAACTGGAATTGTAGCTAGCTTATAGTGGTCGCCCCCGTCATTATTAGTCGTTGACGATTGATAGTAGTTATCTTTATCAGAAATTGCTTTACTTGATATTCCTAGCTCGCTGGAAGAGTTAAATCCAGAAGATACTGGTATGCTGCCAGTACCAGATATATTCTGTAAAAATCCACCAACTGCCGATGTAATATTTAATAATTTATCATCACTATAACCAACAACGTCTAGAACGTAATCTCTAGTGCCAGCAGCTTTTTTCGCCGTAACCTTAAGCTCAATGCTATCAATAGTAAAGAAGTTGTCTACACCGGCAACGTTACTTAGGTAGGCGGCATCAAAATTACGATCACCAAAACTAAATGCGCCATCCGTATATTCTATAACACTAGTGGGTGGCGTATGACTAAACTTAAGATTTAATTTGCCAGAATCTGTGATTGTTGAGGAGTGAAGAGTGATGTAATCTTGTGAAGAATAATTATTAAGAATATCTGTTAATAGTCTAGCGCCACTCGCTTGAGTATTTTGTTCTAATCCATCGTATGATTTCCACACGGTTGTAGTAGATGGATATATGCCAGCATCAAAACCACTTGTCAAAACTTGTGCTGGAGAAATAAAACGTGATATTCTTTGACCGATGGGGGAGACTTCTGAATAAAAATTTAATCCAGCATCTCTTAATATACCAACGCCACCACTATTAGCAATTTCTATAGATGAGATTCTAAGATTATTGGTTAATCCACTTGGTTTATTTTGTGGTAATAGAAGTTTGTTGCCAGAGGTGACGCAATCGTATTCGTATCCAACATTAAATCCATCATTAAATGGGTCATCTAAGCAATATGAGTTTAAGTCGATATTTAAAGTATATCCACTAGCTTGTTCCATTAAGGGATAATTTCTATCCCAAGTTCTTAGTAGTAGATTATTTACTTCTGGCTCAGAAATATACGTAGCAAAATTAGCGTAGTTTGTGTTATAGTCTGCGTCTCCACGGATTACGATATCTTTATATTTTATGATCAGATTTCCAGATGGATCTTCTAATCTAATATTAGATAAATTGTATCGCGGGGGAACGTGAGATATATAGTTTTTAGTTGGAGCAGAAGCCCTAATAAATAAGAAGCTTTCTTTAGCAACTTGTCTTGGGGTGGTTAATTCAAATTTATATCTAAAATCTCCATCAGTTAATATAGATGACGGTTGAATATATGATGTTTTTTCGTCAGCTATTCTTATGCTGTTTTTAAATGGTTTTGTATAATCACCTAAGAATACGCCTTCGTCAATACTTGAATAAAGATTACCGGTTGCTAATGTCTTGTCAACAAAATACTTGCCGTTCAAACTAGTAATAATGTCCCTAGTGGGATATAATTTTTCTGTGGCTTGATAACCATCAAAGTTCTTTAGGCTTTCGCACGGACCAGCAAACTTGTCAACATATTTGTTATTTAATAAACCTTCGACAGAAACCTTGCTTGCAATATTACCAGACACACTCAAAATACCATTGATATCAGAGTCAAGACTTTCAGAGAGGGCGAATGGCCCGAAAGTCATTTGCTCTTTAGCTGTAAAATCGGAATCAACCGTTATAGTTCCGCGAAGTCCGATTCGTTTAGTTAGTCCAGTTTTTAGTGATCCAACATTTACTAGTCTGGTTACTAGCGCGTGATCTACTAAACTTCTAGCTTTCATTGAGCTAGATGATGATAACTGGCTACTTCTTCTTATGTTACATGAGATACAATCTGTTGACATAATTTTATCCTAAAACTGATCCTGTGTGTGTAACTTTTCCATTATTTCCAATGCTAGAATTAGCTAGTTGTTTCGATACATCGCTCATTATTTCTGATTTTAATGTCTTAGAGAATTCAGTAAAAACGTTGCCGCCCATAACATTAACATCAACTTTAGTATCAGCAATGGTGTGTGAAATTGTTGTTGGTAGGGATTGTACCGCTTTAGAAACCTCTTTAACATAGCTTACTACGTTACCTAGAGTAGAAATTAGTTTATCAATAGATTCTAAACCGAGATTTGATCCATTACTAGATACACCACCATTGGCATAATACTGAACTCTACCGCCCCTAGCAAATCCCATGACTGTAGAATTACCCACCGTTCCACCGCCAGCACCATTCATTTGTTGTAATAATTGTAGGTTATTTCCACGATTAACAGCTTCGCGTCTTACTACGAATTCACCGGGAGTTAACATCGCGGGAACAGTGTCGGTTCCTCTTGGAATAAACATTCCGCGATTAGCGTAAATTAAACCACCATTGGCTTTACCAATAGCGGCAGCAATTTGTCTAGTTTGCACAACCTCTACACCAGAATTAGCATATATTGTTGCTTTTTCAAGGTTCATGGTTGCTGTTTGTAATTCCATATTAGCCATATCAACACCCATCTGTCCTGCGGCAGATAATTCCCCACCCAAACCTCTTAGTCTAGATTTAGCAGCTTCTTCTTCGCCGGTTGTACCAGATGCTACTTGAGCAAGTCTTGGATCAGTTACACCTCTAGCACTTAAAGCAGAACTATAAGCTTGTTGGGTTAATCCACCCTGCCCAGATAGTTGCATACCATACAATGAACCAACGCCAGCGTCCTGTTGCCTTCTAATATCTTGTGCTGCTGCTCCTAAAGCGTCAGCACCAAAAGAATTCATTAAAGATTGATTGCCGGTAGCGATAGCGGCAGTAGCGCCAATGGTAGCTTGCGTTTGCATAAACTTATCTATATCACCATTAACAAGAGCGTCGATAGAATCTTTTTCTAGTTTATTCTTTTCACTAATAATTTTAAGATTCTCTTCTTCAACTTTGACAAGTTCTCTTATTGTCTGTATATAGTCTTTACTAGCTTTTTGTAAGTCTTTTTGATTTTCTGCTGATCTAGCACCTTCTGGTCCAGTTAATCCACCTGCTCTGCGTTGAGCTTCAATATCTCCAAATCTAGAAACAATTTCTTTTCTTCTATTTTGTAAACCGCCAATGTCGTCAGAACGTAAACTAGATAATCCTAATCTTGATGCTCCAACATTGGCAGACGCGATGACATTAGCTCTGCGTTCATCATTAGTTACTACTTTGCCACCATACTTAGATTCAATTTCTCTACCTTCCATCCGTAGCTGAAGTGCTTCTTTCTGAGCTTCAACTAAATTTCTTTCAGTATCAATTCTTTGTTTTGTTAAAGCCACTAGCTGTTTATTAACTTGTATTTCTGCCAACATAGCAGCTTTAGCTTGACCGATAGTATTTTCACCCAAGTCTTTTAATGCGTCTTGGAAAACGGACATGTCACCTTGAGCTAATTTTTCAAGATCAATATCTGCTTTTTGTAGTGAATCTCTGAAGTTATTAAATTCTTGCGATCCTTCATCTAATCCAGAATTCTTAAGAATGGCATCTATAACGCCCTTCTTTCTGGTATCAGCAGATTGATTTCCAGTTTCTGATAAGCTGCTCTTAGCATCTGCAAATATCTGCGCTGCATTTTTCTGAGCATTATTAACGCCCCTAACACTTCCTTGGAATTTAGCAACTTGCTCTCCGCTAGCACCAAAATTGTATAATACTTCAGAAGCTTGTCCAAGTGCCGCTGTAAAATCTGCATCGCTAATACCCTGCGCGGCAGATGATATGCCAGATTCTAAAGTACTCAACGCCCCTTCCATTGGACTAGTGCCAGCTTCTAGACTGTTTACAAAATTATCTAGCTTTGTTACGCTAGCATTAGCAGCGGCATTAACAGAAGATAATCCTAAATTCATGGCAGCAAAAGCTTTGCGATTCATTTCAATTTCTTTACTTAAATTAGCAAATGAAGATTCAAGATCTCTAGCCTGTTCTTCATAAACAGAAGCTTCTTCTCTAAGAGCTTTTGCTCGTTCTGGATTAGATTCTTTAGCAGCTTGAAGATTTTTTTGACGAGCTTTATCTAATAATTTATCTGGGGCATTTTCACCAAGAGCAGTATTCATTCTTGCTCTAGCATCTTCTGGATTTTGACTAAAAGCTATTGATTCTCTAATAGCATTATTAATTAATGGCTTTTGAATGCTAAATGATTGTCTTTGTGAATCAATACTCTTTTTACTTAGCGCAGTATTTTCTTTATCAATTCTTTCATTACGCTGGGCACCGGACTCCACGCCTAGAAAACCAGCAAGTCCTAGTGTTCCAACTCTAAGTGCGCCTCGTAAGGTTCCAGATATATTACCAGCTTTATTGCCTTCATTAGATTTAATAGCTTTATCGTTAGCAGCTTGTAGTGCTTGATTTTCAGTATTAACTGCACTTACTCTACTTAAAGCTTCAGTAGCAGATAAACTTCCTCTTTCGAATTCTTCCATTGCTTTAGTAGCATTAGTTTGTCCTTGCTCAAAAGCTTTTTGGGTTTTTGTGGCTTGGGCTTGAGCAGAAGCCAAATCAACTATGCTACTATATGAGTTTCCACCAAAAAGCGTTCCAATTTGAACAGCAGCATATTTAACGGCTGGACCGATGAGTGGAAGTTCGCTTGCTAATTTCAAAACTCCAGCAGTAGCAGTACCAACAGCCAGACCAAACGGGCCAAATAATGCGCTTGCAGCAATAATACCAGAACCTAAAGAATTAATAGCATTTGCGCCAGCATCTTCTACGGCATTGGATTTAGCTTTAGCAATATCACCTTCTTGAACAGCTTTATTTGCTTTTGCTTGGTAGTTACTAAAACTATCCACAATGCTAGTTAATGCAGTAAAAGCTAAACCAACACCAAGTGAAATTCCACCTAGTTTATTTATGTTCTGAAGACCCGACCCAAGACCTCTAGAAATAGAAGAACCCGCTGAACCAACAACTTGTCCCACCCTACTTTGAGCTACAGACTGCGCTACACCAGAAACTCTGTTAGCAGCACCGCCAATAAATTGACCAGTACTACTACCAGCAATTCTTCCAGAAAGTACACCCGCCCTTGCTCCAATTCCAGCAACTCGTTCGCTTTGATTACTTAAAGAGGCTCCAAGTCTAGCGCCTGTACTAGCTTGTTTGTAAGTTAAATCTGCGTTTTGAAAACCGTATTTTAAACTACTAATACCTCCACGCGCCGCAGTAACGGCAGATCCAGCACGTTGTCCTACGCTAGCTAAACCCCCACTACTTTGAATAGAGCTACCAGCTAATCCTCTAGTAAATCCCGCTCTTAAAGATGTCGTATTTGATCTTAACATCCCGGTTAAAGATTTGGTTCCTGTAAAAAAATCAGTAATAGTTTTTAACTGTAATTGAACTCCAAAAGCTTCCAGCGCAAATATAACACCTCCAAGAGTAGTAGTCATTGTCAATAAAGAATTAGCCATTCTGGTCATACCAGAGCTATTTTCATCAATTGTTGGCAACATTGCTTGTAATGAGCCAGATACTAATGTTAAGCCCATGCCGAGTTGATTAGTTGCTTGAGTTGCTCTTTGCGTAGCTTGAACTTGAGCTTGTGTTGATGTGGCATTTCCACTGGCACCACCACCGGATGAACTATTGCCAAAAAAACTATTGAAAGCTTGTAGTGAAGCTGGAGTTGTTGCGGTTCCACCGCCTCCGAAACGCTGAACAACGCCGCCGTTAGCGTACTTACCAACCCTATTCATACGACCAAGACTACTATAACCAATGCGTTGTGCGGAAGCTTTATTAACAACAAACTCGCCGGGAGTTAGTAGTGCTGGAACTGTATCGGTTCCAACACCTCCACCGGTAGCAAAATGCTGAATTATACCACCAAAATGTTTTTTACGCCTTGGACCTTTGGGATTTTTTTCGGCATCCACACCCTTCGCCGCCGCCGCTCTTGCCTTTAAACTTTGAAATGCTCCACTTTGATTAACTTGTCCAGCTAAAAAATTCTTCGTTTTTCTAGAGGCAATATCTTCTAAATTTCCTGCTAAACTTTTTTTAGCATCAGTTGGTATAGATTCTAGTTCTTTAAACTTTGAAAATTTAGCTAAATTACTACCAACTCCCCGTGGAAAGTCAAAAGCATCCCTATCTCCCTTTGCGCTATTACTATCAAATGGAGCGCCTAAAGAAGATACGGCTCCCTCAAATATTTTACCGGCAGCATCTTCAACGCCTATAGATGAAACTATAGATGGGTTTGGCGAGCCAGCCGTTACGCCAGAACCAACTAGTGCCTGTAGCTGCTTTGCTGTTTCTGGTATAATAGAATTATACGCATTTGTAATTGATTGTTTAATTGATGATTCTATCGGCGTTTCACTATTTTTTGTGCTTGGAAAGGATGCGCCTACCGCTGTAATTTTTTGTTGATTTTTACCATTAAAAGCTAATTTAGATACCAGTCTTTCTGTGCGTTGTCTAAATGTTAATCCGTCTGGCGCTTCTTTTCTTTTTGCGGTAGCAGAATCTTTGAAATCTCCATTTTTACCCAATAGCGCTTGATTTCCAGCAGTACCTCCCGGTAATTGGTTATTTGTAGCAAGTGTATTTAATATATTTGCGGTTGTGATAGTAGCAGTAGCTGACCCAGAACCATCTATTGGATTAAGAGCGATGGCACCAACTTTTCCACCTATAGCATATTTTCTTACAGAACCACCCCTATTCATACCAGCTAAATTACTAGCACCTAATGACTGTACGCTACTTTTACGTATAACAAATTCACCGGGGCTTAACATAGCTGGAACGGTGTCGCTATTACCAACGCCGGGAACCAAGCCGCCGGTAGCAAAACGATGAACTTTTCCACCTTGATTAAATGTACGGCCAGATTGTAATCCAGCCGCAGTTGCACCGACAAATGTTCCAATACCTCTCACGGCTTTAAAAGCAGCTACTGCTCCAAGCAATGGTAATAGAGGCTTGATGGAATCAGCAACTTTAATTAAAGCAGAAGCTAAAGTTAAAGCAGTATTAGCCATAATTTGAAAGGTGGGAGTTTCAGTGACGCTACGAACTAATGCTAAAAACTCTTCCTTAACTTTCATTATCCGAACTGCTAATGCCGCTTGAGCAGATGCAGCATCTTGCGTCAAAGAGTTGTTCGCCTTAGTAGCAACACTTAGGGCTGCTTCTGCCGTTGAAAACTGTTGCAAGAGTGGTAATACTTTACCAATTTGTCGGAATCCACCAAGCTCTTCAGCAATCTTGATAAAACTAAGATCGCGTTCGCCAAGGCCAGTTAATGCTCCGCTTAATCTTTTGATAGCTTCGTATGGGCCGACGAACTTACCTTCTAGGTCAACTAAATTAACACCGAACTGTTTTAAGAATTCAATAGTTTCTGGTCGCTGAATACGTGTGAATATGGTTCTTAAGCCAGTACCAATACTTTCAGCACTTTCACGGGTTGTTGCTCTTACCGATGTGAATAACGCAAGTAATTCATTAAGATCACCGCCAGAAGATTTAAACACACCGCCAGTTCTACGAATAACATCGATCAAGTCACTAGCTTCAACGGCGAATGCGCCAGCAACAGCATTAATTGAACCTAATTGACCTTCTAAAGCTCCAACACCTTCTTTAAATTGAGCAAGAATAGCAATAGCACCTTCTGCTGTTTGTGTTATACTATCAAAGTTAGGGGCTAGTGCAGCTTTTGCTAATGAGTTAAGGGCTATTTTAGTATCAGTAGCTGTTAAACCGGCCTGTGTTAAAACAGTTGTAACTTCTAGCAAAGATTGAGATGATACACCCAATCCCGTAGATAAACTAGTTATTTCATTTGTTAAATCTCTTAAGTCACTAACGCTTTTCCCAGTAACTTGAGCAACCTTAACTAACTGTCGTTCAAAGTCAATAGAAGTTTGTATAGCACTAGAAAGAGTGCTAGTAAACAAACCTACCGCTCTTGTAGCGATTGAGAAAGCAGCAAAACGACGAATAGATACAGCAAAGGCCCGACCCATTCGATCAGCAGCAGTAGTTGCTTGATTGGTGGATTGAGTTAATTGCTGTATCTGTCGCTGTGCTTGTACAGACCCTTGAACCTGCACATTAACGTTAATACCGTTAAGCTGGTTCTGAATCTGACTAACTATTTGCCCCACGTTGTTAGGAGCTTGTAACTGTAATTGAGCGGTTAATACGAAACGTGCCATTGTTTCTCCTTGAGTTAAACCCGCTCACTATCCACTAACTATCCGACGATTTGGATTTCTTTACTTTTTGAACTGCTGTTGCTTTTGGCTCTTCTTCTAGTTCTTGGTCATTATCATCCACGTAAGTAATACTGGGAATGTAATTTCCAAGATCATCTAGTAAATTGCCATCTTTATCTGTTCTTTTGCCCTCATCGTTGATATAATAACCACTTGAGTCAATCCTTCTGCCGTCTAGGTCTACTGTTTCACCCTTTTCGTTGACTAGGCTTAAATTATCATCAACAAAGTGGAACATCTTGAGGAACTTATTTTCTGGCAATTTCTCCTCAAAATCCTTATCGACAGAGTACAACATGCCAGCCAAGGCTGTTGCTGCTGTATATGCTAAAACGTCATCTGATCTCTGTTTATAGTCATCTACATCGTTATACACCTTTTGGCCATTTTCATAAAAGGTACAACTAGCAACTAAAAAGTCGAACTTTGAGTTATCAGAGATAGATTCTGCGGTATTTTGCTCTAGAGACAATCTTTCTGAGATTAAATCTCGTAGCTCATTTCTCTTCTTGCGCATTTCTATAGCAATTTTCTTGCCCTCAGAAGCTCTTAACTGACCGTTCTTGCTACCGACATATAGTTGCTTTTCCATAGAGAAAATAGCGTCAGTAATACTTTTTTGTTTTTCGTCCTTATCTTTATCCCACACACCTTGGGCGTTCATGAACTTTTCTAGTTCTTTCTTGGTCATAATACCTTCTCTTACGCACTCTGTCCAAGCTTTAGCTCCCACACGTTGGGCACCGGACATAAGAACGTTGCTGGGCTTACGAACAAGAATCTTTAGATCTTTACCATCTAGTGTAACATCGATAACTTTTTCTTTATCCTTACTCATGGGATTTCCTCCTAGTTAATTCTGGGGTGGTTGAATTACGGGCATTTTCATCGAATATCTTAACCATTCCACATCATATTGAGATAGTTCAGCATCAATATTACGGGCTTGGTTATTTCCTTTATCTAAAATCTCAGAACGAACTTTGTTATATAGATTTTTAAGTTCTTCCTGTTGTGCAGTTAGGGGCTTGTCTGAATTACTATTCCAAAGAAAACCAAGGTTCTCTTCAATAGTACTTAGTGCGCCTATCATCGTTGTTTGAATCTTCTTTTTAAGAATCTTTGACAGACGATCTTTGGAGTCAACCTTGTATTTATTTTCTCTGACTTTTTTATAGTCGTTCATTTTTTGGTAATCATCTTGTGGTGTGTTATCCATAATATCCTCTTTTATTTCCTTTTCATTTGATTAGTTGTTTGCATTGTCATATTTAACTTTTCATCAGCAAACTGATCTTGACTAACCGTTCCTTTCTGCTTAAGAAGTGCTTCCCTCTGCTTTTTAATCATGTTGGCATATGGGTCATTCATGCTATCAATTTTGTCTTTGTTTTTGGGGCTAGTTACTACGAAAACCTCTGCGGAATTTTTGATCTTGTCGCTTTTAACAGTGTTTTCAAATTCTTTTTCGTTTCTTTCTTTTTCTCTCTTCTGAGATTGTAGAATAAACCAACCATCAAGCATATCGTCATCTTCTATTACATTTTTATTGGGGCAGTCCATTGACTCTTGTATATTGTCATAGGTTTGTGCCCATATTACGATGTTTTTCTGATTGTGTGTTAATTCAAAATTATCACCATTGGGGAATAACTTTGTTCCTGCTTTTTCGTTAATAACCCAAAGCGATCTCCACGGTTCTGTGCGGGCTAACTCTCTTATTTTACTTTCTGGCAAGACAGACAACTGCCACTCGTCAACAACGTATGATAAAGAAGTATTTTCAAAATCGTACAACGTGTTATTTAGATAAGTAGTGTTCTTGATTATCCAAGAAAGTTTTTCGTAGGCAGCAAAACCTTCGCAAGTATTAAGATAGTACTGATTTTTCTTATTGGAGTGTGATGCTAATTGAGCTTCACCAGCACGAAGATATAATCTTATCTTATCTCTTAAAGATTCGTTGTCTCTAGCGTTGTATATTTCTATTTTCAATCGTTCTATATCCTTTTGAAGACCCTCTATTCTTGTGTCATCCTCCGCTGTCCATAGTTCTTGCTCTCGCATCCAATGATTTATTTCTTCCTCGTCCATCATTCCATCAACATAGGCTTGCTGATAAGCGTCATTATATACTTTACAGGCCAATGTGTACTGATCAATAGTGGGCGGGACTATTACCAAATCCTTGATGAAATACTTTCCAGAACGTATGAGAGAAATAAAAAACTCCCGCTCATGTTGTTTCATAAAAACCTCACAAGCGGGAGCCTATATTTTGTTTCCTTGTGAATCCTAGTAAATTTTATTAACTATCGAATTAAGGTCTTAAGCTAGTTGCTGGGTCTTGCTTATGAAGAACTGTTAGGTCATTATAAGTGCTATAACTGTACTTCATGCTAACGTTACCACCGCCAGCATCGCCACCGCCGTAGGTAACAGATGATAGTCTATTTTTTGTACCGAGATCAAAAACTGTACCATCTTGTAGAACCATCTTGATTCTTTCTTCTGAAGTATTATTTCCTTCATTGCGAGTGCCAACGTAGTCGGGTCTACCTTCTTCATAGCCAGATACGAAGTCACCAGATACTGAAATTGCATTAAATTCACATGTAACTTCAACAGGATAGTTTGGTGCGCGATAGTAAGGAGCTTTGCGACCAAGTTCTTGAATAGGATCACGACTAAGATCACAACTAATTGTGCAATCTTGGATGTGAACTTTTGGACCGTTTGTTGCATCCCAACCGTTACCGGCTACGGCACTTTGAGTAACACCAAACATAGATAGTGGTAGAATTGAAGCTGAGATCAAAACATTTTCTCTACGCTGAATACCACCACTAGACGAAGTTAAAGCCTTTGGCTCATCAGTGCCAACATTATTAGCTAAAGCTGTAATATTTGTTGCTGTAATTTTCTGGCCGGTAGTATTCCAAACTTTGTGATTACCAACGAGGGTAACTGATTCTGTGCAATTACCGTCAGTAACAAGATTGTAGCTAAGATTACTGAAGTACATGCCACTCATGTAGATTTCTACAGGTGGAATGCCACTAACAGCATCTCTATCGTCAGCATAAATACCAAGAGCAACACAGCATCGTTCCTTGGCGCGTGAAACAAGGCTTGATGTGTCGGCACCGGGGCTTGACAAGTGATAAATTAGTGGATAGCCGTCTAGAACCTTTTCCAAGGTTACTTCGATATCGGGTACGTTTTCGATGTTTTCATAGATCTGAATTTGACCTAATTCGAAAGCTTGTTCTAGATTAAAAGTGGTATTTACGCCAACACTCTGAACACCGTGTACAGCAACCATAGTGTTGCCAGCGGTGAAACATGGCGCAATGGCTACGGCTTGACAGGCGTAAAAAATTCTATTATTTGCCATTATTTCTCTCCTATAATATTATGGGGAAACTCTAATTACTTATACACATAATTATATGGTTGTTTCGATTGATTGGGCAGTCATTCGCACTATACCGGCGTAGAAATTACTTCTAATAATCTTCATTCCTTGAACTACTGAATTATGAAGCCTTAATGAGTTTCTAGGAAATTTGTCTAATAATTCGGGGTATTGTAAAGCTCCAGAAGCGGGTGTTCCGATATAATTTAGTGGAAAAGACCCGCTAGAAGCTATATTGTTACTATTAAACATACGTATAGTTTTATCATTTTGTAAAGATATGATATCCACCAATTTATTACGGGTAAATTCATCTTCAGCAAAACAATGAAATAGGAGGTCTGTATCTACGAATTGACCTCCACCAAGCTGATATCCCCTCATAGTGCGTTTTGGGACTAGTTCTACGGCTATTGCTGGTAATTGCACCCTTGACTCAGTATGGATATCAAAAACGCTCTTTTGCTCTACAAAATTATCTGGCATATCTAATGAACTGTACTGTACCTCTGCTATCCAAGGTAAACTGTTAGCATAATATACATTGATATATCTGTAGCTATATTCAGCTTGTACCTTGCTGCCAGTTGGAATGGGATTATCAAATACAACTCTACCATTATAATAATCTACTTTATGTGCATATGTTCCACTACTGGACGAGGAATAAAAGGCATCATTTACATAAACCCCAGAAATACCGGGATAAGTATTGTTTGTTCCAACGATAGGTTTTGGTATATAACTCACGCCGCTTTGCCAAACCCAGTTAGATCTAAATGCTTCCCAAGCTTTACCGGCAGAGTAATTGTTATTAGATGATAATTTTAGCCTACTATAATCTTCGCCGTCTTGAGATAATTCATTAAGAGTAACATTGAAATAATTACCCTTTTCAAGTAATGACCATTCTAAAAATTCAATAACGTTATCCTGCAACTCATTATTAAGAGTTGTGCTAAATACGCTATCAAAACCTTTTAGATTTAAATAATTGGCCATTTTATTATCCTAAATAATTATCAAAAATTTGAGTAATAGCTTTATCTTGTTCGTTTCCAATTAAAGCTCTTGTTACAAAATTGTTATTAGCTGTACCAGAAAATTGTGGGGGCACTCTAAATACGCCGCCGGGAATCATGTTTCCCAAGCCAGATCGTCCAAGTCCTGTTTGTGGATTATATTGGTAGTTGGAAATAATAATTTCATCGCCCTTTGTTAATAACCAATCTAACCAATGTAAATTGCCGCCCGCATAAACTGAGCGTCCATCTTGTATTCCAAGTAAGTTTATAAACGTTGTTGGTTGTATGTAGACCTCAAAGCCGCCATTAAGATTGTTCTTGAAATTATCCAGTTTAAAAGTTAGAGAGTCTGCTACTGATATTGCTATTTTTGTTGCTATAGAAGAAGCGTCTCCAACTACACCAAAATACCCAGCTAATGATGTTGGGTCGTTGGAAGCTAAAGATATCATTTCGGGTTGTGCTAAAATCCAGTTTGGAACTAATGACCTTATACTATTTATAATACGATTTTGATTGCTTGACAATTTCTTATTAACGTAGTCTGCTATTCCTTTATTGATCTCCATCTCAATATTTTTAATCGAATCTGTTAATCTTAAACTTATAGACATTACACTCTGCTCCAAAAACAAGCGAAATATCTATTTTGTTTTAAGCCCATTGGAATATGTTCGCCGCGCCTCTGAAATCTCATTTCTTTAATATCTTTTTGGACAATGAGCGCTTTAGCGTCTAAAATTTTTGGGAGATCGGACATAAACCCTATCGTTTGAATTGAGTTATCTGGAATTTGAATGCCTCCAGTAACTCCAATCCACTGTTTTGGATCCCAATATACTTTTAGTTTAATATCTGTAAGAACTTCTATTTCTTTAATGGTTTTATTACCGCGATCATAATCTCCATCACGCAATCTATGAGCGTTAATAGAGTTCTTGTCTGGAATATTGTTGTTTGAATTTTTGTTAATTTCTTCTAAAATATCGATAGATACAAGTTGACACACAACTCCGAAGATATCAAACGTTGAGTCAATGACTTCATAATATTTATCGAAAACACTTTGTGGTATTTGTATGCTCATATTTTTACCATGCAGATATAGCTGATCTTTTCCAAGAATTATTTGATACACAAATATACATATAGCTATTATCCCAGCATATATCTCCTACATTACAGGGAGCATTTCCGCTAGCTGGAGTTTTAGGAGTTCTTAATCTAATTATATCACTCTGTATATCAAGGCTGGCAGTCGGATACTGTGTATCAAGTCCAATATTTCCAGCGAAGTAATTGTTATTGGGACTAATTTGAAATATACCCCAGTGTTCATTAACGCTTTCACCACTTCTAGCTAATACAATATCATAAGCTTTATCAATAATACCGCTTAATGCATAACAAGATACGCTAAGACCAACCGCTGAATTAGTTGTTGGGCTTTGTGGGAACGCTTTAGAATTACCGTATGTTACATTTAAGCCATATAAATTTTCTAAAGTGCCATTATCATTTGGATCCGAATTATTTCTATGGTTTATTATTATTGATCCGATAGAAATTCCAGAATTATATACTTGATTTTGTACGATTGGTCTTGAAATAATATATGACCCAACCGTGGTGCGTTCAGCATTATCATTAGTATTCACAAAATGTAAAGCGTCTGATATGCTTCCATAAATTTCGGGTTTGTTGTATGCCGATGTTCTTGAAGATAATGAACAGTCTGTTCTTAAGGGGTAATTAATGCCAACATTACCTGCCAATCGCATTCCTGTTGGAGAATATTCTATTATGTTTTGCGTTTTACTTTGAAAATATCCAGAGATAGCAGTATCATTACTTCTCAAAGCTCCAGAAGCAGTTGTTAAATCATTTCTTAGTGTACCAGAAGCGGTTGTTAAATCGTTTCTCAAGGTTCCAGAGGATGAAACACACATTCCAGAAACTATGATTATATTGGCACTATCACTAGAACTTGAAGCAATTCCAGAAACAATTATCAAATCATTTCTTAGTGTACCAGAAGATGAAACACACATTCCAGAAACAGTTATTAAATCATTTCTTAATATTCCAGAAACTGCACTTATTCGATTATTCAATACGCCAGAAACAGAGTCAATTTTAGTATTTAATATACCAGAAACTGCAATTATGCGATTATCTAATACTCCAGAAGTAGAATCAATTTTAGTATTCAATATACCAGAGACTAAAATTAATTTTTCTATGCTTACATATATATCATCCAAAAATGGCATATCTTCAGATGAAAGTGGCCTAAAACTAGGATACCCCGGCGCACACGGAGGACTACACCCGCCAGAAGGTCCAGCAAAAACTAATCCTGCCTGTTGTTGTTTAAATAGGATATATTGATTAGCTGAACCACTAAGTTCTATAACAGCGTTGCTACCAGTTAAACTACTAATTAAAGAACGGTCATAAGCATATTTATCTGTTTCGTTCCTTATATAGTGTGTGAGTTGTCTGCCACCACTATAAGAAACATCTCCATTATTTCCAGATGGAAAATAAATACCAGAAGATGATACTATTAAACCGGATGTTCTAATTATAGAATCGGAAGCGCCACCACCAATATCTATAGTATAAGATGGGTTTGTTTTATTAATACCTAATCTATTATTTGTTTTATCCCAAACAAAATTAGAATCATAATCTAAAATATGATCAGAACCCCAAAAAGCTAAACCGCTACTTTGAGGAACTGTTAATCCAGCTAATCCAGAACCAGTATAAACAGAATGAGTTGCTGGATAGGTGACATAGACTTCTTTTATTCCCTCGGCAAAATTAACTTTAGCATTACCATTGGTACTTTTGATGGGAAATCTTATTAATTGATTGACGGTTATACCATCGGCACCGTCATAGTCTGCTCTTTGGTATATGCCGGAACCTATTTCATAATTTGTACCATCTGTGATAGCATAAAATATTTCGGCACTATGTGAATATACAGAACTAAAAGAACTAAATCCACGAACTGGTCCAGACAACGTAATGTTGCCAGTGCCAATTGTGTAACTAAGCTCCTTGATTCTATCAGCTAGGTTGATAGGCATAGGATTAACCAATCACTATTGGTGGTACACCGCTTGAATTTCCAACATTAAAACCAAATACTACCAAGTTGTTTACTTCTGCGTCAAAGAAATTATTTCCTTTATCTTTTACGTGAAACGACACCGCCCTTAATGTGTTAGCATCATCACCGGTCCTATAAAATGTTCCAACATCATTATTATCAAAATCGTCGCCATTATCTGCACTTGATCTTGCATTACTTGACCCGTGAGCGACATAATTATTATCAAGCAACGTACCGGATGTAAAATAAATCTTAAATTTACCAGTAGCTACTTTTTCTAATGTGTGAATATTATACGATGACTTAACTACGGGAGGACTAACGCTAGAATCAAAATTAATCCAAGCCTTGGCTACACCATTGGCAGTGTTAAATGTTGAGCCATCTTTATTGAATGTTA
>Ga0181355_1000135_pt1 | contig 28251 bp, 38 predicted proteins | sample Fa13VDMM15DN_FD_130099 | JGI IMG/M metagenome (GOLD analysis project Ga0181355, IMG submission 130099) | Freshwater viral communities from Lake Michigan, USA - Fa13.VD.MM15.D.N | ecosystem: Environmental > Aquatic > Freshwater > Lake | place: USA: Michigan | collected 2013-09-23 | reverse complement strand
TTATCTCCTTAGATTTCTCTAGACCTCTCTTTAGTAGGTCTTCCCTTTCCTGGGTAGATAAGCTAGCACCTCTCTCGAGTGTGATCTTAATACTAGCTTCTAGAATACCTACCGCCTGAGCGTAAGCTGAAGCGATTTCCCTAAGTGCGTTTTCTGTGCTTGATGACATAACCTTTATTTGTTTTTAATTATACCTAAAGATAGGAACTAAGTTTCTTTATTCCAACTAAATAAAAGTTGGTCACTAAAAAAGTTCTTATTATCTTTATAGGGTGGATGACGGGCCTGCCCTTGGAAGAGAGGCGGAAGAGTAGACTGGCGGGTACCTTCTAGTTTTTCAAATATAGATATAAAAAAAAAGGCCCCGAAGGGCCTATCAACTTTAGAAGTTGTAGTCGTAATGCTTCCTTGGGTAGTTAGCAAACTGCAAGAAGCTTCTCTTCATAGAGCTCCTACTGAGAGAAAGCTCAAAGGGCTGACCCTCATCATAGAAGTCATAATCCTGCTGATAGTTATTAACACAATGACCTGCAAAGCCTCCCGGTACAAACTCCATCTTAACTTTATTCTCACCTGCCTTTACTCCCTGAACTAATACCTTAGTCTTACTCTTGATAGAAACTATCCTACCTAAAGGCATAATATCAGACCAAAGCACTCGATTGATATACTTACCAATCATCTCCTCATTCAACATTAACTTTTCATTTTTCATAACCTTTGTTTGTTTTAATTATACCTAAAGATAAGAAAAGGGTCAGTATAAACCAACCCCTTCCTAAACTTTTTTAAGCAGCAACCTCCTCATTCATCTGGTAGGCAAAGCTATTCCAGTTATGAGCATTAACCGACCGATACTGATTACCGCAGTATAAAGAGGTATTATAAAGACTCTGGTTGATATCTCCCACCCTAAGCTCAATCAATAACCCTTCTGCAATCCAGACCCTCTTCCCTACCCGGGCATAGACAGTTGAATCAAAGTCATTATCTAAAAGCCGAGCAATAGAATAGACTGACTTTATTCTATACCGACGGAAGACCTCAATAGCTGAATCAGCATCGACTACGCTAGAGGCAGCAAAGCCGGCCGGACACTTAACAATTACCCGATACCTTCCCTTACCGCATAGATCAGTAGATTCTTTATGGAAGACCTGAAGATCCCTACTTGCAACATTATTTACTAAATTATTCATAACCTTTGTTTGTTTTAATTATACCTAAATATACGAACTAACTTTTTTTAATCCAACTTTATTTTAGTTGGTATTAATTTATTTAGGCACTATCTTTAGAGTGGATGACGGGCCTGGGGTTGAATGAACCCGGAAGAGTAGACGGGCGGGTACCTTCTAGTCTAGGAAAATTTTCCAAGGGAGACATAATATAAAGGTACGAAAAAAAATTTATGGTACCAACTTTTTATAAGGTTTTTTATACTTAAAGCCGGACATATACCTAACTCTTTGAAATAGATAGGATTACCTTGTAGAGGTTAAAGCATCACTTTAATACATACTTAAAGCCTTACTTTAAGAGTACCCTCTTAACTGCCTAAGAACCAAAGGTTAAAGATGAAAGGGTTAAAGCTCACCTTGCAACCCGGTAATGGATACCACCTATAGCACTACCTCTATACAGCCAGCTCCCATAACCAGTCACCCTAACCCCCTACAGTACCCCTAAAGCTATACTTTAACTACCCCACCCTAACCCCCTTATACCTACCCCTTTAAATGGGGTGCTACGGGAAAGTTACTACGGTTTACCTACAGTTTCCTTACGGTTTACTACTGAGTACGGTTTTGGTACGGTTTACTAACTAACCCCTACCTATGGGTAAATACTACGGTTTATGTACGGTTTTCTTACGGTTATATATTTGTTGTATAGAAAAAATTAGAAGGTAGGTACAAATTTGCCTGAATTATAAATCTATCCTATTATTTACTATCCTACGGTTTTATACACATACTTAATACCTTAAAGCTTTACTTTAAGCTACCCTTTTAACTTACATATACCTACGTGTAGTTTACTACGCTTTTCTCCCTACGGTTTACTCATAATAATCCCTACTCTCTCTTTCTCTTTAGCATCTTATACTTTATCCTTATGAGAGAAAGTAATTCATTATGTCTCTCCTTAGCATACATCATCTCTAGATAAGTCATAACCCGGTCTTCAGTAAACCTCTCTCCGAATATCTCTACCATCCTATACCCTACATCCCATTGTCCTATATTCTGCATACTTTGAATGGTATTCAGTATCTTACAATAGGATCTTAATACAGTACTTCTTACTCCTGGACTAATACTCTTTTTCTGCTTTATAGTTTGCATCATTCTTTCTAGGTTTTTAAATGATTATTTACTTTGAAAGATTATCCTTCCTTGTCCTCCACTCCCTATACATCCTAGCAGCAACAGCTCTCTGTTGTGGAGGGAATCTATAGATACTCCCTATCCTAGCACGGGCAATCCTTAGGAAAGATTCCATCTCCTTCTCCTCCCTGCTATTCATAATTGAAAAGCGATTTAATAAGTACAATAAATAAACCTAGTAAAGATACCGGCCATAAGACTATAACCGCAAACTTACCCCACCCATTCATACCCCTTCGGGTACCACCATCGCTGATAATCAAGTCCAATAACCATCCTATTCCAACACCTATAAACAAATATCCTATAACCATTTCGATAACTTTTAACATTTAACTTAACTAAATATAAGAAGAATATACTCCGGTACCAACTATTTTATAGAAAAACCTGTGTTAAAATGGGTGAAATATTTTTTTAAGTTCGCGTGACGAGGTTTTTAAGCCGCCCCCCCTATGCTTCCCCCATTTTTTGCTGGAATACAATAGCCTTATCCCTTTCCTTTATTCTATCTTGTAGCTCTGAGATAGCCATAGTAAGTATGTTGTTTAGATCTGCTTGAGAGGCTTGATTGGAGAGCAATTGCTTTGCTACCTCGTCTCTAGCAATATTATGTCTAAGTATCATCTCTATCTCTTGAGTGCATCTTTGCAATCGAAATAGGGTGTATATAAGAGCTATATCGCTTATTACCATCCCTACTATTAGTCCTCCTATAATCATATTCATATACATAATATAGGTATAAAAAGAAAGGGAACCAACTGGCTCCCTCAACTTTTTTAAAGTAATCTAGACTCTAGTTAACATACTCGAGAGCTAGCTTAAAGAGCTCCTGATTAAGCTTCAAGTCCTTCTCGAAAGAACTAATCTTCCTTACCTTACGAACCTTAGCACCGGTCAAAGCAGCAGTAAAGCCTCCTTGAGTAATAGATTCCTGCACTCGGTTAAAGGTCAACCATAAATCATCACCCTTATCCTGCTCACGGCGAGTATCTAACATAGCATCGATAGTCTCTGAGTCTACATTAGATCCTTCATCACCCATAGCAACCCCCTTACGTAATAGGAAAGCCTTGAGAGCTAGTTCGCGCTGCTGCTCCTCGGTAAGAGTAGTAGTCTTCATCCTATTAATAACCTCAACCTTAGCAGGAAGCTCTTGAATAGTCTTCTGAACTAACTCCTGAAGATCTTCAAAGCTATAACCCATATGACGCATCTTAAACTTAGCTAACTCCTGATCGGCAATAACTAACCCGTTACTGCATACTACTCGATATAGGCCCATCATAAACTTAAAGCTAGTAATACCATCGTGAGAGTTAGTAAGAATAATCTCAGGATAAACATCATCACCGTTATTACCCTTGATAACTATATTAGAGTTCTGAAACTTAATCATATGCTTAGAAAACATAGAGACCTTACCCATCTTAGCCTTTCTCTGGGCTCCGTTAACAGGCTGCCAGCCTAATTCCATTAGATCTTCTATAACACGGGAGGTAGGAACGTAAACGTATTTACTAGATACTTTACGAGAGGGCTCGGGCAAGAAAGCAAAAGAGACTTTTTTCTTGAGCTCTTCCATAGTCATTACACGATCGGAAGAGGAATGCAACATAACATCTGACATAACAATTGATTTTATTTATTAACTTATTTATTTATTTACCTAAAGATACTAACTTAAGTGCTTCAGACCAACTTTAAACTAAATTTATTTAGTCAGTAACCTCTTGAATTAGCTGGTAGGTATCAATAGCCTGATCGAAGAGTTCGAACTCCTCGTACTTCTTTAAGCAGGCCTTTAAAGCTGTATTCCATTGCTCCTTAGGGAGGGAAACAGTATACTCGTATTCATCACCCTCAAAGCTAAACTCAAATAGTAAGGCGCTCTTTTTCTTCTTACTAAGACTTGATCTTATTCCTAGAACTATGCCATCGGCAACTTTAATGTTAGGAGATAGGAACATATTCTCAAACTCCTTTATATTGGTAAACTTAAGTTTCATAGCCTTTTAATTTAAATATTATAACGGATAGCATGACAGTTAGTCTGCTTAGTAACGATATTACTCTCGTAAAGATAAACAGGACCAGAGTAGTCGTAAGTAGCCATCTCTTCATCCAAAGGCCTACCTAGAATACTAGGCCCAACGATCGAAGTAATCCTCCTTACACCATCATAACTCCTGAAGGTCCGAGCAGTAACTCTAGCCCAAGTTCCATCGGCATTCCTTATCTCGCATACACCAGCAGTATTAAAGTCATACTTTAATTTACCAGTTAAACCTTTTTTCTCTCCCATAACCTTTTTTTTTATTTAACTAAAGATAGTAACAAACCTTTCTCGATCCAACTATTTGAATAAAGAAAATGGATCAATTTTTAGAATTATTTCTTTGAGCTTTTGATTTCGCTCATCATTCTCAAGAAGCTCATCAGCCTTCTTTTCTAAAATCTTTTCTATAGCTACTCTCTTGCTATGAACTCTTGCCCTGGATTTATTGGTACTTCCCATAGTCCTAACTCCTTTAAATGTTCGACATGATATTCATCAACCTCCCAATCTACTTTAGATTGATTCTTAGGAACATAGTCCTCAATCCCCATCAACTGCCTATCTGTAAGAACGTTACCTACATAGAGAAAATAGCAGTTATAACAAAGTAGCTGTATGTTATTTAGCTCAAAGTTCTTCTTGTTGTTATCCTTAAAGTCTAATAACAATGGCTGCTTGCTGTCTAGCACCCTCTGTTCGTTATGCCCGCAGGAATAACATTTAGAAATAAGATAGCCTTCTTGCAAGAGCCTATCTCTGATCTTTTGAGGAGTGAAGTGCTCTATAGGTATCTTGCCGCTTAAGATATCTTTTAGAGGAGGAAGCTTACCCTTATGAGAAAGAAACTTTGGAATACCCCTCCCGGCTTGATTCATGTGAATCTCATAAAGAGTCTTGCCGTTATCACCTAAGTAAGTCTTAGCAAACTTCTTATAGTGAGTAAAAGAGACATGAAGGTACCTTGCTGCAGCTCTGTTTGAAGTGGTCTGCTTAGTAGCTGCTAATATTTGTTCCTTTGATAAAGGCTTTGCTTTTGGCATTAATCCTCTTGTAGTTCGATTTTACTAACGTCAGGACTCTGAAGATCTTCTTCTTCTTGCTCTAACTTAATCATTACATCAATCATAGTAAGAGGAGTTGATTCTTCTTCATCCTCTAACCTAGCCATACTCAAAGGTGTTTCGTGATCTTCATAGAACTTTTTACCCTCAAGTTGCATAACCTGGCGGTAGGTTTCATTCTCCATAATCTCAATCTCAATATAGGAATGGTCTCCCTCTCCTAAAGAAACTGTTCTAGCTCTCTTAGGAGCTACATCAGAGCACTTAACACAATTTTTAGTTTGAGGTAGTATTTTTAGTCTCAAAGGGGAGATCTCTTGATCACATACGCAACAATTCATAATCCTTTTTTTTTATTTAAATTTTGATATCACCGTCCACAGGTCCTGAGGGCTATTGAATGACATCTTTTCTTTTTTCTTACCTTCGGTAACTTCAACTGTTCCTTCGAAATCGTTAATCTCCTTCCTTGCTAGATACAACTCAATGAACTTAATCTGAGTAGGAGAGTAATGTAACCTAAAGAGGTTTTCAATTACTTTGTAGAACTTATCCTCGTAGTTAATTAGATCTAATCCAAGCTCCTCAGCCATGAAGGTACCCCTATCATCTATCTCGACAAGTAGTTCTATAGATTGTATAAAAAGTTCTTTTTCCATTTCAAAGTTAGATCTATTTCTTTTCCTAATTACTATCTCTGAGTTAAAAGAGTGTAGGAAGTTTAGTTTGATATTTTCTCTAGCGCTAACCATTATCTACTAACTTCATAAATTCTTAAAAAATCTTTTAAAGATAACCTCTTCCTCTCAGCAAAGCCTCTAGCAGCTTGAAGCCTGCTAAAAGATAAGGTCATACCGTAGCTTTCTTTTTCAGAATCCTTACGAGAATAAAACACATATTTTCTCATTATGCATTCTGCAAAACCTTCCTTACTAACCTATCTAGGTATTCAATGTAGACAAAAAAGCCAATCACGGAAGGGTTCTTAAGCTCTCTATCTCGTTCTACTTTTAAACCTACTCTAGATAAACCGGGTTCGAGCTTCTGCTCTAACTCAATTGCTAGATCGTCATTCTCTTGCTTACTTAATTGCTTAAGAGTTTGAGGAATAAACTGAATCTTAATACCCTTCTTATTGGGGTCCTCGTTGGTATCTAACTTCAAAGTAAAGGTATGTCCTTTAAAATTTACTGAAGTATTTTCATTGATCAGGTCTGAAAGTTTAGTCATTTGAATGCTTGTTTTTTCCTTTCTTATAAATAGAAGTGACTTTCTTCTTAGGTTTATCCTTGCTTCCGTCTTCTCTATCTAAAAAGTATTTTAGTTCGTTTGTTTTTAGCTTACTCATATTAACAGACTTCGTAATCGATAACTATGTTACTAAACCCCCAACTGCTTAAGTTCTCAGTTTCTAACTGCCAGACAATAGCTCGGTAAGGGTCGTTTGTCTTCTTGTTGATGCCGTCTAAGAAACCTCCTCCTCCTTTTCCATGCTCTATATGAAATAGAGCTGGATTGTAAATTGCTTTCAATTCAAAGCCATGCATAGCTGCTTTCTTCTGAACGTTGGTATCAGCATACAAAGAGTAGATCAAAGCTTCCTCCATTCCTTTTATTGAATGCCAAACATTTCTATGAGCAATCTGAAAGTCGCCACAGCAGTTGATTAAGCTGTAATCATCCCCAGTAACAGTCTTTTCATCGAAATGCCTCTCTTGAGAGTTTTCTATTAAATAGTCCCTCAGCTCTTTCCAATCACCGTACTTAAGCTCACCCCCATGAAAGCTTTTAATCTGAGCCCAGTCAGTATGCCTTCTCGAGATAGTATAAAAGGTCTTTTGATTGTCTTGCTTTAGTACAGCATCTAGCTCTTCTCTTCTGGGATGAATGATATCTATATTAGTACTAAGAAGATAATCACCTTCGGCTCTCACTAGCCCTATATTGCGAGCTAAGACCTCACAGACTTTTTGTGCATCAGGATCGTTGTCAGTAAGTATAGAAGCATTTTTAGGGTTAATAACTATATGATTAAAGTTACCCTTGAAGTTAAGTTCACTCCTTATATCATAGAATAAAGAATGAGTCTCACTATTCCAGTCAATATAAAAAACTTCATCGTAAGTTTCAATTGCTGAATTCAAAGAGTATATTGCTCTTTCTGCTAAATGACCTCCGTAATTGTCATTCCTTCCTACTACTACTGCTGATATTTTCATTAGGTAAAATGTTGTTGATAAACTTTCCAAAACTCCTGAGTAGCTTCGGGTAGAAAGGTTTGGTAATTTTCAAGGTCGGAAACTAAGTCGAGAGTCTTTCTGTAGCCTAGAACTTCATTCTCAAGATTAGTAACCAGGTCCTGCTCATTACGTGCTTGATAAACTGAAGCGTTACTATAGATAACACTCTGAGGGAAGTAATGCTGGAGAATATAGCTTGCCCAGATATCATCCATCCTTCCTATGTGAGGTAAGACCGAGTACTTAGGAAGAGCCTTTCTAGCTATAAAGGTATTTTGTGAGTTAAAAGGAGCTATTCCAAAGCATCCGAAAGGTTTAAAGGAATTAAACTTAACTATAGGCTTAAAAGAAAGCCTGCATATCGCATCGATGTCAGGATCACCGTCCCAGAAATCAGCTTGAACTAAAACCTCTCTCCTAACCCTTCCTAAGTATTCAAAGTTATTTTTCTTTGGAACTAACTCAATGGGGTAGCCTCTGTGCCAGAGATGACTTTGCTCAGTTACTGATATAGGGTCAAAAATGGAATGAGATTCTAGATGATCATAAAGATCAATCTCTACTTCTTGTCCTACTAAGATATTAGTCCCCCAATCATCGTAAGGAATATTATCATCATCAACTGTTGCAACAACATCAGCACCTTTATTATAAGCATATACAAAGCCTATATTTCTTCTTTGAATGGATTTCCATCCAATAGTTTTACTAAGTTCAGGATAAAGCTCGGTTTGAACGTCAGGGTGTAGATAGGTGAAGCTTTTATATTTTTGCTCTAGATCGAAATAAGCTTGGTGAGGGGTCTTTAGATCTCCCACAACAACCATCGTATATCCTCTCTGTTCAGCAATCTCAGCAAACCTTCTTGTAGCTAATGTAGGAAAGTTAATTGTAGTAGTTACTATGTATAGGTTCATCTTTTTGAATTAAAATTATCATACCAGAGTTTTAAATCGCTATCGAATCTATTTTCGATAACCATTCTTTGATCAGATATATTTTTCCTGACTAAAAGCTCTCTGTAGAGAGTGGAGGGATTATTCTCCCGGTAAGGGCCGCTGGTAAGATCTGTAATAACATGATTCTCAAGAATATACTGCTTAACAGGTAAACCTTTCCTTGAAGCTAATTCACTAGCGAACATACTAAAAGTATCCCAAGGGCCGTAACCTTTCCATCCTTCAGGTACTGGGTGGAGGTCTTCAATATATTTTTTAGAATATAAATCAAACCAACCTGCATACTTAAACACCTTTAAGGACTCTAAAGCAGGATCGTTTTCGTTTCCATCTATTGCAACGATCCTATCATAAGCATCGATTTTATTCCAATCTGAATAAAGTTCGTCGATGAAGCCTGGGTTAACTAATACATCCCAAGTATCATCCCATAGCTTTGTAGTCTGAGGAGTAATAACGAAATAGGAATGCTTAACCTTCTTAGCTCCTTCAATTAAATAAGCTAGAGTGCTAGGGTGAAAGTAAATGTCAGGACATATACTCATATAGTAGTCAATATTATCTTGCACTTGAGTCCTTTCAAGATCTAAATGCCCCCACAATTCATCTCCTTCGTAAACAAATGGTTTGTGGGTGGCGAAGTCAAGATACTGGGATACTATTTCATACTTTCTCTTAAAGTAATCTTTGCCTAGTTTAGATAAATCCCAATCAATTAAATAGGAGGATAAGTTTAATGCAGAGTCAATAAAAATCCTATCATTGCTATCTAGAAAGTACGAAGCTTTCTTAAGCTGTTGGAAAGTGAGCATTGCATAATCAATCTCCCAGGGCATAAAATGAATCTTAATCTTAATATTCATTTGCTATCTTTCTAATAGTTTCTTGTATTCCCTGATCTAATCCTTTAAAAGGTATTTTTAAATCCTCTAATGCCTTTCCATCACCTAAGTAATCCTCTCCATGAGAAGGATCAGCCACCTTAATCTCTGATTGGAGATTTGAGTATTGGTTAATCTTTTCAGCAAAGTCTAATAGGTCATACTGCATTCTGTAGCAGCAGTCTAAAGTCTTTGGAAGATCCTTTTTGTTAAGATTGTAGATATAATACATAACAACCTCCACTAAGTCATCAACGAAGATGGTACTAAAGCGTTTGTTCTGATAGATCTCAATAGGGAAGTTATTTAAGTTGCGTTTTATGTTGCTTCTGAAAAATCTCTTCTCAGGTTCATCACTGGCAAAGCATCCAAATACTCTTAAGTTATAGGCATAAGGAAGAGGTTCTAAAAGTCTAGCGATCACATTCTTAGATAGAGCATAAGGGTATATAGGAAAGGAGTCATTCCTTAACTCAGCACCTGAACCGAATGAAATTAAGTACCTAAACTTATCCTTATTTGCTAGAAGGTTGTATACCATAAGAATGTTCTCATGAGTCCAATCAGTACTTTCTTCTTTAGCATCACTTCCAATGAATGCGCAATGTACTACTACATCAAAGATGTTTTTAGAGAAGTACTTATCAACACCCTTCCTGTCAGTTAACTGTAAATCCTTTCTAGTCAAAGCAGTAACAGAGTGCTCCTCACATAGTCCTTCAACTAGGTGCCTTCCTATAAAACCGTTAGCGCCTGTAATTAAAACTTTCATCTGCTTAAGTTTAAGTAGGATGGTTTATTATTATATAAAAAGTCTGTAACGTCTTTTTTAGCAAGCTTTTTAGGTTTAAGCAGAACTAGATTAGGTAATGTAGAGAGTACCTCCATATCTTCCTCAGCCCAGTGGCTGAATCCTAAGTATCCATAATCTCTATCTCGGCCACCGCCCACTATTTTAACTGGAATCTGTTCGTGACTCAAATAATTTCGTATTATTTCAAATGGTCTGTAGATAGCGAATGGGGTAATAGAGTAGACAACAGGAATGTAACCTCCTGTCGCTAAACCAACTGCTGCTCCCATCATAAGCTGCTCGGAGGAGAGAGTATTGATAAATCTATCAGGATAATCAATTTTAATTCTATCCCATAATCCATAGCCCAAATCTCCTGTAAGTAAGATTATCTTATCATCTGAACCCATAAGTTCATGTAAGTGGTTAGCGAAATCTTTTCTCATTAAATAAGTTTGTAATCTTCTTCAGTCATAACATGGTAGTGAGCATTCAATCCTTTTAAGAAAGGGTATTGATTTACTGAGGTGTATCTTAGGTTAATTCTACTATGAAAAGCTTTTAGCCTAGTTGTAAGATAATTTAAGTCAACTTTGTCGTAAGCAGCATAACCATTTAGGTTAACATAAATCTCTATGTTATTTACTGGATGTTCATTAATAAATCTTAGAGCTTCCCAAACAGAACCTTCTGCACACTCTCCGTCGCTAATCAATACGTGTACAGTTCTGCTTTTATTTGCGAGAGCTCTTCCAACAGCAACAGTGATTCCTAATCCAAGACTTCCTGTGGAACAGTAAATGCCATTAGCTTCATCTCTATGAGGATGCCCTCCGTGTTTGAGAAATAACTCTTCTGCGTCAGCTCCTTCGTACTTCTCTAAACACACGTACAAAGCTAGCGCAGCATGACCTGATGATAAAATAAAGATATCATCAGCACCTTTAGTCTTATAAATCTCATCAACTATACCTACAGCACTTAGGTAAGATCCTAAATGACTTAGTTTATGCTTATAAGCAATCTCTAAGATTCTCTTTTTTAAATCTACCATATAAATTTTTCTTTGTAATAATTAACAATGGAAGGAAGCTCATCATCGAATACTTTCTTAGTCTTCCATCCAAGCTTTCTTAGTTTTGAATCATCTAAAGCATACCGAACATCCTGGCCGTCTCTAGAGTAACTTAGATCAAGATAGGGAGCTAATGCACCTGATCCTTTCTCGGCAACAATCTTAGTTATGCGATTGTAGTTCATAAGAATCTTAGTAACAACCTCTAGATTGGTTTGTTCATATCCTCCGCAAACGTTGTAAATTTCATTTACCTCTCCTTTTTCTATTACAGTCATAACTGCTTGAGCGGTATCAGCAGCATGAAGCCAGTTGCGAACCGGTGAACCGTTGTTATGCAAAGGAATCTGTCTACCCATATTGAGAAACTTAATAGCCTTTGGAATGAGCTTCTCTACATACTGACCAATGCCGTAGTTGTTGGTTGGCCTGAGAATGATATAGGGCAGGTTGTAAGTCCGTCCGTAAGACATAACAAACATATCAGCAGCAGCTTTGGTAGCTGAGTAAGGATTGGATGGCTTAAGTAGATCCTCCTCCGTATGAGCTCCTTGATCTATATCCCCATACACCTCATCGGTTGAGATCTGAATAAGGATTGGTTGATGTGTGTTTTCTTGTCTGTAGTTCCTTAGTAGCTCTAAGATGTGATGCACGCCGTTTACATTTGAAGACATAAAGTCATCACTGTTAACAATGCTGTTACCAACATGAGTTTCAGCTGCTATGTTAATAAAGTAGTCACAATCGTAAAGGAACTCAATCTCGTTAATATCCTTATGCTCGAATATAAAGTTGTTGTAAATAAGAAACTGGCTTAATAGATCTTTATCCCCGGCATAGGTAATTTTATCTATACCCCTAACCTGCCATCCTTTTTCTAATGCTATTCGAGTAACGTAGGCTCCTATAAACCCTAAGCACCCGGTTATGTAAACTACTTTCATAATTGATTAAAAAATTCAGTTACTATTTCTTGAATATAATCTATTTGCTCATCAGTAATAACTGGAGAGCAGCCTAGGAAGAATGTATCAGTAGTAACCTTTCTAGCTATTGGAAATTTCTCAATCACATCTTTAGTTTCCATAATACCTTCGTAGGCTGGTTGCAGCATAATGTTACCTGCAAAGTAAGGCCTGGTCTGAATCTTTCTAGCTTCCAGGAACTGAACGAAGTCTGCTCTTTGAAAGCCTGAATCATCTTTAACTGTTATTGCAACAGCAAACCAGTCTGGGTCAGCTTTATCAGTAGCGAACGGGAGATGGAAGTACTTGGAATAAGGCTTAAAAATCTCTACTATCCTAGCATGATTATATCTTCTCTTCATTCCTATCTCTTCTAACTTTTGCATCTGCACAAAGCCTATTGCAGCTTGGAGCTCTGTTGGCTTTAAATTGTACCCAATCTCTTCGTAAACGTACTTGTGATCGAAGGTATCATCCGGGAGAGAGGGAAGCCAATTACTAAACCTAGTTCCGCACATTCCGCATTCGATTTGGTTTTGCTTTCCAACACAGAAGCATCCTCTACCCCAATCACGAAAGCTTCTAACTATCCTTTCAGTCTCCATATCATCCATAGCGACAAAGCCTCCTTCACCTGTTGTAATATGATGTGCAGGATAGAAAGAACATGATGCCATCTTTCCAAAACTTCCTAAAGTTCTTCCATCATAAGTACTTCCTAATGCATCACAGCAATCTTCTAATAGGATTAAGCCGTAACGCTCAATGATATCCATCAAGCGATCCATATTTGGTGGATTACCTAATACATGGGCAAAGGTCAATACCTTAGCGTCTGGATGATCTTTACAAGCTTGCTCTAAAGCATCTAAGTCGATGTTGAGAGTATCTAGTTCAATATCAACGAATACCGGCTGGAAACCTACCTGGAGGATTGGATTTATAGTGGTAGGAAAGCCTGCAATAGGAGTGATAACTTTAGTTCCTTTAGGAAGGTTCATTCCTCTTTTGCTTGTTAAAGCAAGCATCATAAGTAAATTAGCGCTAGAGCCTGAGTTGGTCATAAGACCTACTTTCTTACCGAGCCTTTTAGGGAATCTAGATTCAAATCTAATACCTTCGTTCCCCATTACAAGCCATCCTTCTAGTATGGATTTTACAGCTGCTACATACTCATCAGATGAGAAGTAAGGGCCTGCATACTGTACTAAATCCTTTCCTTTTACCCAGTCCTTTTTAAGTAGTTTAGAATCAGCGTATTCCTTAACCTTTTCAAGTATATCCTTCATAGCCTAATTATATGCAAAAAAACTCGAACAATCACACCTCTCAATAAAGAATTTTTTAGTTTCTTCATTGAACCAATTTTCTTTAAAATCAGCTATTATTTCGTTAAATTCAGAATCGGGTCTTCCACCTAATCCTTCCACATAATGCCATACTTTTATCTGCTTATTATCTTCGGTAAAAAGCTTATCATCTTTAACATAGAACTTTCTAGTAGGAGCTTCCTCTCCATCCCTAGGACCGTGCTTGGCTAGTTTGCCTTTAACGATCATATTCGTTCCGAAAACTCCCTTTGCTCTGCAATTGTAAGATACCTTTGAAGTATAATAAGGAAAGTCTACTACATTTACTGAGAAGCTTTTATCTACTATAGCTAGTTCGTTCAATCCTCCTTGCTCTCCGTAGTGAGAGAAGTGTTTAAGAGATAAGTCAAGAAGTTTCTTTAAAGCATCAGAAGAGTTAAAACATATAACATCAGCATTAAGATTGTAAACGTCTCTATAGTAATTGCCGTTCTCATCTTTAAACTCCATCACAGGGGTTTTCCAATGCTCAGTCTCTTCTACTGATGGATAGTTTAGTGAGGCTAGAATATCGAAGTCGTTATCATCTAAAAACTCATCTAGCCTAGAGCAAGTAATAGTATCGCATCCTAAAACAATCATCTTATCATAACCCTCTTTTAGCATTAGAAAGTATGCAAGAAAGTACTTAACGATTCCTACATGATTTACATAGTACTCTGGGTCATAATACTTTTCAAAATAATCGTAGAAGTTTTTATCATTAATAAAGTGTAAATCAACATCAGGATTCCACTTACTGAAACTAGTTACTGAACAAGCTGCTAGATTGTCGTACCTTCCTTGATCTAATCCATTCATAACCTCAAGTACATTATCATGTAGTGTCACTTGTAGTATTACGCATCCTACTTTACTCATTTTCTTAGACCCTTTTTAGCTATTATGTAATTAAGGGGAGTAGCATGCACTACCTCGTAGTCTAAATCTTTCAGAAGGTTTTTAGCAAAAGCATCATTAAAAGCACCCATCTCTGTATGCTCTACAATCATTACTTCAGGATCGTACTTCTTATAGTTAAAAGTACTCCATACTTGTTCTTCGAATCCCTCAACATCAATTGAAATAAGATCTATTTTTGTAACGTTGTGCTTATTCAAAAGATCGTCTAACCGGGCACACTTGACCTTAAAGTCACCCTCTCCCTCTAATATCAAATGGTTTCTAGACTTAAACCACATCTCTGTAACATCAGGAAGTATTGCAACGTTCTCGGTAATGCAGCTTCTATTTGCAGCAAACTCCTTGTAGTAGACCGGGTCAGGTTCAATAGCTAATCCAGTCCATCCTAAGTACTTCTCAAAGTGGTAGGTGTTGGAGATTATAACCGGGTAGCATGCTCCTATATCTAAGAAGACCCCTTTCTCTGGAAGGTTTAGGTTATTAACAATCCATTTATCCTCTCCCTCTTGAGATGCAAACTCATCATCTGGAATTTTATTTGCTTCACATAACTCCGTTAGAAAGTTTCTAAAGCGATTAAAGAAATTACCGTAGTACTTTGCTACTTCGTAGTTGTGTTCAATAGCTTCTCTTCTACTTTCATAATCTTCAGGCGTTAATGCGTTTACTGCTTGAATGATTTCATCTTCGTTGTTGCAGTAGATAAATCCTCTAGGATCATATCCAAGTTCTTCTAAGTTAGGGCACCCCCAGTAGATAGGAACAGTCTTAGAAAGGAAAGCATCAATAATCTTTTCTGTATGGTAGTTTTTATTTGAGCTATTCTCAATACAAATGCTGTACATACTCTCATTCCAAACAACCTTTTTACCATGCATGTCTCCTACTGTATGATTACCCTCGTTGAAGTCGTAATCAGGAAGAGTGTAGAACCACTTCTTAGGTATCTGAATCTCTTCTCCTCTCTCGTAGAGTCTGTGGCGAAGGAAGTGTCCTTCAATTCTCTTCTTACCCCCGCATAAGAAACTCACTTCAAAGTTCTTCATTCTGGTATCAACCGAATCAACATACTCCTTATCCAACCATGAGATGCCAAATGGCAACAAAGCCATATTAGGTATCTTTTCAAGCATCTCCTCACCCCATCCTAGTACTAGGTCAAAGTTATGAGCATTTTGAATAGCCCAGTCATGCAGACCAAAAAGCTGATTAGGTTCCATTATCATCAAAATATTTAACTTATTAACAGTAATATGATGAGGAATATGAGGAGGGTGGTCGTTAAAGACTGAAATAGATTTGTATTTCAGATCTTCGTTACCAACAAAATAAAAGTCCCCGTACTCGGGAGTGTCGTTCATGCCATTGAAGAAATCAGTAGCAGGAATAAAGTTTGACCAAAGTTTAAACATCTAAAGAGAAATTAGGGAATGATTGTAAATAAAGTTGATAGATAGAGTTAACCATCTGGGAAGGGAGAGTAAATGATGGATCGGTGTAAATCATCTCAACTACTGATTGTAGCCTTCCATGAATAGCCTGGTCTTCTTTAAGATCAGGGTTAATAGTAACGCTAGAGATTCTATCCTTCCATACTAAAGGTAGATCGTCTAGAGTAAATTTATAGTCAGTCCCTTGGAAGTCATCGGCATAATAACTCTCTGAAGTAGGATTAATATTAGTATACCCTTCTAACCTATCATCGTAACCGTATCTAATCTTAATATTCTTTTCAAAGAACCCTTCAGGAATGTCAATAGCCGGGCATTGATTATTACCTATGGGAGGGGAGCAATGCTGGTACCCGTCAAAATGCCTGCATAGTTCCTTGAAAGGAATTATAAGCTTATGAATGGGCATGGGCTTAATCTCAGCCAATCCAATTCCGAAGTAATCAGGTCTAGGGAGTTTAATAGTATTAAACTCACCTTCAAACCACCATTGTCGATATAACTCTTTAGTAATGATCTGAATACTGTCAAAGTTTTCAGACATAATGGAAGCATAAAGCTCTTTCAGAATAAAGGTTGAAGGATCTCTTGGAGGAGCTGCTCCACCATTCCTTGCCGTTCGAAGATTCTCAGGCCAATGACTAAATTGCAAAGAGCATACTTCCTCGTTTCTAATCTCATCAACTAGGTACTCTAGGTACTCATTATTTGAATCAAAGAATATATGATCATGGTTGCAGTAGAACCATATCAGGTTATCGTCTAAGAGCTCGTAAGTCTGCTTCCAGTCCTCCTGGTACCAATTCCTTTTCCATCTAAGATCAATCTCAACATCCTGGAACTCTGATCTGATATGTGCTTCTAATTCCTCTTGACGACTATGATAGATAGGATCTAACTCAATAAAAAGCAGAACCTTACTCCATTTATAAGCAACAGCAAAGCTACTGAGAGAGTATTTAAAAATATCAAAGTTATTATAAGAGGGTAGATTGCCTCTGAAGACATATCCCTTGCCTATAGCAGGTTTGGTTTCCGTTATAAATGTATTGCAGAGTAATATCATAGGTCTAAATCTTTAATACCAGAATCTCTATCAATATTAATACTAAAGGCTGTCGGCTGTCCTCCAGGTTTTTTGTCGTTAATAAGAACTCTAGGTCCACCTCCTATTCCCATTATAAGCTGGTCGTAGAAAATACCTAGGCTCCTGAGCTGATCTTCTGTAATTTTCCTCATAGACTCTCTTCTACCTGTCACCAATATAATGTTATAACCTTTAATATCCCACTCCATAAACTTATTTAATGTTCCTGGTAGGATCTGAGGCGAGTAATCGATTTGAGCGCTAGTAGCCGGAGTAGCATGTATAACTATAGTCCCGTCAATATCAATAAAAATAGTTTTGGGTCTGTTATCCATTAGCATTTGATATTAAAAAATGAATTCTACCTTGAAGAGCAGTATCTATTTCACTCTTTAAAGTTTTAGGATAAGTTGTTAAGAAATCCTTAAACTCCTTTAAGTTAAACATATAATGTCCAGCCATAAGAATAACCTTTTCTTTATTTTCTTCTTGAATAAAGTCAGGCTTAACCCATTTACGCCAATTGTCAATAGTTAGAGCTAGGTTGTATAAGAAGTCTTTTTGACTACTATCTGAGTTATCTAGAATGGTTTGAGTCTCTACTAATCCTAGTTCGGGTGCTACATTCAATCCTGATAAGCCGGCTTTAAATCTCTCCTGAATTCCTTCTGCTGTTAGAAAATCACCGTTGTGTTCTTTTGATTTTATTTTCCAATTATTACAAACAGTGACGAAATCTTTTAATCTTTCAATATCAAAGGTTCCTGTATTGATTGCATCTCCAAGATCTAACCCCGTACCCGATTGAACGACTGCATAGTCTATCTTACTGAAAGCTCTTCCTAACCTAATGCTTAAATTTGAAAGGAACGAATCTAGATCTTTAGGAGAGTATCGGTGAATGGCTTCTTCAGTCCCTACTTCAAATCTTGCTAAGGGATTGACTTCAAGTACATGCTCAATTAACTCGGCTGTAATCTCAATTGCATTTGAGATAGTAACTCCTTCTTTTTTAAAAGGATCGATATGTATTAAATCAAAATACTTTGCATCTACTCTCAGAGACTCATAACCATCATCTTGAGCAATTCCCTGCCCAGGGCCTCCGTGGTCTCTTTGAAGGGTAATGTAGTCGGAACTTCCTTTAACATAATGCGTTAGTTGAGCAGTTCCAAACCCAGTATACCCGTAATTGTAATCTGCCTGCCTGCGAGAGGGTATGAGCCCGATGCTTATTTGATTTCTATTTGCATAACTGATTATTGCATCAATTATATTCTTGGACATTGGTCCTAGGAATATTTTAGGTTCCATACTTTAAGCCTGTGTAGAGTGTGAATTGTTCCTGTGCTTGTAAAAGATGTAGCCTATCTCCGGAAGCTTGTCCTATATTAAAATCTATAACCTTATTTGATGTATGAATAGTATTTAAAGAAACCGGAGTGCAATTTAAGATAACTCTATCCCTAACAGCACTTAAATAATCCCAATTGCTTCTAGTAACCATAATATATCTTAAGTTGTTTTCCTGTAAGTAGAAAGTAGCGGAGGCACTTAAACCTCCATTACCGACCACAATATATTCACCTTCATCTAATATAAGACCTATTTTGCAAATTCCCAAATAATCTGTATTATATCCTATAAGTTTTCCTTCTTGATTAATAACAGTATTTACTGAGCCAATCTCTTTAGCTTTACTATCTATTTCATCTAAGAACGGAAGGATAGTTTTTTTATGAGGCATAGCTACAGCAAACCCGCCCATTCCTAATGTTCTAGCTGCTAAAACTCCTTCCTCTATATTTTCAACATAGAAGCTTTTATATATCGCATTGATACCATAGTGAGCGAAAGCTTGATTAAAAAAAAGCGCTCCCTTATTTCCTGGATTATGAGAGAATGAGCCAAAAAGTTTGGTATTCTTATCAATAATCATAGAAATCGTTCAGGAGCTTTAATCCATAGAAGAACACAAATTTGTTAAATTTATCTGAATGCAATGGAGACATGCTTAAGAAAATTAATGAAGTTATAACCTTAACATATTCTACATCGTAACCTTTTGCTTTGAGCCATGTTTCATATTCGTAACGAAAGCTCTTAAGCTCTTTACTGATATTTGCATCTAGAGTAACTTTGTTACCTGTAACAGTTAATGAAAAGGAATTATCATCCTTAGCGGAGTTATAGTTCATAAGAAGCCCTCCATAAAGCTTGGCAAGGTCGTAATAAAGGTCTCCTCCTTCAGTAGAGTCAGCAAAACTATCCCTCCAGTCAATGTAGTAGTCTTGATTATCTTCCCCGCAAATGATATTATCAAACTGAAGGTCTCCATGAAACTTATCGTAAAGAGGAGTATCTCTTAGAATAGTAAATACACCCATCCAGAGGTTGTCTAAAGGATGGCATGTTTCACCATTGATAACATAGCTCTCAGTAAATAAGTCTTGCCCATACTTACTCTTGAATAAATCCAACCTAGATTTAGTTTTACCTAAATAGAACTTTTCAATAGCATCGTAGTTGTTGTACTTGTAGCTATTTTCAATCGTACTGTGAAGTCTTAAAAGTAATAAGTTCCACCGGTCGGGAGATAGATAAGCAGTCTTTCCTTCAAGCCAATCATAGGAGTAAAAGTTGCCTCTAGATTGAAACCCGCTTGGAATTAGCTCGCCAAGCTTGCTTGCTCTAGTAGCTTTTCTCTCTGCTAGTCCTTTATCAGTAAAGAACTTAATAAACTTATCTCCTACATGATAGGTAGTCTCTCCTGTATCTTTATAAAGAGAAATTGGATCATCTTTATAAAACTCTTTGGCTCTTTCAATATCATCTAAATTACCCATATCATGCCAATTAAGGAGTCTTCCTTGGAAAACTGGGTAGGCTGTAGGATTTTCAAAAGCGCAGACTATCTCTCCATAAGCTATTTTATCCTCTAACTCTTTCCAGAAGATATCGTAATCAAAAATAGATGCTAACCCTATAAACCCATTTTCATAACCATCGCTGGTCTTGTTCTTGAAGCCGGTGATATTATTTAAAGAGTCGAGCTGTGCTGTAGAGTACTTCTCAGGGAAGGCTGTTCTATGTAATCCAAGCCAGTTGCCATCCAATAAGGGAGCATTTCCTTCAAACAAACAATCAACTGTTACCCAGTAGAATGGTCTTTGCAAATGCTGCTTACATGCTAAAGCTGATACCCCTGGTCCACTATTAGCAGACTCCCAGTCAGGAATATTAACGAAAGTCATATTTCTATCAGAATGAGCAAGGTTTAGGTAATCAACTAGGCTGTCTGCTTTGTATCCTGTTGCGATAACAAGCTCGTAGTCCTTAGGAAACTTTTCAATGAGATGTGAAATAACTGCTTTATTATTTAAAGGTACTAGTCCTTTATTAACATGGGTAGTTAGTTTTCCTAACCTAGTTCCTTTACCAGCGGCGAGGATTAAAACTGCTGGAGGTTGGTGCTCATGTTCAAGTCTTCCATCCACCCTATTGGTATCATCTTCAAGTCTAATTACATCGTCAACTTCTGGAGTAGATACCTCCTGCAGAATAATATCTGTAATAGCGATTACTCTGTGTTTTTTAGGAGGAGTTACATTAAAGAACTCTCCTGCATTCATAATGAACTTCTCAACAACTCCTTGGTCATTCTCCAACCAGATCTCAGCCGTACCTGCAATCAGGTAGTTAGTCTCTCTTTTGAAGTTATGGTATTGAAAGGATGTTCTATGTCCGGCATTGATATAGATTCTTTTATAACAATACCTATCATTGAGTTCTAACCATTCTTCTTTGCCCCAGGGCTTGTAAACTACATTCATCCGTTAACTACCTTATTAATCCAGGTAAAGGTCTTTTTCATTCCCTGTCTTAGGGTCATTGAAGGAGCCCAGTTCATATGCTCTTTATAGAGAGTATTATCTGAGTTCCTTCCTCTAACCCCAACCGGGCAAGGGAAGCCATACTTAGTCTGGAACTCCTCACCTGATATATTGGCAATGGTTGAAGTCTTAGTTTTCTTAGCTAACTCAAGAGCGATACTTGCTAACTCATTAATAGTAACCATTTCTTCAGAACCAATATTAACTGGTCCTATAAACTCTTCTTGGTTCATAAAATGTCTAATGGCTTGAATACATTCATCGATATAGAGGAAAGATCGAGTCTGTTCTCCGTCACCCCATACCTCTAATGACTCACCCTCTCTAACTCTAGCAGCCTTCCTGCACATAGCAGCAGGAGCTTTTTCCTTACCACCGATCCAGGTTCCGTAAGGTCCAAAGATGTTATGGAATCTAGCAATCCTAATATCTAATTTATAGTTGCGATTGAAGGCTAGAAACAGTCTCTCGCTGAAGAGCTTCTCCCATCCATATTCTGAATCAGGATTAGCAGGATAGGCTGAGCTTTCCTCGCAGTTAGGATTGTTTGGATCTAATTGATTATGTTCAGGGTACATACAAGCCGAGCTTGAATAGAATACTCTTCCTACTTTCTTTATAACGCATTCATGAACCACATTAAGGTTAATGAGAGCTGAGTTATGCATAACGTTAGCATCATTATCGCCTGTAAATATGTATCCTGCTCCTCCCATATCGGCAGCCAACTGATATACCTCATGAGTTCCCTCCATTATTATATCTGAAACGAATTTAGGATCTCTAAGATCGCCAATAATAAAATCATCGGCTTGAGTCTGCCAATGCTCGGAGTATTTTAAATCAACTCCTCTAACCCAATACCCTTCTTCTCTTAATCTTTTTACTAAATGACTTCCTATAAAGCCTCCTGCCCCTAATACAATAGCAATCTTTTTTCCTTCAAAAGGTAATAGAGATTTATTACCTACTTGCTTTCTAAAGGCTAATCCGAATGGTCTTCTGAAAATAGTTAGTCCTTTATCAGGTGATTCATAAATAAAAGTTTCTTCCATATTATTGTAGTTTTGAATATAGTTCATTTTGTTTCTCTTGTCTTGCTATATCCTTGTGGTGATATAAGCTAAACTCAGCCTCTAAGGGTAGAATTGCGTGAGTTAAATAACCTTCTAGTACTTCATGTACTTTATTTTTCCATTTAATCTTTCCATTGTTTGCATAGATCCTCCATTGCAAATCAGGCCAGTTAACCCTTCCATGGTTATCAACAGTCCAGCCCCACTTCTGGATATGCTCCTGGGTTAGGTCTTTAACTGTATTTACTCTCGGAACTCTTAATACCTGTACATCGTTTGCCTCAAGGAGGGTGGGAAGGTAATGCATTAGGTACCAGTCAGGCATTTCATCAGCATCGATCTGAAAGATGTAATCCCCTAAGCATGCTTCAGTTAAAGCATTCTTCATATTAGCAAAATGCCCATCGAAGTGGTAATGGATAAAGCGAAATGGAGCGAAGGTATCCGATGATAGACTTCTTAGATATTCATCTACTGCTTTAGTTCCGTTATTAGAATCATAGAAGATAACAATCTCATCTTCTTTCCTTTTATTTTCAATTATGAAAGGAAGCAGTCGCTGTATCTCTACTAGCTCATTACAGACCGTTAATGCGTAACTTATTTTCATATCACTTGGAAAAAGCCGATATACTCTAAAGCATCCATATAGCTATTCTTTTCAAAATGCTTCATAGAGCTGTTATCCATCTTAAAGGTTTGCCCTGGAGGATATTTCTCTCTCTCACTTTTATCAATCAATGTAGCTTTCATTCCTGTCCATCTCCAATTGCTTGAATTATTTCCATCTAAAAATACCATTCCTCTTTCAGGTAAGGTAATAATAGAAGGAATCCAGACCCTACCCTCCTTATCGGTAAAGAGTGTGTCTTTATAAAGCTCAGGTGAAGTTTCTTTGTAGGCTGTAACTGCAGGAGAGTCTTTTGTCATATGAGAGTTTGTCGTAAACCCGCACCCTAGACATAGCCAAGTAATAGAAGTATCATCGATATGCTGTTCATAGCAAGCGTTTGATCCGCATCTTGAACAGGTAATTAGTTTATCCATTTGTTACTCTCTTTGGTAGTTCAATCTTTTTTAGTTTAGGAAGCTCAAGCTTAATCTCTTTTGGAAATTCCGGAAGCTTTTGATCTAAGAGCGTCTTTAAGTCAAGACACATCTTACTGTAGCTAAACTCGGCTTTGCTTCTGTATGCCTGTCTATTAGCGTTATTCTGGTACTTTGAGTAGTTTTCGTAGACATCTTTTAAGTAATGACCAATAGCACCGTGATCGGGAGTAAACCATAACGATTCACCTAAGATCATATTCTCTACCACAGCGCTTGAGTGAACGTTTTTAAGTTCACCTTTTAGCAAAGTACTAAACTCCTTTGAAAGGAAGTCAGTATGACCACTCCAATCAGAAGCAATGACTGGTTTCTTAGTTAGAGAGAATTCAAGCAATGGCCTACCATACCCCTCACCCTTTGTCAAACTAACCATAGCGTTAATCTTAGGGTGGTTGTAAATCTGGTTCATCTCTTCGTCCGAGAACTCTCCGTGAAGAAGGTAAATGTTTGGTAGGTCCTTAGTCTTGCAAGTATCCCTAATATCTTGAATGCGCCTTACTTGAGTATCCCTATCCATGTAAGAGCATCCTGCCGAAGATACTTTAAGTACTAAAGCAGGCTTCTTCTTTTTATTCTTAAACGTTTCTAGAAATGCTTTAACAAGCAAGCCAACGTTCTTTCTATCCTCTCCAAAGTCGCCTTGCATCCAATGCCCTACAAATAAGAAAGCAAACTCTTCCTGGAAATTAAAGTCTAAGCTGCATTTAACCCCTGGCTTATAAACCTCAGTATCAGCTCCTTCAAATAGAACCTCGATGGGAGTAGTAACTTGCAAAGTTCCTGTGATATTTCCTTGAGCATCTTTAGCATCGTACTTACTCTCGATAAGAGTTTTCTTTGAGAAATTTGATGAAGTAAGTACTAGATTCATTCTGTTAATACCCTCAACCCAGGAATGGTGAGCGATAGTAGTTTCAATACCAGCCGTAACTCCTATGTTGTATTTCCCTACTGCTTGGAACTCATTAGGGACTGTAATTTGCATCCACACTTCAGGTTGCTTAGGAAGTTGATTGGACTGCAAGACATGCTTCTTAAGGAAAGACCATTTTGGATTCTCATCTAAGAAACTCCAAGGGGTATTTCCCCACCTCTGTGAGAGGATTCTAACATCGTATTGGTTGGTTTCGATTATTGCTTTGACCAAGTCTCTTGATCTAGCTCCGTAACCTGAATACGTGTCTATTGGACAGCTTATGATAAATAATGGTTTCATTGATATAACAGCTTGTGATTGATATAATTTGGTTCTCTGTCTTGTACTTTAATAAATTCAAACTTCTCTCTTGGCTGCCAAGTCTGAAGAAGAGTATCTACAGACTCTATTACTCTATCGGCCATTATTTCAGAAGTAAACCCTGCTTCAGGACCTGTAGCCCATTCCCTGCCTAGCATTCCTTTTCTCTTTCTTTCCTCTCTTGGAAGTAAGTAAAGGTTATAAAGTTCATCACCAACAGCTTCAGGAGAGCATCTATCGTCAAAAATATAAGGTGTTGGAACTGATCCTACAACCGATATGTTGGATGGGAAAATAGGTACTGCCCACTCTCCATGCTCCTTAACCGTTCCTCTGTGATTGCTTGGAAAATCAGCATCGAAGTCAATCCAACCTCCATTCTTAGAAAACCTTAATTGATCCTGCATACCACCGGTAACGTTGGCTAAGATCATAGTACCTGCTAACATGCTTTCTGTTAAAGCTAATCCCCACCCTTCGTTAGAGCTAAGAAGAGCTGTAATATCGGCGTAATTGTAAAAGTAGTTTAGTTGCTGTGCGGTTAGTTTATCTTGAGAGAAGAGAACATCATCTTCAGTCTTAAAGAATAACTCCCTAACTGATAACAAATCGGTTCCATTCTCATCAACAGGTTGAGTGTGTAGAAGCAGTAAGCACTTCTTTCTCTGGTCAGGAGTAAGTTTATCTAAGAAGAACTTATAAGCTAGCATCAGATCGGGTATCGATTTCCTTCTAATGTTTCTAGAGTTAAAGAATACTACAAAATCTTTCTCGTCTTTAGTAACTACATCCTCTATAAACTTTTTATAACCTTCAAACTCACTACTGGTAGTTTCGATAGGAAAGAAGGTTTTATGATCACAACCGTGAGGTATGTATCTGAACTGCTTTCCTTTACCTTTGCTCCCTAAAACGAGTTTATTAATATTCATAGTCTGTTTTGAGATAGCTAAAAGCGAATCACAAGCCTCATAGTAAGCTCGGTTGTACTGAGGAGCTGGATAGTCATCCCAAATATTTAGGTAAGCAATAGGCATCTTTCTCCTTATTTCATTCTCCATCTGAAAGAGCCATACCCAGTATCTTGGGTCAGTTATCAAAAACATAACATCGGGCTTCTCGATATTGATAAGCTGCCGGATTAGGTCCGGAGTACCGTACCCCGAGGTAGGGTAAATGATGATACTAGAGTCTTCAATGCCTGCATGGTTGTTAGTATCTTGAGAGATATCTAACCTCTTTCCTTGGTCTGGATGATTGATAGCTCCGCCAACATTAACCCAGTTAAAATGATGAGCGGTGTTAACGACTATTTCTCTAGCAACCGTAGCTACTCCGGAGTGTAGCCTTAAATCATCACAAAGTAACAAAACCTTTTTTCTCTCGTTTTGAGGGATATAACCGAATTTTTCTTTCATATAATTACTCTTTTATTTCAACAATCGTTGTAGTATTAATCGTCTTCTGGTACTCCTTATCCTGTAAATAAAGGTATATACTTCGATCTACCAACTTTTGAAGTGAAAATTTATGCTTAACACAGTATATTTTGAACTCGTGAAAGAGTTCCTTGTTGACCTTTACTGAGGTCAGGGTTTGCTTTGTTGCCATACTATACCTATTTATATTTGTATATAAATAAATATGCCAATAAATTAGAAAGGACTATCGCAGAGGTCTAAATTTCCTTTGAAAGGGCAGAATATACAACTTGACTTAGAGGCTTGCTTTAGGTAATCTTTATCAATGTAATTACCTTGGTTATCAAAAGCATCAGTAATAAAATCATTTATCTTTTTTACTGACTGATTTCTTTTTATTTTACCCGATGCAGGAGCAAATTGCTGGACTCTATAAACAGGCCAGTCGGAGTTCTCCGGAACCTTTCTTCTAACTATAAAGTATTCAACGTCTATTTTTTCTACATCAACATTAAACTGCAATGCAAAGTATTCTTTATAGAGAATAATCTGCGAGGTTTTAGTTTCGTTTTTCTTCTCATAGTCACTCCATCCTCTAGTACTGGTCTTAATATCTAAAATATAATATTTTTCAGTAAAAGTATTGTAAAATACCAGGTCAATAAATCCTTTAAAGAAAATATTTTTATTCTCAGAGATTTGATAGAACAAAGGGATTTCAACTCCTACTAAGAAGGTATTCTTAGTTGAAAAGAACCTCTTTCTCTTTTTAATAACATACTCTAGAATAGCCACTCCATCGTAGTAGAACTCCGATAGCTCTTGTTTGTTACTAAAATGCTCACCACCGCTAGCTTTTACATCCTCTTGGTAGTTAGCAACCATCCTTTCCTTAAGGAGTGCTTTGAAGTCCATCTCCTCAGCTACCTTAACTCCTACCTCGTAGGCAGTCTTAAGAAAAGTCTGAAGTACCTCATGCAAGCTAGTTCCAAAGCTAGTATGAATAGAAGCTTTGTAAGGTGAAAGATTCTTTACATAAGATAAATACCATTGATGAGGACAATTACTATAGGTACTCCATTGAGAGTAGCTGATACTCTTACCCCCATTCCTCTCGGGAAGGATGTGCTCTTGTATGAGCTTTACCTCCCTTGGTAGCTTTTTTGCCATCTTACTTCTTCCACAAACCTCTTTCCACTAACTGAGCAATAATGCCGTAGTTAGCTAGATCTTTATAGGTATCAGATAGAGGTTCGTTCTGAGATGCTCTCTTTGTGATGATAAGGTTCTTCCACCGGTTAACCTTATCGGAGACTCTATACCAAAGCCCTGTTAGAGCGAAATCAATCTCTTCCTGGTTCTGTAGTTGGGTACCTGCAGAAATGTTAGTCATGCCGTAGTCAAGATGCTTCTTAGCAAAGAGCTCAAACTGCTCATTCATTATCTGATTATAACCCTGGTAAATGGTTGGGTATTCCTCTTTAAGGATCTCAACTGCGCTTAATTTAGCAGTATCTTTTTTATCATTCATAACATTAATATAATAAAAAAACCCCTGCAAAACAAGGGCCTTTCTAAATTTTTGTAAGGTCGGTATTCCTACATGCCTCCAACAGCTTTCTCTTCAGATACGATTACTATATCTTTCACAGTAGAATTGTATAATTTTCCATCACCTTTTTTATAAGTCACCGTATCACCATCGATAGCTGTTATTCTACCCATCTGCTGATTTAGTAACTCCTGATTATCAAGGTATGCCATATTAGGGGCTATCATCATATTAACTTCTAACTCTTCAGGTTTTGGAGCTCTAAATCCTTGCATACTACCGCGTAAGATTTCCTTTTGAGTATATGTTCCATCTTCTGTAACTAAAGTCTTAGAAACTCTAGTAAGCTTATTTTCTGTTAGAAAGGTTCTTAGGTCAAAATTTGCCATGCTTTTATTTTTTTATTACCCTATTATTTCGAGTGTTTTTACTTTAAATATTCCCCGTATGTCATCGACTTGATTAACTCTATCTCCAATATAGCCTGTGCCCCCGGTTGTGTTTGGTATTTCAAGTTGTATTTCTTTACCCTTAAGTGGTGCTATATACTTATAACCCCCATCATCTATTAAAGTACCATTAAAATATAGTTTTTCGTAACCACTAGTCCTTTCTTTAAGATTTACAATAATATCACCTGTAAATTTTTCTTTTTCGGGATCATCGTTTGCAAAGGTATCAAATATGTTTAATTTTACTTTTTTCCCCTCTAATTCTTTTGT
>Ga0181355_1000134_pt1 | contig 28481 bp, 41 predicted proteins | sample Fa13VDMM15DN_FD_130099 | JGI IMG/M metagenome (GOLD analysis project Ga0181355, IMG submission 130099) | Freshwater viral communities from Lake Michigan, USA - Fa13.VD.MM15.D.N | ecosystem: Environmental > Aquatic > Freshwater > Lake | place: USA: Michigan | collected 2013-09-23 | reverse complement strand
TTCTCCATTGCTTTGGCTTGGTCAATTTTATTTTTCAAGTTATTGTTACCAGCTTCAAGTTCTACTTGAATAGTATAAATTTGGCTACATAACCACTCAACTGCTGTTTGCTTTTTCATATTAAAATATGTATCTAATTGTTTGTAAATCAAAGAATTCAGAATAGATTTTCTTAAAATCTTCTAGTAATCCTGTTTTGTGTACTAATGGGTATCTCATTACTCCTGATGCATTCTTAACTTCAGAACTATACTTCATAATCTCTCTAGCTTCATCAGTAGTTTTAGCCATTTGATTCTTATGATTAGTAAGAGCAATAACTTCACACTTATTCTCACCTGCTACAACTCTTACTAAAGCAAATAAATCTCTGTAAGCTTCTTGCCATCCTGGATAAAAGATTAATGGGCTAAAGTTAATATGTACTTCCCAACCTAGATGTTTTAATCTACTAATATCTTCTACTCTATCAGTTATCTTTTGCATCTTAGGCTCTAGTATATCTGAGAATCTTTGTGGCATCAAACTAACTCTTACTCTAGGCTTCTTGTTAAAATGATTAACATCAAGAGTTAATAAACCTGAATACTTAGTAGCCATAGTACTATTTAATCTAGGATGATCATCATATCTTTTAAGATAGTCTATTAATGGTTCAGGCATATGCTTTTGCATTAGTACTAAATCACTATTACAAGCAATATCCACCATTGTATAAACAGGATCTTGTTGATCTGGTACTTTAGTATATGACTTCTCCCATTCTACAACAGAATTAAATACATCATCAATATTAGTATTTACAAATACTCTAGTGCCATTGTATCTAGACATATAACAATATGTGTTGACACAACCACCAAAGCAACCATAAATAACATTAGGTGCTATACAATTAGCACTATTATCATTATCTTTTGTAACAAGAGTTTTAGTTTTTTGTGTTTTAATCATATCAGTTTACAAGTTTATACCATAATTTGAGAACTATAGATTTAGATAGTTCCCAAACTATGATTGTTAATAAGATTTTCATGTTTATATTATTAGTAGTCAGGACAAGGATTAGTTTGAATTTAATATTGGGATATAAATGTATTCAGGAGCAAAATTAGGTAAACCCATTCTACTACTTCTCCCTAATAAAGGAACAGATAAATCAGAATATCCACAACCTACTCCATAAACATTAGGGTTATTAATTACAGATAGACTGGTTTGATTTCTAGCTAAATATATTTTATTATTAGGAGCTAATTGTAAACTCCCCATAAAAGGTCCTGTATTAGCTACAATTCTTCTAGTAGATTGTATAGTAGCTAATACTCCAGAACTTAAATTCCATTGTAATAATATACCCCCATTAGTTGAAGCATATAATATATTTCCATCAGGAGAAAATTCACAACCATAAATTCCTATTTCTGTTGCTAATACTTGACAATTAGATACAAAACCTGTAGATCTATCAAAATCACATATTTCTATTCTATTAGTTCCAGTACCATTAGCAAATCCATAGTAACAAGTAGCTATTTTTTCTCCATTAAATGAAGCTTTCATTTGTCCATAAGCACTTTGAGTTATACCTGTTGGTACAATAGTCCCTAATGCCCAAGCATAAATAGTTATTCCACCTGATGTAACACACCAAGCTCTATAAGTAACAGAATTCCAATCATGAGAAACTACCCACATATCTAAATTATTACAATGTCTGATAGCACATAATTTTTCACATGATTGACTTACTAAATTAAAATTTTTAATAGTTACAGCACCTAATCCTCCAGATAAACTCATATTAACTATAGAATAACATATCCCATTAGTCCCTACATCATTATCTGAAGTAAATACATAATATATATCACTATTTCCAGGTTGTTGAACAATAATAGCTGATTGTGTAGATGAAGCATCACCAAATAATCCAGTCCCATTAGTCATAACTACATGGTTTCTGTTATAAACAGTAACTCCATCTGTATAGAACAATAAATTACCAGAATTATCAGAGATTGTAGCAACACCTTCTGTAGTAGTTAATACTCCATTAGTTAAAGCTACAGGTGAACCTGAGTTAAATGTAACTCCAGCTTGACTACCAAAATACCATATATTATGCTGTTGAGAAAATAAGGTTACAGTAAACAACATACTGTAAACTAAAGTTATTAATTTCATAATGGTAAAATTAAAATAAAAGAGGATTGCTTTCACAACCCCCTTTATTATTAAACAACCCTATTGTTTAATATTATGCTTCTGATGATTCACCAGTAATGCGTACTAGTAAAGTGTTAAATCTAGCAATTTGTTCATCAATACTTTCTAAAGATGATGCATGAGATTTTTCAGCTCGTGAACGTGAATCTTCCAATGCTGTTACTTTAGCTTCTGCTCTAGAAACACCATCAAGATACTGACCCATAAATGAAGATTGAAGTTCATTAGTAGATACTTGCTCAGGAGTTACATTCATCCAAGCTGAATCTACAGCTTCTACTGCATCTTGAATATCATATTGATATTGTTCAATTACTTCTTGAAAGTTACTAACTAGGAGACTTCTGCTTGTAGTTAGTTTTTTAATATCCTGTTCAACAGTACGTTGCAATCTTGAGTAAAATGATTGAAGTTTGCCTTCATCACCTAGTTTAAGAAATGCAGCTACTTTAGAGAACATTGATTTTGGGGTTTGGTTTTTACTTGACATAGTTTTTAGTTTTTTAAGTTTTTGAGTTGCCTCAATAAATTGTTTTTAATTGTTTGTTAATTAATAATTAAGGGTTGTTTTTGGTAATAAGGTTTCTGGTCTTGAATAATCAGGTGTACGAGATTCATAGTAAGTTCCTGTTTGAACAGTAGGAGTATCCCAATTATAAAACTTAGATCCATTAAATTCTGGTACAGGTTCTGTTTTAGTAATTTCAACTATTGGTCCTCTGTGTAAATTAGATGGATATTCAATATGCCATAAATAACCAGCAGCGCAATCAATGTAAGTACCACTAGAGTGTATTTTAGGATCATAATCAGCTGTATTTATATCACTTTCATCATATTTACCATCAGGATACATATAAGTATACTCAACACCTTCTTTAAAACCTCTTCTTTTCAGTTCAGCTAATGCTTCTTTAGCAGTATACTCATATGGTTCAGTTGTTTTAGGGATATCTAATAATTGTATGTTTTTACAATTGCTATTCAATAGATAAAAACTACTAAACATTAAAGAATATTGAAATTTACTTCTATTATTAGAATGTCCATCGTTATTAGAATAACAATTATTTAGTAAATAAATTTCATCTTGTTCTTTAGTTACTAGAACTTTATCATAAAACAAACTGCCATAGTTTAAACTAACATATTTACCAACATATGAATCATTTATTTCAATATACTGAGATTTTGTTTCTTCAAATGGTAAACTAACTAATTTAGCCCATTTACCATCATCATACAAAAGTCCATTACCACTAGTAGAGTATATTGTTTTACCATGTATACTATAAAGACCACCATCTTTTTTTAAATAATGAGTGTAATCATTACCAACACTTTGTATTTCAGAACCAATAGGATACCTTTTTTTACATTCTTCTTGAATAGCTTCCATATCAGTTTTAGTTAGAACAGTAACATTGTAAGGTCTACCTAATCTATCATATTCACCTATTTCTTTAATTGTAGCAGCTCTAATATTTAATTTAGAATCATAGCTATCATTAGCACCCCAACCATTAGTACTAGAATCAGTTACATCCAACATCACATTAAAATTATGTGAATTTGAATTATCTCTAAGTCTATAGCAATAGTTTATAGGTAAAGAACTCTCCCAACAGTTTCCACCATCGCAAGATGCCAGTAATACTACATAATCACCTTTTTTGAATTTATTTTTGTCCATAGTTATAAATTGAGCATCATAAGCTTCTTCAGTTGTTGGTTTAAAACCACCACCATCATAAGTTAAATTAGATTTATCTTTAAGATCATTTTGTACATAACCATCTGGAAATACATAATAAATAGTTCCTTTAGTATGATTGATAAAAGAAGTAGTACATTTTACATATTTAGGGATAGATTGATCAGGATCAAAACCTTCAGGCATTAATTCATATAAATCTTTTTTAGAAGGAGTAACCCAAAAAGTATATTCATCATCACAATAAGCATCGTTAAAATTTCCTGATTTTATTTTAATATAATCATTTTTTTCATAATCAGTACTTTCAGGTTTATCTTTTAGAGCTTTTAACCATCTACCAGTTAGATCTTCTTGTTTATCAATTAATAATTCTAAATCATCTTTATCAAAAAAACCATAGTACTTTCTATCGTTTTCTATACAATATGTAAAATCAGTGTCATGAATACTTGTAATAAACCCAATACTACCAACATCACCATTAGGTTTTCCACAATTTTCAGCACCAGTAGTATTACCAGGTTTTCTTTGAATAATTTTTACTTTATTTCCGATTTTAAATTCCATAGTTGTTTGTTTTTAAAATAATGTTGTTTGTTATTTTTGCCAATAGTTAGATATTTTACAATCTACAATTACTGGAGTTTCTTTTATTACATGTTGAGCTGCTTCTATCATAAGTTTATCTAAATTTAATTTCCATTCTTCAGATAATTCTAAAGGACATTCAGTTTGAATTTCATCATACACTGATAATAATATCTGTATAGGAAGATTGTGTTTATCTATAAATGCTTGTACTTTAATTAGTGCTAGTTTTAATATATCGCCATTACATCCTTGAATGGGTGTATTTTTACCAGCCCTTTCAATTTTACCTAGATTTTGAAAATCATCTTTATTTTCATAGCCTTCAAACCATCTAATTCTACCATAAGGTTGAGGAGTTCTAATAAACCCTCTATTTTTAGACAATTCTCCCAACATGGTTAAAAATTTTTCTACATTAGGTACTACTTTAAAAAACTTTTTAATAATAACATTAGCTTCTTCTACAGTTATTTGCATAGTGTCAGCTAATTTAAATTTAGACATTCCATAAGCCAATCCAAAATTAATTGTCTTTTGAATATCTCTGTATGTAATATCAGGTTTTCCAGGAAAAGGTAATTTAACATCAGTTATTGGAATATCAAAAGTTGCTGCACATAATACAGAATGTAAATCTTTACCTTCTTTAAATGTATTAACCCATAAAGGATCTTTACTAAATTCAGCTATAATTCTAAGCTCCATACCTGAATAGTCACCACCAACAATAACATTTCCTTGTTTTGGAATAAAACAACTTCTAATTTCTTTACCTAATTCTCCTTTAGAGGGAATTTGGCTTAGATTAGGATCGCTAACAGATATTCTACCTGTTTTTAAAATTTGCCATACATTGTAATGTAATTTATCTGTAGCCTTATTTATATGTTTAAAAAATCCCCTCCCAAAAGAAGAAGCTAGTTTGTTATATTTACTATAACCAATTAGTTCTTTAATTAATATATGTTTATGTTTATTAGCTTGCATAAATCTATCACCAACAGTTTTAGTATCAAACCCTAAAGTTTTAATAATATCTAATTTTTGTTGAGGACTAGCCCAGTTAATATTTACTTTTCTTTCTTCATAATCAAATAGATTAATTTGTGTATATTTAGGGTGAAATTTTTTTAACTTAGATTCATTTAATAGTATATTATCTAATATACTTTCCAGCCTTAAAGTTTCAGCTTCTGTTGTTTTTGCAACTTCTAGCCATTTTTCCTTATTAAGATATACACCATTAAACTCCATTTTAGCAAATACTTCAGTTACTTTATTTTCTAAAGCTAATACATTATTTAATTTGTATTCTTCAATTTTAATAAGTTGACCTTTCATAATTTTAGTCAACCAAGTAACATCATCTGCACAATATTTAACAACCCTATTAGTTAACCCTTCTTTATGAATGTTACCTCTAATAGATTTATCTAATTTAACTCCACAATATCTTTCAGCTAATCTATCTAAACCTAACCCTGGTTTAAATAACCCTGTAGTTAAAACACATTCAGCTAAAAAAGTATCATATATATTTTGTATATCAATACCTAGTTTTAAAAAGAATTTTAAATCAAATTTTGCATTCTGAAAAATAAATTTTCTATCTCTATCTATTAATATGTTTTTATAGTAACAGGGATCAATAGTTTTATTATCTATTACTAATTGATGTTCCCCTATACCAAATTGTTGAGTTAATAATTTACATGTATGTGGGTCCAACCCAGTAGTTTCAGTATCTACTTCTATTTCTTCAACTTGATTTAACAAGTTATAAGCATTTTCTTTTGGTATTAAACAATAATCTTCATTATCAAATAACTGAAGATTTTCTGTAACTAAATAAATCATAATTAATTAATTAAAATAAAAGGGAGCTACCTAAATAGCCCCCTTTTGACTTTCACAAACAATTAAAATTATGCTGATGTTACATCTGATGTTACTGGTACTTCAGCAAAATCAAGATCAATGTCCTCAGCAGTAATACGCTCTGGTGTGCCTTCCAAATGGGACACACTGAAATAAAGATCAGTTTTGCCAGTTTCAGCGTTTTTTTCTGGATTAATTGTAGTCAGGTAAGAATTACCTACTTCCATTCCATATGCAAATGACTTCTCCCAAATAGAAGCTGTTGCTCTATGAGATTTACCACTTGCATCTTTAAATTCGATGGTACACAAACGGTATTGTGTTCCATTAACATTTTCAAGTACATTAGTTCCAATCGAAATTAGTTTAGCTGCTACTTGATAATTTACTTTGTTCGTTACTGTGTTAAATACTTTTTTCATAATGTTTAGTTTTTAAATTGTTTGTTACTTTTTAATATATTGTTGTGAAAGTTTCTCTTTTTCTATCTGAATTACTTCAAATAGTTTTTTCTTTAAAGCTTGCGCTCTGTGATACGATTTATTTGATTGTTTATTGTCACCAATTGAAGCAAAATAATCTCTCCATGAGGATTCTACTTCAATTTCTTTATGCAGAGATTCTACATGGCTCCATTTAGATCCAATTTTAGTAATACCTGTTTTTTTGTCAATATAAGCATATTCATCCTTATTCCAAAAAAATGGCATATTAAAATTAAAATGCTGTACTATATTCCCGTATCTTTCTTTTCTCAAATACATACTCCTAATTGTTTTTGTTGTTGTTTAATATTCTGAGCTATTTCATTGTAACTTAAAGGCTTATCAAAAGCCTTAACTACCTTAGTTGGAAGAGGAGGTAAATCATCTTGCCATCTTTTTGGTTTATTCTTTGATTTTGAAAATTGCAAAAGCTTGACCATTTTTAAATTGAAATTTGTGAAACTCTGTTTTTAGTTTCTGGTTAGTACTCTTTTTATAATAATATTTTGCCATACATGAGGCACTGGTTCTAGGTAACTTCATTGAAGCTACTCTAGAACCTTCTACCACCCCATATGTAGTAATACTTTGATTAAGAACATCAAGTTCTTTCTTAGTCCATTTCATTTGCTAAAAAGTGTTGGACGAGCAGTATATTCTACTTGCTCATCTGATTCTAAATTGTTTGGAATTAATTCAAATTCTAATTCTTGATTATCAAAATACATTCCTTTGTATAAAGGATATACCTTTTGTTTTACTCTTTCATCTTTAGTAACAACAAAAAAGTCATCATCAAGTTTCATTACAGTTCCTGTAAAATTCATTTTATTTGTTTTAAATTGTTAACAATAGTTCTTTGACCAACTGTTCAGATTCTTCTTCAACATCTGACACAGACTTTTTAAATCTCCAAGTAGCAAATGCAGGTTCCTGCATTCTATTTACTAACTTAAAGTATTTTAAAGGATTTTTTACTTCTTCTAATAAAACACCAACAACAATATCATTGTTATCATTAAAACCTCTAACAATGTATTTTTTATCTCTACTAACCCAATTAGGCATATCTTGAGATATTTCTTGTATTTTATCAGGGGAAATACTGTCATCTACACAATAGACAGTATCTCCCACATCATAGTTTACCATAAATGATCATCTTTGATTAAATAAATAAACTTTCTTTCTTTCCTACCATACCAAGCTATAAGATCACCATCATCAGTTAAATCTAATTTAACATCAAATATTGCATATATCATTAGTAAGATAAAAAACAATGAAAGTAATATCATTACAAATACTTCCATTACTGTTTACTTATAAGTTTGTTTAAGAGTTTTAAGGTATTGTTTTCAAGACTTTCTTCTTCAGAAGATTGTTCATAAGGTAATATCCCATCACCTTCCTTCCTAGTAGTTAACAGTTCTAATAGACCTGTTAAATAAGTAATAAATTCTCTATCTTCCATAATTAGGGTGTGCTGAAAGTCCTCTACATTTATGTTTAGTAGAAGAACATGATGTTGTCATTAATGATACTAAGATCATTAAAACAAATAAACTCAATAGTTTTTTCATTGTTATTTAGTTTTGAATTGTTTGATTGCTACATATTGTGTATCAATAGGTAGTTTTAGGTAATTTGCTTCAGTTTCATTTGTTTTTACAAAACAGTATTCACTATCTTGTTTAACTAACAAATAAAAATCTTGTGTACTACACAATCCTAGTGTAATACACAAGATAATTTTTTCTATTTTAAACATACCAATGACGATTGTTTAAATAGCACAGGTAATTCAATCCAAGGAATCTATTGCCCATAAATACTGAGCTTCCCAGTCTTCTTCTACCTTTTTTAGAGGCATTTACCAAAGTGTTTTCTTTTGAGTACTGCATTGTTTTAGTTATTAAGTGTGAATAAAAAAATGTCTTCCTGAAGGGATTCGAACCCCTGACCTACGCATTAGAAGTGCGTTGCTCTATCCAACTGAGCTACAGAAAGATAGTATTATATAATGTTTTGTAATCCTTATTCATCTTTTCTAAATTGAAATTAGTTAAAGATTTTATTTCATTACAAAACAATTAGATTGAGAATAATGTAGGCAAGGGTGTGGACTTTTACCACATTTAAGAGAGTTTTTCGTTCTCTGTTAAAACCTCACGGTAGGCTTGTACATCTTGTACTACCCTCACCATACATTAGATATAAAACTTTGATAAGCATTTTCGGCAAATTTCCTAACTGATTGCTAATCCAATAGCTGTAGTGTTTAACTCAAATCAGATGCTTTTTAGGTTATATCAAAGTTTTAAGTGTTTCTGCACTCAGTTGTAATACTAATTCATAAATCCCTATTCAGCTTCCCAGCCTATTCAGAATATTATGCAATTATACCTTGGATGAGGTATTTGTATTACAACTGCTCACCCTTTGGAATTAATTAACTAATATCCTAGATTTAGAAGATACTGCAAGTTTTCACAAGCAATAAGAGAATTTGATATCTCCATCTTTAGTTAATTAAGTAGTTTTACATTTTATTATATCTGTCTTTCTCTTTTAATGAGTTCTACCAGATTGCCTACCGATTTTGGTAGAGATTATAAAAAGTCTTTATATCTACGTGAGCTGTGGTGCATTAACAAAATACAATGCATTGAGTATAGCTGTATAGCCTCCCACCTCAACACATTGTATTAATTTACTACTCTAGTTATAACTGCGCTGCTTTAGAAGAATGTTCTCTATGAAATTTAAGATAACTACCTAAATAGCTTCTATATTCAATGACTCTATCTTCATGATCGTAAAACTTTACTTTATCTAGATAATCTTGATAAACCTTTTCAAGTTCTGTTTCACTATATACAGTTTCTTCATTTTTATCTCCTATTACTACACACTGACCCATACTTGCATACTCTGAGTAATATTTTACAGGCTTAAATTCTAAATGAGCCTCTAATACTATCTCTTGCAGTAGAAAACTAAAACAATTACCTAAACTTTCAAGGTTTTTACGAATATTGAGTTTTAACTCTTCTTTTTGATGCATAAACAATAAAGTTTTAACATCATCTTGAACCAGTAATTCATCTATAGATGTAACTATATCTGTAGCCCAATGCACATTTTTACAAAGAAACTTTGCAGTTACCTCTACTTCATAAGACTCTTCCATATCATAATCATACCCTGATCGTGTATATGTATAAGTTAATATGCTAAATTCTACTTTGTTACTATAATCTAATTTAATAGTAAGTCCGTGAAAATTCTCTACAATGTTATGAGTAGGTAATAAAGCAATTTCTTCATCTTTAGCTATTTCAGCTAAGTATTTTGCACTACCTTCTTTATAGTCTTTTGCATTAGAACGATAATTCTTTTTAGTAAAATACTCATCAATTACTTTTTGAGGTACTTTATTATTAAAGAAGTTATTCAATAAAAACAGTTCGGATACATTAATTTCAATATTCTTCATTGTTTGTAAATTAAAAGGATTTTTCATTGTTTTTAAATTAGAATGTGAATAGAAAATAGGTGAGAGCAGAGCCACTAAATAGTGGATGCTCTACAACCTGCGAGATTTTTTAGATTAATCCATGATCTTCTGGATTATCCAAAACCATTTGTGCCATATATTCTATAGCTGGGTAACTTACAGTTATTTGAAAAAACTGCAACAAACCCATTTGTTCAGCCTGAAGCATTGTAGTACCTTCAGCCAATCTACCACCCATAAACTGAGCAACGTAAAGTATGTCATTATTAGACAACTTTGTGTTTACCCTATTCATAGGTACATTTAAGTGATCTGCAAGATCTTGATGACCAATTGCAGATTCGCATTCATTGAATGCTATCTCCTCTTTATTGATAGGAGACACTTGTACATCTGCAATGCTATCCATAAGCATTTGCAGGCTAAACGCGTTTCCAATGATTTTTCTCATTGTTTTAAGATTTAAAAAGTTAGAAAAATGTTACTTTTGATTTCATTCTGCGCCAAGTGTTGATTCAAAAGCATTCAATCCAAGATCATTTATTCTTGATTGATACTCATCCATGAGTCTTTGACGTTTTGCCCATTCACTCTGATCTACTTCCCATAAAGCATCAAGACTTAAGCCATATTTCTCTTCAGAAATTTTACTTAAGTCTTCTAAAGCTGCTATATGAGTGGCAACTGATTTGTTAACCCTAACTAATTCCAATTCTAATTGGATATTAGACAATTGTGAAAGATCTTGCATAACAAATGTTATTAAAGTGAATAAAAATGGAAACTTATAAGGTTTACCAACCTTTTTGTTATCTAACCCAATGATATTTAGTATCAAGTTTAGCTTGTGCAATTTCTTTTAGCACTTTCCCTAACTTTTTTGTTTCAGCATTAAATTCTTCAAAATTTAATGTTGTATAAGTCAGTTTAAGTCTATTTGCATGTGTACCTGCTACACTAGATTTTAATCCACTTTGGTTGATTATATCTAGATTGGTGCTACTGTTTTTAACCATAACATTGTACGTATGAAGTACGCAGTCGTTGATTATAATTGATTTAATTCCAAAAATCTTCATTCTATTTGAGTGTTGTGCATCCTATAAAACTCACAATATGTGAGAACTTCAGAGCAATAGTTTTTAAAGCAATTAATCACATTCTATACTGATCAGATAAATAGTACTTGTTATGAAGTACAAAACACTAAATATCCATATTGCACTTTGCTGAATTTCTATAAAGTCTACCATAAAGGTTAGCGATATTAAGAAATTCAACAGACTTGTTATCAGCAATGTAAACATTGCATTAGCGATAAAAATCGCTACTCCTTTAGCAAAGATTTTCATATGTTTAGTTGGTTTTTAAATCAATGATAATTGCCACTATTAACAATGGTAATGCTATGTAACTTGTTACAGTCACAAATTGTAATGCGATTTCTTGTTCATTAACCGCTAATAAACAAGCGGTTAGTGTGAATCCTACTAGGATTATCACAAAGATTGTAATCAACAGGATATTTAATCCTTTTGTTGTTTTTGCAGACATTTTGTTTGAGTTTAAAAGTGAATGAAAAAGTTCACCATTGATGCTATCGCAGGTGAACTCAAAGTTTTAATTAACTAAATTGATTGTACAATTCTAACTGTTTTGGAGTTAGTTTTGATTTTAAATCTGCTATTAGTTCAAGTTGTTCGTTTTCCCACCATTTATATTCAAGATTAGCTTGATAATTATCAGATATATCTTCAATATCTTCAATTGTTAATCTTGAAGGATGATTGTCTTCTATTTCTTGTTCAAGTAATTGAATATAAGAAACAGGGTGTGATTCAAATGTAATTTTTCCCATTTGCAAATGTTTTTAGAGAATTTCAATTTCTTGAATAACTTTAAAAAAATCTTTACCTAATGATATACTTGTAGATTTACCAATATATTTGGTCCAATCTTTTGTTACATTAGATATTGTTGCAAATTTGCCAATGTTAGGTCCACTTGTGTATTTTATTAAATAGTTCATTACAAATGTTTTTTGAGTTTGAGCTACCATGCACTCCTTGTATTTATGGATTTATTTATACTCTGTCCAAAGGAACATTTCAGAGTGGAAGCTTAAGGTTTACCAACCGTTTGTTATTTTGCTAAACCTAAAGATGTTTGAGCCTTATTGTTGTACATAGTACTAATAAGTTCATTACATTCTCTGTATCTTGCAATGTTTCCTGCTTCAATAGCAGATTGACGTTCTGTTAAAAGTTCATCAAGTGAGCATTTGAAAAGATCTTTCATCTTAAAAGTTTTAAAGGGTGAAAAGCTATATAATTCTACAATGAGTGGAATTATTGATTGTTTGCAAATGTGGGTAAAATGTGGGTAGATTGATAATCATCCACCTACAACACTAACTATCAACTAGTTACAAGATTAATTTAGCTTTATACATATGTTATTATATATAAAAAAAGGTTGGGGCGAAGCCCCAATCCTTTAAATGCTAAGCGCAATGCCTGCCTCTTTTAAGAAATTGATTTTATCTTGGTAGATTGGATTAATGCCCAAGATCAATTGACCATTAACATACTTACCGCCATTATAATCCTGAACATCAGCAGGATTGTACTGCAATCCACCAACATAATCAGGTAAAGATGTCAAATTAGTTCTAATATTGATGTCACCATCAATGAACATAATTTTACCTGATTTACTAATTGCAAATGGAGAATTTTTAGAAATTGAAACAGTTTTCATTTTTAACATTTTATGTGTGAGGTAGCAACATCGCTAAAACTAAGGTAGGGTGTTGGTGGGAGTTACTACACGCTAACACAACTATAAAAAATTTTAAAAAAAATTTTGAAAATAAAAAATTTAAGTTTACCTTTGCCAAGTACTTTGTATTATATACAAACCACCTGTGAGGGTCTCAACAGATAAATAGCAGGTTAGAAGTTGGATAGTAGGTCCAGGTCTGAAATAAAGACTAAACATAGGGCTGAGGTTTCTCCAATAGGTACACAAAGAAAACTTCAATTAACAGGACTACCACCATAGTGTAAGGGAAAGAGTAGAACTGGGCTAAACACCAACTGTTAAGAGAAGCTTTTTGAATTTTTAAAAAAGGAGATAGTCTCTAGGGGGTTTTTATGTTTATTCTTCAATAGCATTACTGCTTTAAGGAAAATTAATTACTCTGTAAATCAATCACTTAAGTATTAGCAATCATTTTTTTCTTGACAACAGGTTAGTATAGTTGTACATTTGTCTCACGATGAATGAAAACACAGTTAGACAACAATTGAATATTTACCTTCAAAAGGGTAAGATAAATTTCTATCAACTAAAGAACATTATTAGGGAAATAGAACAGAGTAAACTTATAAAAGATCTTACTAAACAAGAGAAAGATCTTATTGATAGTTACATTAATAATTAAAATTATGACAGAGAAAAGAAAAAACTTAATTCCATTTACCCCTATTGGTAAATCATTCTTGATTGAAATTGTACAGAAGGATCAAACAGAAGGTGGATTGTTCCTCCCTAATGGTATGCCTCAAGGTGTAGAAAAAGATTTTAAAGGTTATCTTGTATTAGCTGTAGGACCTATGGTAGATCAAATTCAACCTGGGGATACAGTATTAGTTAAGAATAATGCTATTGAGAAATCAATTGGTTATATGATTAAAGCAGATGGTAGAGAAGTAACTCTAGTGTCTATTAATGAGTATGATATTTTCTCTATTAGGAATGATGTAAATGTTGTTGAAGAATATACATGGCAATCAACTAAGATGGTTGAAGTAACCTCTAAATGATAACACAACTAAATCCACCCATCCCTTTTTATGTACCTCATTTGGATATTGAGGGATGGGCTTTTTTAGTTATTGATTATGGTCCTGAAAGCCATTTGTACTTTACAATGATTCTAGACAATAATGAGATATGGACATTTGATAACACTAAGGTTAGAGGATGTAAAAACAAAACATTAAACAGACAATGATTCCAATATTAACAGAAGACCAACTTAATAGCTGCTTGCTAGCAGTTAATCATGCATATAAAAAGGGAGATATTACTACAAGTAATGAACAATCTTTGGAAATCAACAAACAATTAATTACCTTTATCTTTGATAAAAGGCTAGGGAGAAAAGGAGCTTGGATTCCTAAAACTAGTATTAAAGTAATTTATAAAGATGATGATGATCCTAAAAATTAAGTAGTTATGAAAACAGCACCTAATATGTACATTGGCTTCTCTGAAGGGGAAGTAATTGAAAAGCTAAACGTATATCAAACAATGGCTAGGAAGTTCATTGCTAAGAATAGAAAGTATCAACCTATTTGGAAAATATACTGTTTAGAAGATAGTAGGTATTGTTTAGTATTTGCATTAATTACCAAGGGTCATAACACAATAAAAGAACAAGATGCATTTTATAAAGAATCTGCCAATCTTTATTGGAATACATACATTAATAGTTATGTAGCTATATGATAGTTAAGGGTTTAGAAGATAGGGTTAAAACAATAATTATTAAACAGGAGATTGATGGTGTTATGCAGGAGATCCCCTTTGATAAAGTTATTGGGCAAAGTATCTATAAAATGGAAGTAGATGATATCTACACCTTTAGAGAAATTATAAACCCTAGAACTAATAAACCTTATAAATCAAAAGCCCTTTTAAGGACCAATGATGGATGGATTGTTGTAAAGCATTCTATGGATGAACTTCATAGATTTAAAGAACTTCTCCATAAAAAAATTGAGATAAAAGGATTTAAAAAATGACATTAACATTAGAACAAGAAGTGCTTATTAGTAAAATTTCTAGAAAGCTAAATATCCCCTTTAATAAAGTTAAAGAAGTATTTGAATCAGATTTTAGAACTATGGTACAAAAAACTAAAGAATTTGATTATACCAACCCAGAAACACACAATGTATTTCTTATCCCAAAATTTGGTAAATTTGTAACAAATTCTATTAAAGCAAAAAAGATTTATGACAGACCTGAAAAAAATAACACAGACACTAGCGAAGAATAATGTACCAACATTTATGACTACTTTGTTTGAAGTCTTAAATACAGCTAAGAAAGCACACCTTCAAGCTAAGAATAAAAGTAATGCTGAACATATGGCATTAGCAAGTTTCTATGAAAGCTTTGAAGGTCAACTAGATACTTTCATTGAAACATACTTTGGTAAATCTGGAGTAAAAGAATTTCAAATTACAGGGGTAACTGATGGTTCTCCTTTTCTAACTTTTATTAAAAATAGAGTAGTTTACTTTGAAGGATGTTATGATCTTTTTAAAGATGGTTTTTTAACAAACCAACTAGATGCTATTATTCAAGAATGTTACCATGTAATTTATAAGCTAGAAAATTTAAAATGAAAGTATTCGATATAAAAGATCACAATGTATTTATTACCCCAGAAACTTTATCTATTGAGATATTCAAGAATATCTTTACAAAAGATAAATCCAAAGACAAGACTTATGCTAATGATGCTATTACTTTTATTTACCATACATCTGATTCCAATAGTCCTTATGCAGATCATTCTTTAGAAGAAAAGGATGCTAGGGTTATTGAGGAAGTACTTGTAGATAAGAAGTTTAAAGTAACTAAAGAGATTGATGAAGCTAGATCTATTTATAAAAGATTAGTGTTATCCCCTTTAGAGAGATTATTAGAATCAACTAAAAATAGTATTCAGGATATTACAGATTATCTAAATGAAAAAACTATTGATCCTGATGAACTTAAAACTAAACTAGATATGATGTCTAAGTTCAGTAAGTTTATTAATGAGTATCAAGGGTTAGAGAAAACTGTTAAGAAAGAAAAAGAAGCTACTAAAGGTAGAGTTAGAGGGGATGTTGATATTGAAGATAGATATAATTCATAATGTTAAGTAATACAAAAGCATTCTTAGAAACAAGAGACTATTTTGAAAAAAATGGTGTATACACTAAAGCCCTTAGAGGTACTAGAGCATACTATGATTTCTGGGATAACGAAACAAATAAATGTTTAAATGGGGTAACCATTGGGAATGTAACTATTCCTGGTGAGTATTATTTCTATTTAAACTTTACTAGAATGAGGGTTAGGAATCCTGTTACTGGTAGAAAGATAGAGGGTTTCCCTTTGTTTACAGATGTGGATTTAGAGTACTTTAATATCTTTAAAAAGGCTAGAGATCCTGAAAACAGAAGAGGTATTATATTACTAAAACCTAGAAGAACAGGTTTCTCTTATAAAAATGCTGGATTAGCTACTCATGAATATAATTTCTATAGAGACTCTGTAACTTGTGTAGGTGCTTATGAAAATAAATGGAGTGGTCCTTTTATTGGGGCAGTAATGACTAACTTAAACTTTTTAGTTGAACACACTTGTTGGAATAAACCTAGAAACCCAGATCAGCTTAACAAAGACTATTGTAAAGCTCAACATCAAGTTACTGAAACTGATGGTAGAAAAGTTTGGAAAGGTTATATGTCTGAAATATGGAGATTGACTTTTAAAGATAATCCTGGGGCATCAGCAGGTAAATCAACATCATTATTCTTTTTTGAAGAGTGTGGTCAGTTTGATAATGTTCTAGAATCATTTGCTCTTACAGAACCTACATGGATGGATGGTAATGAGATGGTTGGAACCCCAATTCTATTTGGTACTGGTGGTGATATGGGGAAAGGGGCTATTGCATTCTCTCAAATGTTTTATGATCCAGAGAAATATGGATTACTAGCATTTGATAATATATGGGAAGAAGATAAAATTAATCAAAAGTGTGGATGGTTTCTCCCAGCTTCTAAACAAAGATTTGGTGTCCTTAAAGATGATAAGAAAAACATTATTCTAGATGCAACAGGTAAACCAATTAAACTAGTTGATGAAGAAGGTAACTCTAATGAATTAGCTGGTAAAGAGGATGTACTTAACTATCGTAGATCTAAAAAGTTTGCTAGAACATCTATTACAGAATATCCATTGATTCCATCAGAAGGTTTCTTAATTACAGCAGGTAATACATTCCCTACTATCCTTTTAAAGGAAAGATTAGGGGAAATTACATCTAATGTTGAGAAGTTTGTTTTATCTAATTGGGTTGGTGATTTAGGGGTTAATACAGAAAGTGGGGAGATTGAACAAAAGATTACTTTAGAAAAAACTCCTCTAAGAAGATACCCTATTGGGAAAGAAGAAGATATAACTGGTTGTTTAGAAATATTTGAACAGCCTCAAAGAGATGATGTTGGGAGAGTATATGCTAGAAGGTATATTGTATCTTGTGACCCTTATGATGATGATCAAGTAGTACAATCAGACTCTTTAGGGTGTGTACTAGTGTTTGATAGATTAACTAGAAGAATAGTAGCTGAATATACAGGTAGAAGAAGAGCTTCTGAGTTATATGAAATCTTTAGAAAGCTTATTATTTATTACAATGCACATGGTTTAGGTTTCCCAGAGATTAATAAGATTGGGATTGTAAACTATTTTGAAAACAAAAACAGCTTGCATATGCTTGCTGAAACACCTTTATCAATTAGAGATAGAACTGAATGGAAACCTGGACTTAATACATCCTTTGGTTATAAAGCTACAAAGTACACTAATGATTGGGGTAATGAACTTATTAATGATTGGCTTTTAGAAGAATTAGAACCAGGAAGCGAACTCAAAAATTTACATAGACTTAGAAGTACAGGATTGATTGAAGAATTAATTAAATATAATCCTGATGGTAACTTCGATAGAATATCAACTATGAGGGCAGTTTTGATTTTAGATACTTCAATTAGAAAGCAAATTGTTAAAACAGAGGAAAAAAGAACTAAGTCATTTACTGAAAATGAATGGTTTAAGGAACTGGGAGTATTTGATGAAAACAAAAGCTATACTGACCAAGGAGATAAATGGAATTCCTTATTAATATAATAATAAATTTGTAAACATGGTAGGAAGTAGTGTATTAATATTCCCTGAACAAGTAGTCTCTGACAGGCTCAAGAATAAAGACTGGGCTAAAAGATGTGTAGATGCTGGGGAATCAGTTATTACAATTGACTCAGCTGTTATTAGACAATCTTTCTATAACAAAAGAGTAAACTATAGATTGTATAATGGACAACTCACTGATAGTGATGTATCTAGAGTTATAGAGCCTTATGGGGAACAATTTAAAACTTTCCCAAAAAATGTACAACATCAGGAATTAGCTAATGCTAAAATTAGAATTCTTGTTGGGGAAGAAGCTAAAAAATTAACTAGATTTCCTTACAGAGTTAATATCTCATCTTCTGATGAAATGGGAATTAGCTCTAAAGAAGAGCAAATGAAGGGTATGTGGATGGAGAAAATGATTCAAATGATTGAACAAAATATCCAAGATCCTGAAGTAGTACAACAAGAGTTATTAAAACAACAAAAATATCTTAAATATTCATGGCAAGATTTAAAAGAAATCACTATGAATAAAATACTTAGATATGAATATAATAGATTAGGGGTTGCTGAATTATTTCTTAGAAGTTGGGAAGATTTTCTAATTACTGGGGAAGAAATTATGTGTATTGAAGAACTAGGTAATGATTTATCTGTTAGAAAAGTAAATCCTTTGTATGTATTTGCTATTCAATCACAAGAAGCCTATAAAATTCAAGATTCAGAAATGATTGTTGAGTTTACTATGATGCCTTTAGGGGAAGTATTGAACCAATTTTACGATGATTTAACTCCAGCAGATGTAATTTCTCTAGAAAAGTATAGAGGAATGTCTTCTAGCGTTGGTCCTATGGGGATGGCATTCAATAGAGACATTACTTTAGGGGAATGGTATGGTAATACTGACATTATTCAACCTAATGAAACAGCATTATCTTACTTTAGTTCTACTTTTGACATCAGAGGTAACATTAGAGTTGTTAGAACTCAATGGAGAAGTAAAAGAAAGCTCCAAGAAATCACTTTCTTTGATGATTATGGGATTGAAGATGTTAGAATTGAAGATGAATTCTATAAAGTAGATAAATCTTTAGGGGAAACTTCTAAAATAATCATTATTAATGAGTGGTGGGAAGGTACTAAGATTGGAAATGACATTTATTGTAAGCTAAGACCTCTCCCATATCAAGATAGAAAGCTAACTAACCTAGCTAAAGCATCACCTTCTTATGTAGGTATCTATTGCAACACAAATAACTCTAAAGTTAGAAGCTTTTTGGATATTACTAAGGCAACAAGCTATTTATATGACATTTATCACCATAGATTGAACTTAATCTCAGCTAAATACAAAGGTCCAATGACATTATTCAATGTGTCAATGGTTCCTGAAGCTTGGGACCCTAAAAAATGGTTTGGTGTTGGAGAAGCAACTGGTTGGTTACCAATGGACCCAACTAATGAGATCCTTAAAGGACCTTCTCAAGGTAAATCTGCTGGTAATTTTAATACATTGACTGCACAAACTATTGATCAACAAATGGGTCAGTATATTAGTCAGCAAATACAGATGCTTCAGTTCTTGAGACAAGAAATGGACGTTATTTCTGGGGTTAATGATGCTAGACAAGGTGACTTATCTAGTAGTCAAGCTGTTGGGAATGCACAAATGGCTTGGTCAGCTTCTAATTCTGCAACTGAAAAGTATATTAGTTTGCATAATGAGTTTAAGAAAGATGTACTTGCTAGAATGCTGTCTGTATCTAAATATGTATGGAAGAACAACCCTAAAAAAGCACAGTATGTACTGGATGATGGGGGTACTGAACTAGTAAAATGGTTTGATGATATTGATGAATCAGAATATGACTTAGAAACTACAGATAATGCCAATGTAGCTGAGATGATGCAAGCTATTAAACAACTTGCACATGCTGCTATGCAAAATGGTGTTATGAAGTTTAAAGATATTATAGCTATTTACCAAAAAGACAGTGTGTCTGCTCTATCTAGATACCTTGAACAAGTAGAAGAGGAAGCAATGCAACAACAAGCTGAGTCTGCAAAAGCTGAAAGAGAACATGAAGCTCAAATGGCTGCTCAAATTGCTGAAACTGAACAGAAGTATCTACAGCTTGAGTATGATAAGATGGAAAATGAGAATATCAATAAAGAACTTGATAGAGCTAATGAGCTTGAAGTTGAAACACTAAGAGCTTTAGGGTTTGCTGAAGATACTGATGTTAATGACAACCTTGTTCCTGATGTTATAGAACAAGGTAAGCTTGCATTAGAAACAAATAAACAGTATACTGATATATTATTTAAAGAAAAAGAATTAGCTTTGAACGCTAGTACTAAAAATAAAGAACTCAAGATTAAAGAACAAGAGTTAAAACTAAAAGAAAGATTAGAGCAATTAAAAATTAAACAAACAGAAATTCAAAACAAATCTCAGGAAAGAATAGCTAATCAATCTGCTAAACTGAAAGAGAAAGAAATTGCTGTTAAGAAGATGGCTGCTAGAAAAAAACCTAGTAAATAAGCTATACTGATGGTTGCTCTAAAAAATAGACAGAAACATAAAGAACTAAATTTGAATTAACTATGGAAAATGAATTTAAAGTAGACGGAGATTTAATGTCAGACAATAATGGATTAATTAATGAAAATCCAGATACAACTGAACTAAGCCACGAAGAAGTATTCGAAGGGCTTGAAGATATTATTGATGATTTAGAAACTCCTGAAGAAACTCCAGAGCCAAAAACTTCTGAAGTAAAAAAAGAAGAAGTAAAAGAAACTGCTAAAGAAACATCATCTAATGATGATACTACAGCTTATCAAGATATTGTAACACACTTTCAATCAAAAGGATTTATGTCTGATTTATCAGAATATGAAGATGATGATTTTAAGTTTGATGGAAGTGAAGAATCATTCAGTATTCTTCTAGAAAGAAAAGCTGAGAAAGATGCAATTGATATTTTGTTTAAAGAGATTGTACCTCAACTACCACCTTCTGTTAAAAAGAAAGTAGAGTTGATGTTTGAAAGTGAACTAGATGGTGAAACTGTAGATGCTCTTGGAGATAAAATTGACAAGTATGCTTCTTTATCTAAAAGTGCTTTTGAGCAAGATGTTGATAAAGCTAAAGCTGTTTATACAGAATACCTTAAGTCTAAAGGATTTGATGAAGAAGAAATTGAAGATGCTGTAACTAAAGCTGTAGACCTAGAAGAAATTGCAGATAAAGCAGAGAAAGCTAGGATTAAACTTTTAGATTCAGCTAATAAAGAAGTTGAAACTAAAAAAGAAACAGAAAAACTTGAAGCTCAAAAAAGAGAAACTGCTCAAAGACAACAGTTGCAAAATATGAAAGCTTCAATCAGTGCGTTTAGAGAAAAAATAAATAAAGAAGGTTTCCCTATAAATGAAAAAATTGTAGAGGAAATCTTTAGATCTAGGACAGAAATAGTAGGAAAAAATAAAGACAATAAGCCTTTGAATAAAGTGGGGATGTTAGCAGAGAGAGATTCAGAAGGATTTCAAAATGCGTTACACTTACTAGTAGCAATGGATTATTTTGCTTTAGATAAGAATGGAAGTGTAAAACCAAATTTTGATAAAATTACAAAATCAGCTCAATCAAAAGCTGTTAAAAAAGTAGGGGATGATATTAATAAAATCTCCTCTAAATTTAGTTCTGTAGGAACAAAAGGAAAGTCTGGACTTGATACTGATAGCGATGATGTTATTGCAGACCTTACTCAAATATTTAATACTTAAAATTAATGAAGCAATTTAATTTGCAGCAGTATGCTGCTAAAGACTTTAACGGTCTAGTAACAAAAAGTAATATTGGTGCGCTTTATCAGAAAGACCCTATTATGATTAGTAATGTTATCCACCAGATTTACAGAGTAAATCTTGGAACTGCAATGTTTGACTGGTATAACCAATTTCCTGTAGTTGAAGCTCCAGAAGGAGAATTCTACTATTGGGATTTGATTGGTCAGCATGAGAAAAACGTACCTTTGTTAGATTGGTATGTTGATGATTCTGCAACTAAAGTAGCAGAACCTGGTGTAGCAGGAACTAGTTTCTTCCTAGAATTTGGTGAACCTTATTTTGAACCAGGAAACGTACTTAAAGGTAACAAAGAAGAATTCCAACTTTATGTTACTAACCAAACTCAAAAAGGAAGTAACTTTGTTTATGAAGTAGAATTGATTACTTCAGATCCAACTTTCTATGTTGATGTTGAAGAACTAGAAGCAGGTACTCGTTGGGCTAAGTTTGGTAACTACCAACCTAACACCCTATCTTACAGAGGTCAAAAACCAAACTTTACATCTCCATTTAGAATGAAGAATATTACTTCAACTCTAAGAATGGAATATGAAGTTCCTGGTAACATGATTGGTGAAGGTAAAAACTACCCATTGAAATTTGAATTCCCTAATCCAAGAGATACAGGTAAGACAATTCCAGTGTGGATTAACTACCTAGATATGGTTGCTAAATATCAATTTGATATGGCTAAAGTATCTCTATCAATGTACGGTAGACATAACTTTACTGACAATGATATTTTCTTGAATAAAGATAAGAAGAATGGTTTCCCAATTGAAGTAGGTGCTGGTTTGTTTGAACAAATTTCTCCATCTAACCAACTTTCTTATGGTGAATTTGATCTTGATCTTTTGTCAGAAGCAGTAATGGATTTGTCAATTGGTAGAATTGAAATGGGTAAAAGAGTTGTAACTCTTTGTACTGGTGAATATGGTTTGAGAGATTTCTCTAAAGCTGTACAAACTAAAGTAAACTCAGATTCAACTGTATCAAGAACTCTTGACTACATTGAGAAATCTAAAACTGGATTGAGTGGAATTAAAAATCCTCTTGGTTATGGTTATCAGTATGTTACATACTATGCTTACAATGGTATCATCTTTGAATTGATGTACTGCCCATTGTTTGATAACAGAGTATTGTTCCCAGAAGAACACCCTAAAGGTGGTACTGTAGAATCACGCAGATTTGTAGCTATGGACATTGGAGGAGAAGCAGGTGTTAAACGTGTTGTTCCTCGCGGATTTACTGAAGTATTTAAGTACTTCCCAGGTATGAGAGATCCATTCTCCGTAGGTGGTAAAGGTATGAACCCAAGCCCTGCTGTATCTAAAGTAGATGGTTATGAGATTCATGGTATGTGGCAAGGTGGTCTAATGGTTACTGACCCAACTAAAATGATTGATATGAAGTGCGTTCTCGCATAATCATAAGAATAAAATAAATAATAGAAAGGGGATTAAGTTCCCCTTTTTATTATATCTTTGTATAAACTTAAAAGAAAATGGAAAAGACAGAATTAAAAGACAAAAAAGAGGTAATTACATTTAGTTACCTTCAAAACAGAAAAGTAAAATTAATGCCAATTAAAAAACCTAATTCTTGGAGACAGAAATTTAAGGTTGAAAAAAATGGTAGTGAAATTAATGATGCTGGATTTATGTTTGCAAATGCAAAATCTTGGATTACAGTACCTTTGGATAGAAGAACAGGATTGCTTGTTAGCATCCTAGATAATACTATTAAACATAGAACTATCGAATATCCATCAATTGAACTTACAGAACAAGAGTTTTTTGAAAAAACATTAGGTCTTCAAGAAGGAGATTTAGATGCTAACAAAACTCGTACTTTACCTGATGGTAATAGAATTCCAGATTCTTACTTTAAGAAGAATCCTGTAGTTCTTAAAAATGAGGCTATTGAATTAGATTTGGGTAGACCTCATGATATGCTTAATTTTAAAATTTTAGCTTCACATTTTAAATCTTTGATTGCTCCTAGTTTTGAAGAACAAAACAAAAAATCTACATACAGATATGTGATTATGGATATTGATCAGATTATGAAAGCTGAAAATCATAAGCTTAAAATAGAAATGAATGCTGTAGATGAATTCAATCTTATTAAAAATGACATCAACAAAATGCTTGAAGTTATTTGGATGAAAGATGGAAGAGTATCTGAGTCAACTAATATTGAATATGTAACTACAGAATGCTATAAAATTGCTAAAAACACCCCTGAATTATTTGTGTCTATTATTAAATCTCCATTTAGAGAAGTTAAGATTGTACTACTAAGAGCTGTTAAAAAAGGTGTAATTTCTAAAACTAAAGAACAGTCTTATAGATTGAGAGATGGTTTTGATATTGGAACTATGGATATAGCTTTGAAATGGTTGAAAGATCCTGAAAATTTTGATAGACTAGAACTAATTAAAGATCAAATTAAATTAGCCAGCTAATGACTGCAAATGAATTAAAAATATATGTATTAACTAAATTTGATTCCTTATACTCAGGCTCTGCTCCTGGGTATGAGGATTCAGAATTAAGTATCTTATTTACTAATGCTCAAATACTTTATATATTAGGTACTTTAAAACCTGGGCAGGGTAGAGATACTTTTGAAGAAACTGAAATTAAAAAACAAGGGTTGTCTGCTTTAATTAAAGATGGAAAAGAAGCTGTAGATCCTCCAGCTATTTTGTCAACAACTGTTGGTACATTAGATGGAGAAAGATACTGGAGCCTTCCTTCAGATTTTATGTTTGCTATTTATGAAGCAGCTAAAACCAATGTCCCTTATTGTGGAGATCCTACTTTAACAACTTACAAAAGAATTCAAGTATTCCCTATTCAACATAATGAATATCAATTAAATTTTACTAACCCTTATCAAAAACCTTATTGTGATGGTGAGTATGGTAAAGTTTGGAGAATTAATCATGGGGTATTAGATAATAAAAAAATTCATGGGTTGATAACTGATAATACTTTTGAAGTAACAGAATATTACTTAAGATATTTGAAATATCCACCTGCTATTGTGGTAGATGAAACAACCCCTGCCAACCAAGTAAATCCTGTGCTAGATCCTATATTTCATTATGCTATAGGGGATTTAGCTATCATGCTTTTAGATAAAGCTATAAGGGAAAGTGTTCCTATTAGTGCTTTGAATGTAAATGAATTAATTTAGCTTAATAAATACTCGTAAGAGTAACTCAAAAACAAAAATAAAATGTTAGATAGTAAAAATTATATTAAACTGGTTTCCATTGCTAAAAATATCTCTAGATCTGCTGGAGCTACTGCTGGAACTGTTGCAACACCAAGCATCCTTGCTGATGGTGAAATGGTAGTAACTGATGCTGCTGGTAGAATTCTAAATTCAACTACTGTTCTAGGACAGACTAAAATTAGAATTGTACAAGCTAGAGGTATCAAAACTCCACCATTGAAAATCTTTGATCTTGATCTAAATTCAATTAACTTGTATTCAGGTGACGCTTTTGCTGCTGCTGTTGATCAAGTTACATACATTGGTTACAATGGTACTTCAGGTACTGTAGAAGCAACTGGATCTACTGCTGAAAAAAGATTTATTACTAAAACTACTCCACTTCCAAATTCAATGACTTTTGGAGCTGTACCTTTTAACTTAAAAGATTCATTGTTTGTTTCTCCTGTGTCTACTTCATCTTTGTTAAATGCTGAAGGTATCCTAAAGAATTTAATTATTTCTTTTAGACCAAATAGAGAAATTGACTTTAACCCTAAATTTGAACTTGTAGGAAGTGATACATTTGTAGCTTATGGTGCTAACACAATTACTTCTATGAGATTTACTAAATACTCTAAACAAGTAACTGTAGTTCAAGGAAGTACTGGATTAGCTATTGCTGCTGGTTCTTATATTAGAATTAGTGGAACTGTTGGTGCTACTACTGCTCCTATTTACAAAGTAAAAACTGGAGTTGCTTTAAGTGCAAACTCTACTGGAGTTATTGAACTTGAATGGGCTTACCAAGGAGATTCTGCACTTATTTTAGCTGCTGCTTTAACTAACAAAGCTGCTGTAGCAGGTGATGTAGGTGTTAAGATTTCTGGAGTTCCTATGAGATATGATGTTAATCGTTGGAGACAGTATGATAGAATGAGATTTACTATTTCTTTGGTAAATGGTTATACTACTACTGCTGTAACTAATGGTGTTGGAGCATTTGATGGTAATGGTACTTGGCAACAAACAATGAATGATGAATACATTTACTGGGGTGATGCAGGTCAAATTAACCCAATGCAAATTCCTTTCCTACCAAGAGAGCAAGATGCTGAAATCAATAACAACTACTCTGTATTGAATATTGGTTGGATGAATTCAGTAGAAGATACTATGGTAGCTACAGGTAAGCTAAAAGGTAATATTATTCTTTATTTGAATAAAACTTCTGGAACTTTTGGTACTAATATTACAGGTGCTGTAACTTCCCTTGTAACTGTACTAGATGCTTTTGTAGCTCAAAGAGCTGGGTTTACTGCTCAAATAGGTAACCTTTAATCTCTAGGTTAACAATATAAAGGGGAGTTGGTCAATAGATCAACCCCCTTTTTTATTCATACATAAATATGGCACTAATTCCAAAAATAGAAGCTTGTGTAAAAGATTGTTCCACTTTAGAAATTAAAGATGTTACAGGATTTTATAATGTTACAACCAATCCTACAGGATGGGGTACTCCTAATTTAGCAAGAGATTTTGTAGGAAATGCTACTTTAGAAGTTAAAATTGGAGGTGTAGTTACTCAGTATAATGTTAAATCAATTATAGAGAATTCAGTTTTCCCTATATATCTTCTACAAGAAATTACTAGTTTAGTAGATGGAATTATTACCATCTCTTTGACTTTAGTAGATACTGTTAACAATGTAACTTACAAAACTCAAATTAAAATAACTAATGAATGTGACGTAACTTGTTGCGTAGCTAAATTAGCTGTAAAAGCATTAAGTGGTGGATGTTCAGATCTCCCAAAAGAAAACTTTGAAGAAGCTGAACTATTACTATCAACTCTCCCATACATTGCTAAAAATCTAGGGGAAGATGCTTACAATAAAAATTTAAAAAGACTACAAAAAATATGCTCATCTACAGATTGTGGTTGTGGCTGCTCTTAAAAATATATAAAATCATGGACTGTAATTCAACAGAAATCAATGAAGGGCTGAATGGTTATAATAGTTATACTTATACCACAGCTACTTTTGTAATACCAGCTATTAATAATGCTACCCCAGTAACAATTAATGTTTCTAATGTACGTCCTTCAACAGGTGTTTGGGCAGCAGTAGGAAGTTATATTTTTGTAAATGGTAATTATCTATTAGTAGTTAGTGCTACAGAAAATACTATTACTGTAACCAACCCTACTACAGCTACTAATTATGTAGGTAATCAAGCTCCTGGTTCTGTAGTTCCTAGTAATAGTTTAGTAATAACAGCAGGTATTCAAGGACCCCCAATAACTCTTCCTAGAAGAAGTGTTATGTGCGATACATCAGGATTTACTTTTAATGTAGTAAGTAGTTCTGCTTATCAAACATTGTTTTCAGGAAATATTGCAAACTATTTAACATCTGAAGGAGATTGTTTAGAATTTGATTATCAAGCATTTACTTCTGCATTACCTGGAGATAATGCTATTGGATTGAGAATAATTGTTGGAGGAACAACTTTGCAAGAAATAACTGATTTAGGTAGTCCTGCCAATGGATTTAGAAATTTATGGAATACTGTAAAAATCATTAGAGGAAGTAATGAAAATACGTTTTTGTATAAATCAGAAATGGTATTTTCTACAGATGTTACCTCTGGATCTGTTGATGTTAAAGATTTAAATACTAGACAATTAATTATTACTGGACAAGCTGTTATAGGATCTTCTGTAGAAAACTTATCTATAGCTTGTTTAATTGATATTGGCGCAGGTCTTGCTGGTACAGCAGGATTTTTAAATGTTAAATTTACACCTTATGATAATTAGAGAAGAATTAGATCAGCTTATTCAATCTGCTAAATTTAGACTAGCTAAACAAACTGTTAAGTATTATGCTAAGTTAGCTGTTGGGCAAAAATGTGAACAGACTCTTAAGAAATTAAGATTGATGAAATACTATATTAAATTGCTAGAAGCTTTTAAAATAGTAGGAGATGT
>Ga0181355_1000133_pt1 | contig 28548 bp, 44 predicted proteins | sample Fa13VDMM15DN_FD_130099 | JGI IMG/M metagenome (GOLD analysis project Ga0181355, IMG submission 130099) | Freshwater viral communities from Lake Michigan, USA - Fa13.VD.MM15.D.N | ecosystem: Environmental > Aquatic > Freshwater > Lake | place: USA: Michigan | collected 2013-09-23 | reverse complement strand
TGAATCATCCCGGGGAGACGGGAAACAGGCAGGCAAGGCCGTCGTGGTGCGCAAGCCACCGACTGACGACTTGTGGACCAAGCACCTTGAAGGCGTTGAACCGAGTCTGGGAATTATCCCGATCCGGGCAGATAACTCCTGCATCTGGGGCTGTATTGACATTGACCAGTATCCACTGGACCACGTTGGCCTGATAAAAAAGGTCAGGAGCCTTGAGCTCCCAATGGTTGTGTGCCGCAGCAAGTCTGGTGGCGCGCATGTCTTTCTGTTTACCAAAGAACCTATACCCGCTGCTGAGATGCAGCGGTTTCTCAAGGCCTGCGCCGCCCTACTGGGTGAAGCGGGCCGCGAGATTTTCCCCAAACAAGCTGAAATCCTGGTTGACCGTGGCGACACGGGCAACTTCCTGAACCTGCCGTATTTTGGTGGGGACCAGACCATGCGCTACGCCATCAGGGATGACGGCACAGCTGCAACACTAGAAGAGTTTTACGAGCTGTACGAACAATGGGTACAGGGCCCTGATCTTAAATTTCCCGAAGAGCCAAAAGCTCCAGATCATCCAATTAAGGATGGCCCACCATGCTTACAGGCCCTGTGCACTCAGGGCGTGCCAGAAGGCACACGCAACAACGCGCTGTTCAACATTGGCATCTACCTCAAGAAGGTCATCCCCATACATTGGGACGACGCACTGGTCGAACACAACCTTAAGTACGTCTCACCGCCGCTGCCCAACAACGAGGTTCAAATCCTGGTTAAGCAGCTGCACAAAAAAGAATATCGTTACAAGTGCAAAGATTCACCGCTCAACAGCTTTTGCAACAGCGGGCTTTGCAGGACACGCAAACACGGGATCGGGGCCAACGGGCCAGATGCCCCACAGGTGTCGTCGTTATCCAAGTACAACTCAGAGCCGCCGCTGTGGTTCCTTGACATCAACGGCAAGCGCATTGAACTGGATACAGAGAGCCTGTTTGCACAAGCAGCATTTCAAAAGTCGTGCGTCGAAAAGCTCAACTTACTGCCTCCTACATTGCGCAAGCAGGATTGGGAGCAGCTTCTCAACGCGCTGCTTAAAGAAATGGTGGAGACCGAACAGATCACTGAGGCGAGCGAAGATACCAGCATTACCGGTCGCTTCAACGATCTGCTTGAAGAGTTCTGCACGCACTTGCAACAGGCAATGGACCGCGAAGAGATTCTCATGGGCCGCCCATGGACAGATGACAACGAAGCTAAGACCTACTTTCGCATGAAAGACTTAGAGGCGCACCTGGTGCGCAACAACTTTAAGGGCATGACGCATCCAAAGATGGCGCAGCGTCTGCGTGACTTGGGCGGCGAACCGATTAGCCTCTTTCTCAAGAACCGCGCTGCACGGTGTTGGAAGATTCCACGCTTCAGTCGCCAGGACGCACCATTCGAGACCCCCGAACAACGGATTACAAGGAGCCCATTCTGATGTTAAAAATTGATGGACATGACGACGCGATTCTTGGGCCAGCAATGATCTGGAGAAACAACACTACGGTGGGTGTCCTGGTGTACGACGCGGAAGTTATCCGCGCGACACTGATAAAGCGTGACGGCATGAGCTCTACAGACGCACGTGAATTCATTGAGTTCAACATTGAAGGCGCATACGTCGGTGAGGACACTCCTGTGCTGGTTTGGCCAGATGACCAGTGGGACGAAGAATGAGTACTCTTAAGGTTTTTGGCCCACCGGGCTCTGGCAAGACCACTTATCTTTTAAGCATTGTTGAGATCGAGCTGGAGAACAATGTGCATCCCATGAAGATCGGCTACTTCGCCTTCACCAAAAAGGCTGCCACCGAAGCGCGGGACAGGGCAATCCAAAAGTTTCCCAACCTAAACCCCGATACGGACTTCCCGTTCTTTCGCACGCTGCACAGTCTGGCCTACCGTTGCCTGGGCATCACCACCAAGGACATGATGTCGCCGGAGCACTACCGCGAGTTTGCGTTAGAGGCGGGCATTGAGCTGGCCATTGAAAATGGCGACGAAGAGTTTGCGGTCAAGGCCGACAATCCGATCCTAAATGAAATCAACATCGCACGCATTCGCGGCATGGACCTGCGCACGCACTACAACAACTCTAAGATGGACATCGAGTGGTTTCATTTTGAGTACGTCGAGCGGGCCTACAGACACTATAAGACCTCCCGCAGCTTGTTGGATTTCACCGACCTCTTAGAGCATGTGCTGCTGGAGCCCGAGCGCTTGCCTAAGCTGGACGCCCTAATCATTGACGAAGCGCAAGACTTGTCACGTTTGCAATGGAGGCTGGTCGAGCAACTTTCGTTGCGAGCCCAGCGCGCCTTTTTGGCAGGGGACGACGACCAAGCCGTCTACACCTGGGCCGGAGCCGACGTCGCGAGTTTCTTGGGGTTTACAGGTGATGTCAAAGTCCTTGATCAATCCTACCGAGTTCCCTCGAAAATCCACGCGTTAGCCAACCGTGTGGTGACACGCATCAAGCAGCGCCAACCAAAGGTTTGGAAGGCCCGTCAAGAGGAAGGTAGTATCAATTACTACAACGACTTTAGCCAGGTGGACATTAGCCACGGCAACTGGCTCATCTTGGCCAGCGCCAATTACATGCTGACTGACATGCACGACTGGATCAAGAGCCAAGGACTATTGTTCGAGCGCCACGGACAACGCAGCGTCAGCGAGAGTATTCTGATCGCGGTGCTGGGCTGGGAGAAGCTGCGCAAGGGCGGCGAGGTGCCGTTCCACGTGCTCAAGATGATCTACAAGTACTTGGACGGTGACTACATCAAACATGGTCATAAGATGCTGCGCACGGCCGACCAGGCAATCATGTACACCCTTGATCTACTAAAAGAAAAGCACGGGCTTCTTTCTACAGAAATCTGGCACAAGGCGCTGACAAAGATTAGCGAAGACCGCCGGGACTATTTGGTCTCGCTCCTGCGCCGCAACACAAAGCTCACGGGCCACGTGCCCATCAAGCTGTCCACGATCCACGGAGCCAAGGGCGGCGAGGCAGACAACGTGTTGCTGCTGTCGGACCTGTCCACGCGCTTTGCCAAGGACTACGAAAAGAATTCGGACGACATCAATCGTCTGCTGTACGTGGGCATCACCCGCGCTAAACAAACACTGCACATCGTGCTACCAAAAAATGAGCAGAAAGGTTTCAGACTATGAAGCGCGATATTAAGACTATGTCCATGTTCCCTCGGATTTCCGAGTGGTTACCGCCAGCATCTTTTCCCAACCTGAGTGAAGCTAAGGAGATTACAATTGACCTCGAAACCTGTGACCCCAACATGGAAAGCCTTGGCCCGGGCTGGCCTCGCAATGATGGCTTCATTGTTGGGTATGCTATTGCTATTGACGGTTGGGCTGGCTATTTCCCTGTCGCTCACGCTGGCGGAGGCAATTTGGACAAGCGTATCGTGGAGCGTTGGATTAGCGATGTCATGGCTACGCCCGCAGACAAAATTATGCACAACGCCGCCTACGACCTTGGCTGGCTCAGAGCCACGGGATTTAAAGTAAACGGCACGATTTACGACACCATGCTGGCCGCGCCAGTGCTGGATGAGAACCGCTATGCCTACAGCTTGAACGCCTTGGGCTTTGACTACCTCAAAGAAATTAAATCTGAGCAGGGCTTGAAGGAGTCCGCGTCTGACTTTGGTGTGCATCCTAAGAAGGAATTGTGGAAGCTGCCTGCCATGCATGTCGGGGACTACGCCGAGCAGGACGCGGCGCTAACCTTGAAGCTGTGGCATCACTTTAAACCGCTTCTCATTAAAGACGAGGTTGGATCAATATTCGAGTTGGAGACCGCAGTGCTTCCCGTGCTGGTGGACATCACGCTCAAGGGGATTAACTTCAACCGCGCCAAGTGTGAACGCCATATGGTGGACATGCGCAAGAAGGAGCTTGAAATCCTGCGGTACTTGAAGAGCCAGGCAGGTATGCAGGTGGACATTTGGGCTGCGCAATCCATTGCCGCCGCGTTCGATCGCCTGGGTATCCAGTATCCCAAGACAGCAGCTGGCGCGCCGAGCTTTACCAAGAGCTTCTTGGACACGCATGAGCACCCTATGTCTAAGATGATTCTGGAGGCCCGTGAGCTGAACAAGACCCACGGCACGTTCTTGGAGCCTTACCTTAAGCACAGTGCAAAGGACGGCCGCGTCCACACCCACTTCAACCAAATGCGTAACGAAGACGGCGGTACGGTAACGGGCCGGCTGTCAGCCAGCAACCCCAACCTCCAGCAAGTGCCCGCGCGCCACGAAATCATCGGCCCCATGGTGCGGGGCTTGTTCCTGCCCGAAGATGGCCAAATTTGGGCAGCAAACGACTTCTCCTCGCAAGAACCGCGTTTATTGGTGCACTATGCCACGCTTTTGGGCCTGCCCGGCGCTGAGAAAATGGCACAGGCCTACCGCGACAACCCCGACACGGACTTCCATCAAATGGTCGCTGACATGGCCGGGATTAAACGCAAGGCTGCCAAGACTATTGGCCTGGGCCTGATGTACGGCATGGGCAAAGCCAAGCTGGCCACACAGCTGGACTTGCCTATGGACGAGGCCAGTGAGCTGATCGCCACGTTCCACAGCAAGGTCCCGTTTCTCAAAGGCACCGTCGACGCTGTCATGAAGCGCATTGAGCACCCTGTTTCCGGTGGGTCCATCCGTACCCTCCTGGGCCGCAAGTGCCGCTTCCCGCTTTGGGAGCCTGTGGAGTGGGGCGTGAATAAGGCGCTGCCGCGTGAGCAGGCTGTCATTGAATACGGCGTGCGCATCAAGCGTGCAGGCACCTACAAGGGCCTGAACCGTTTGATCCAGGGATCAGCCGCAGACCAGACCAAAGCAGGCATGGTGGCGCTGTACAAGGCTGGGTTTAACCTTTTGTTGCAAGTACACGACGAAGTGGCCTTGTCTGTCAGAAACATTGACGAGGCCCGCGAAGCCGCTGACCTCATGGCCAAAGTAGTAACCCTAGAAGTTCCCTCCCGCGTGGACGTGGAGACTGGACCAAGCTGGGGAGAGGCATCATAATTGAGCTGGGCCAACTGCAGTTGCCCTGGTTGAGAAGTTCGGGCTGGGGGCTTGCTCCCGGCCCATTTTTTCCGATACACTAATAAATCAACCGATAGTCCAATAGAAAGGAGAATTACATGGGAAGAAGACCAGCACCGCGAACGCAAGTTGTACCTGCTCACCCAGAGCCTTACATTCGCCAGCCCCATAAGAAACGGGGTAGACCAAGGAAGAACGGGCGTCCAAAGAAGGACACCTATGACTCTGTACGTGCGTCCCCGTCCAAGCGCGCAGGAGCAAGGTGGATCACCGTGTCGGTACCTGAAGAGGCGTACTACATGCTCAAGGAAGTGTCTGCGTTTTACAAAATGGGAATGGGCGCGTACATGCAAAGCCTATTGACTCCTGCGTTTGACAAAGCCTACCAAGAATCCCTGACGCTGCAGCGTATTGCTAAAACAAGAGAGAAAGCCAAAGATGAAATATCAGACCGAGATGACGTTCCCCGTCGAACTCACTTTTGAGGTGCTACCGGCCATGCTGGTGGAGGGCACAGAACTGCCCGCGCAACTGGACATTACCAAGGTCCTGTTGACTATCACAGGTCCCAGCGGCAAGCCCCGCCAGGTCGACATCACCAAGACCCTTACCGAGGATCAGGTGATGCTTTTTGAAGACGACATCGCGGAGAACTATCGTGCAAATCCTGCGTTTTGAACGGACCGACGAAGCCGTTGCCTGGGCCAAGAAGATCATTGGCATTAACGGTATGTCGGGGGATGTCACCGCAATAAGCCTGCTGGACGACAACGATGAGTTCTTGGCGGTTACTGTGTTCTCTGCTTACACAAAGACCAACATTGACATGCATATCGCAGCACGGCCCAAGAGCCACTGGCTGTCGCGCAGTTTCTTCAACGCGTCGTTTGAGTTGCCGTTTCGTGTGCTCGAAGTACCACGGGTCACGGGCCTTATCCGCGCCGAGAACCTTGACGCCCAGCGCTTTGTATCGCGCCTGGGATTTCAGTACGAAGGGCGCATGCGCAAGGCTTTCCCTGATGGTGGAGACTTGGTGCTGTATGGGCTGCTTCGAGAAGAATACTTAAAACATCCATGGAGTGAACATGAAGTTATCAGAGGAACTGTGGTTACTCACACAGAGAACCCCGAAGGACCAGCAGCCACTGCTTAAAGCACTAGGCAAGCTACTTGAAGACCAACGACTGTGGCGTGAAGCATGGTTGAATGCAGAAAGTAAAGTTGAGTTGTTGACAAGTGAACTAGATATGCTAAGATCACAGCTCAAACATAGAAAGGAGAAAGAGAGCAATGACTAAAAAACTTCTTACCCGAGAGCAGAAGGTATTCAAGGAACTTGCTGCAACAGGCAAGTACATCAATACCGGCAAGGTACTGATTGGCCTGACGTACCAGCGTAAGCCTCCGTTGATGACGGATGGTGAAGAGCTGATCCAAAGCCTTTTGCTTGGTAGCTACCGTTGCTTGATCAGCGGACAGACCATGGTGTATCTCATCCTTGCACTGGTGATAGGTGCTAGTCTTTTTGTGGCTTGACGCATATGAAAAAACGTAGCAAATACCGCCCCCGCGTGATTTTCCAAAATCCACTGGAGTTTGTGCTGTCAGGCTTTAAACCTGTGCGCGATCTGCCAGGCATTTACATTGATGTACAGATCAAGAACCGCGCAGCCTTGGAACAAATCCGCAAGGGCGACGCAACTAAAGAAGACATTGATATGCTGATTGGCGCTTTCAACATTACTGAAGCGCTGGCCATCATGGGCAAAGGCAGCGACTGGCTCGACGAAATTCAACAAGGGCAAGACGCCCTGTTGCAATTGTCTCGACGCGGCGTGGCCAACGGAATGCGGTTCATCATGACAGCCAAGCAGTGGGAAGCCCTGAAGCTGGTGATGGACCTGCATGAGGAGCAGCTGGCGCATGCCACTGTGTACAACATCGAGAAGGCGCACGACTTTGTCCAAAAGGTAATGGCCCAAGGCAAGGCACGTGCAATCGTTCAAATCCAAAAGGAAATAGCATGAATAAGTCTGACAAAATCCGCGAACACTTTCGCAAGTACCCCAACGCCGAGGTGGCCAAGGTGGCTGCAAAGTTCCAGGCCCCCGTCCCAATGACCTACAAGCTGCGCAAGCAGATCAAAGACGCAGGGTGGTTGCCTGAGCTGGTGCCCGTGCCTGATCTTCCTATTCAAGAAGATGACGTTGGCCAGACCCTCAACGAGCGGGCCAGGGATTACGGCAAGTTCAAGGACAGCGCTGCATTGATGCAGGGCATCAAACGACTGCTCGCGGACCACGCAGCCAAGCACGACAAGACGTTTGCCGATGACCAGTGGGAGGCCTTGGAGATGATCGTCCACAAGATTGGACGCATTGTCAACGGCAACCCCGACAAGGTGGATAGCTGGGTCGACATCGCGGGTTACGCCACGCTGGTCGCGGACCGCTTGCAGGGGAACGCGAGGTGAGTGCTGAAGAGTACTTCAAGACTATCCGGTTGAGGGTATTCGCCCTCTTCTTGATAGCCGTGTGGCTTTTTTACGAAACCTGGGGAAACTACTAGGTACATTTTGTACGATACCTGTATAATTTAATTTTTAACCGTAGAAAGAAAGAAAGAAGATGAACTTTAATTTAAACATTCACCGCGTCAAAAGCATTCGCTTAGGCGCAATCCGTCCTAGCCAAGCAAACGAAACCCGTTCTGCTTCCAGAGACCTGGTCATTGAAACTGATGAGGGCAATTTTGAATTGTCCCTGTTCTCGGTGTACGTTGATCAAGACAGCGACGAGGAGCTGTTAGAGGTCAAGGTATGAGCATGAACACGCCGTTTCATCTGAGGCAGCGGGAGTTCAATGCATTCAACGCCGGGAACCCCAAGGTGTGGGAATACTTTGAACGCTTCACGCTGGAGGCCATCAACGCTGGTCACAGAAAGATTAGCCACTGGCTTATCATCAACCGCATCCGCTGGGAGGTGGCCATGGTCACCACCGGCGCGGACTTTAAAATCTGCAACAACCACATTGCGTTTTACGCGCGCCTGTTCGTTAAGGTGCATCCGCAGTACCGGTTTATCTTCAACCTCAAGCGCATGGAAGACGAGCCATGGCACGGGGATATGCCGCTATGACAGAGTTTGAAACCACCGTTTGCGGCATTCCCTGCATCATCCGCGTGCTGTCATGGGATGAGTACCGCCCGGCCTACCTTGGCGGCGCACCTGAGAACTGCTACCCGGCAGAGGGAGGGGACGGGGACTGGGAACTCCTCGATCGCAAGGGCCAACCCGCGCCATGGCTTGAGCGCAAGATGACGGGGCAAGACCTGGCCCGCCTTGAGCATGAAATCTTTGAATATATGGAGAACTGAGATGACAACAATTAAATATAAGCGCCGCACCTTTAAAGAGGTGGCAGCAGAGGCTTATGCCAAGGGCTGGAGCGAGGGCCGCGAGCAAGGGCGCAAGGACGCCCAAAGCGCGCTGGCTGAAGTGTCACTGCGCCAGCTGGTTTGGTCACGGATCACGGGCCTGTCCAGGGGAATGAAATGACCTTTACAGAATGGTGGGAACAATTGACCAAAGCAGAACATAAATCCCTCGGCGAAAAAAACGCCAGGTTTGTCTGGGAAGAATGCCAAAAGTACACCCTTATGACCATCGAGGACGCGTGCAAGGCACAGGTGGCCTACGACCAAGGCATGAAGGACGGGCGCGAACGCTTTGAGGTGCACGTGGCCGGCTGGGTATTGTCTCCAGGGGCGCGGCCCGGCATGATTTGGATTAGCGACGCAGGCGGCGAGGGCGGGGACTTTCATATCCACGAGCTGGCCGAAGTGATTGGTAAATTTTATGGGGAGAAGTTTTGATGGAAATGCAAAAATATACCGTGGCTGTGCAGGGAATCAAGAACCACCGCTACGACGTGGAGGTGTTTGCCTACAGCGAGGATGATGCTATCGACCGCGTCTTGGACACTACCAGTGACGACCTGACCCTATTGCAATGCGGTGAAATGGAGGCACGTTTATGAGCAAGATAAAAATCCAACTGGTCGAGGATGAACAGGAAACGCCTAGCGTATCTGAGTGGATGTGGAAAGGCTTGAAGACGCTCTTGAAGTACGTGAGCCTCTTTGCCATTGCCTGCTTCGCCGTCGGTTACTTTTGCACTTATTAAAGGAATTTTCAAATGAAAGAATACTTAATAAACAGAAGCGACACACCAGCATTTCCGACAAAAAACTATCACGGCGTTCAGCCTATTGCTACGGGATACAGCGAAGGCATGACCCTGCGTGATTACTTTGCAGCCAAGGCTATGCAGGGGATATTGACAGACGCAGAAATTGCAATGGGTATTTCTGAAATAGCAGAACTAGCGTACAAATACGCAGACGCAATGATGAAAGCGAGGGAAGCATGAACCAAGAAGAAATCATTGAACTAGCTAAACAAGCTGGAATGCTGCAAATAAATGGCAAATACGACATTTGGATTCCTGAATATTTGTACGAGTTTGCCGCCCTTGTCGCAGCAGCCGAGCGTGAGGCGTGTGCGAAGGTGTGTGAAACGCTTGGAGTACACCCTGCATTAAATGTGTACGCAGGTGGCCCTGATTGGTACAAACATGGAAAAGAATGCGCCGCCGAAATCAGAGCAAGAGGAGAAACAGAATGAAACGATTTACGCGTGATGACACTGAGCATGGTCAAGAGTATTACTTGGCATCCGATGTTGATAAAGCCTTGGCACAGCCAGCACAAGAGCCTTGGTGCATGAAGATGAATCGCTGCACGACAAAGTGTGAAGACTGCCCCGATGAGCCAGCACAAGAGCCTGTGGGTGTCTTTTGCGAGGATGATGATATTGGTTATGTTCGCCTAATTCCTCACCAGCAAATGAAGTTGAAGGCATGGGACAAGCTCTACACCGCCCCGCAACAACGCCCTTGGGTGGGGTTGACGGAGGCGCAATTCTTGGAAGCCACACGGCTTGCCGAGAATGGTAATTATTTAGTTGCATTTGTTCGCATTCAAGAATGGCTAAAGGAACAGAACACATGACCCCCGACGAGCTGGTGACCCGATTTAGAAACCTGTTAAAAGCTATCAAACAACTTAGAGGAATATTATGAGACCCGCCACTTTCTCCACACAAGAGCCTCCCGTTTTTATCGACTGCGTAGAAACTAAGGAGTACATCAGCGGTTTGCGCAGAAGAATTGAGGTGCAAAACGACCTTATGGAGGCTTTGGCCACGGAAGTCCATGGGCTTAAGAAGGAAAACGCCCGTTTGGGGGATGAAGTCGAGAAACTCTCCCTGGACTTGGGCATTAAGAACGAGGAAGTCGGGGCTGGGTGGACAGAGGTGCCTAAGTGACGCCGTCTCTGCAGGACATCATCCAGGCCCTTGATCCACGGACCATGGTCCAAGTGGTCATCATCACCGCTGGCGGGCAGAAGTACGCCCTCATCGGGCCCGTGATTCAAGACCCACGGATCACGAAGTTCAACGAGGTGACGGAGATTGAGTTTGGCGAGCTGCTGCCCATGGAGGTGGCGGCCAAGATGCTTTCGGGGGAGCACCGGGAGTGGTGGGGGACTGGGCTGCAATAAAAAAACCCGCCAGGGTTGAGCTGGCGGGTTTGGGGGTTAAGCAGAGAGCTTGTCTAGATTGAACCAGTGACCATGGTCCCTGGACCATGTGAAGGTGCCGGCCGATGATTGGGTGAAGGCATACTTGCCTTTCTTCTCATCAAACCACACCGCCGGGTACGTTTTATAGTCAATCCCCAGTTTGGCCAACAGCCTGGAGGCTGCTGCCGCCCGGTCATGCCCTTGTTCAGGGTGCCCAGGAGCTGGGGGGTCGAGCTCAATCCACACGCGATTGTTCGTGTTCATACTTTCTCACTTTCTAAATGTTAAAGAACAGATGTCAACATTTCCAGCTGACAATTATATTATACCCTATAACATATCAACTGTCAACTTGTCAAGTACTTATTTTCTAGGTGTTTACCCTTAGTTAAGCTGTGGATTTATACAGTAGAAGGGACGTTGGACCACGGACCGAGGGCAAATTACGGGTTTGTATAGACTTTTTTTGGATAAGAGTGTTTTTTTATTTTATTTTTTTGAAATTAGACGTAATAGAAGTAATGGTGTAATAGTTTAATGAAATCAATGAGTTATGAGAACACGGTACATTACACATAGTCAATAGATGTAATTTACATAAAATGCGCGCGAGCTAACTTTTTAAAAAAAATAAAACATACTCTTGTCTAAAAAAGTCTAACTAAAACCCTGAATTTGACCAAAAACGCCCTTGTAGTTGCGTTAGCTGTGGTTTTGTTGCACAATGTAGGCATGAACATCGAAAAAAACATTCCCCTCCCGGGTGGCGTTGACCCCCGCGAGCGCTACCCATTTCCTGATATGGCCATTGGCGACAGTTTCATGATCTTGGATGCCACCTGGATCAAGAACCTGCGCAGCGCTGCCTACATGTACTCACGCAGGCATCCCGGCACCCGATTCACATGCCGACGCCATGGTGAAGGCTGGCGACTTTGGCGGGTGGCCTGATGCCTCGCAAAGGAACCTCCAAGGACGAGAAGTTTTTGGCCGGCAAGAGTTTGGGCGGAAGGCCTGCGGTTGTCGAATCCAGGGTAACCGGCGTAGTCAAGCCCCACAAGCCAAAAGTCCTGACACCCCAAGAGTGGAAGTTTGTGGAAGAGTTTTGTGCTGGCGACGGCCACGTCACCTTGAAAGAGGCGGCGATCCGCGCAGGCTACGGTGAGACATGGGCAAAGACCCGGGCCCGAGACCTGACCGACCCCGAGACCTGCCCCCATATCGTGGCCGCGATCCAAGAGCGAAGGCGCGAGTTGGGCGAAAAGTACGGCACTACGTTTGAGCGGCACATGCGAGACCTGCAGGTTATTCGCGATCAGGCGCTGCAAGCTGGCGCGTATGGCGCGGCCGTTCAGGCTGAATACCGAAGGGGCCAGGCCCTGGGTTCGATTTACATTGACCGCAAAGAAATTCGCCACGGCACAATTGACAGCATGAGCAAAGAAGAAGTCATGCGTAAGCTGGAAGAAATCAAACGCTTGTACGGCGGCAACGCCGGGCCCATTGTGGACGTGACCCCTAAGCAGATCGAGGAAGAACCCGAAGAGGAAGAAGACGATGGCATTGAAACCGGAAGCGAACCTGTACAAGCGGTTAAAAGAGAACCTCCCAAGTTGCCATTTCACCCGGATTGAGTCCAGGGTAAACCTGGGCATCCCGGACTGCCTGCTGGCATTCCCGCATGGCCTGTTTGTGATGGTCGAGCTCAAGGTGGTCAAACGCGGCCGCAAGGTAAACCTGTCGCCGCATCAGGTCGCCTTTCACGTTAAGCATGCAGACCTGCGCTGCCCGACGTATATCCTGGTGCAGTACCAACCGGCCGGGACTACGCACGCGAGCCGGTCCGAGCTACTGCTGTTTTGTGGCGAGCAGGCGATTGACCTGGCTACTCTTGGCGTGGACACTCCCGCGCTGGCCCGGTGGCCGTGGACGGGCGTGAGCTGGGCCGACCTAAGAAAACATTTAGTAGAGAGTTGACTTGTATGTAAAAGTTGTGCTAGGATCACAAACACCTGGATGTCCCAGGCAACCAAGAAAGAGAGAAATTTATGAGTACAAAGACCGAAGTATGGTTTGGCAATATGACCCATGGCACGTTTTATGTTGCGGGCAGGGATGACGAAGAGCCCTGCGTCATCGTTCACAGCATCGACGAAAAGCGAATGATGGACTTAGATAAGGAAGACGTCGACGACCTTATTTGTGGCGGCGGGTATGACAGCTACCTGGTGCCCAGTGAGTTTGAGGGTGTCGTTGTTTTTTCATCTAATGAGGTGACGCAATGAACCAGGCTTTTTACGTGCGTTTTTATAATCACCCGGGAAACTACCAAGAGCGCTTTGTTTGGGTCGTGCCCGACCGGGCTGCCTTGGACGCTGAGATCGAAGGTTACCTGGACGACATGCGAGGGGCAAAGCTAGAAGTCGCACGTTTTTTATGTAAGACATCGGACGAGCCCATTGGGATCGACCTTTGAGTTATGCGAAGGCGCGAACGAAAGCGCTTGCGACAGTTACCAAGGCCGCCACCGTGCCCGGAGCAGCAACGCGCAAACACGCGGGGCTTGATCCGTCGCCTGCTGGGCTTTTGGCTATTCCACAAAGTATTTGGTGGTGACAGTTGACAAGTTGATAAAAGTAGATTTATAATTTAATCAGGCCGAGCAATCCGCAAGGCCCTAACCCTAGAAAGAGAGAAAGAAATGGAATTCAATACACTTATGCAGGCCCTTGTAAAAGACATCGCCGAGCAGCTGCGCCCCATGGTGGTCGAGATGGTCCGCGAAGAGCTGGCCAATGCCGAGGGAGACAACGCCATGGCAGGGATTGCGCATAACATTGACCTGGAAAAATTGGCCGAGCACATCGACATGGAGAATTTGGTAAACGAGCTGACCGATTCGCAGCTGAACGACATCGCGGGCGAGATCGACCTGTCCGACCTGGCCGGAGAATTCGACACCGACAAGATCGGCCAGGCGGTAAGGGCTAACGTTGACCTGGACGAAGTGATCCGCGACTTTTTCCAAAATAACAGTTTTTCAATTCGGGCATAAGGCGGCCACCATGAAGACACAGACGAACATCCAAAAAGTGAATCACCTGATGATCATGAACCCGGGCGGCCCCTTGTCCCAGGCTTTCATCATTGAAGCCGTGCGCCGGTATGCGGCCGAAGTGGTCGACGCGGGACCGCCCGCTGATAACCCCCGGGCGATCATTAGCCCGGCGGCCTGGCATGCCACGGCTAAAGGGATAGCCGACCAGCTGGACCACTGGCGCGACCAGTGACCCGCCCGACCGTTTTTTTTAACCCGGAGAAAATAATGAATTCTGAGCTCAAACAGTTGTATATCAATAATCACATCCAAGCCCTGGCCGATGCAAATCATCGCGCAGCGAAAACCATGGAGAAAATGGGAGGCAGTTTTGCGGCGGCCCTGGCCGTGGCTTATTTCCATGCGGACGGTGACAATAAGGCCCGCATTCTGGGGGCATTTTCGGACCTGTTCGAAAAGTATCGGCAAATAAACAGCGAAGAGCTGCGCGACCTGGCTTGATCGACCAGGACCCGACAAGACCCGGCCGCGTGCCGGGTTTTTTTATCTGCAGGTAGTTGACAAGTTGATAAACACTAGACTAAAATAAATCCAGGCCATGCAATCGCCCGGCCACCTAGAAAGAAAGAAAGCGAAAAATTATGTTGAAAACCGTTAAACACTCAGGCAATAAAAAAACTGGGCCGATCGCCGTAACTTATCGCGCCGGTGGCCATAATGTTTTTGCCACCTGCCCGAAAACCTGCGCATTAAATCCCCAGGGCGAGCACGCCGCCGACCTGATCGACCTGGATTATCTGCAGGCCGTTCGCCAGGCCGTGCCCCGTAACGGCCAGGCCTGGACCTATTCGCATTTTCCGGCCGAGCTGCTACCCGTGCCCGCGCCTGGTGAAACCGTAATAAATGCGAGCTGCGACACGATCCCCCAGGCCCTGGCCGCCGTGGCCGTCGGCCGCCCGGCCGTGGTGGCCGCCCCGTCGGGTACGGTTTGGCCGTACACCGTCGACGGCGTGCGCTTTGTTCAATGCCCGGCCGAGCTGGCCGAAAATTTTAGCTGCGATCAATGCGGCGGCGGCCGTCCGTTGTGTGCACGCGGCGGCCGTGATTATGTTGTCGTGTTTGTGGCCCATGGTGGCGGCGCGCGCCTGGTCGGCGACGATACCCCCGGCGGCTGCTATGGTAATGGCGGCCCGGTCCGCCTGGCCTGGGAGTCGACCAGGAAAACCGGCGACGCCAGCGACGGCGCGGCCGTGGTTCGCTTTGCCCGTTCGCTCCCGCCTGGTTCGCTGCTACGCCACCACGTGGTCGGCGACCTGGGCCTGGCCAAATAAAATTTATTTGTTGACTTGTTGACAAACGAAAAAACTTTAGACTAAAATAAAACCGTCGGGGGATTTTCCCCGGCACTAACCTAGAAAGAGAGAATTTATTATGGCTCACATGATCGACGAAACTACCGGCCGCGCCGCTATTGCATACGCTGGACAAACCCCATGGCATGGCCTGGGCCAAGCCCTGACACCTGGGGCCAGTATTGAAACCTGGACGCGCGAGGCCGGGTTAGCTTATGACGTGCTCGAGAGTCCGGTTAAATATTCCACACCGGCCAGCACCGATTTACAAACCTGGCCAGCGCGCAAAGTATTGCACCGTTCGGACACCGGCGCGCCCCTGGCCGTCGTGTCGAATGCTTACAACGTGGTTCAACCTGGCCAAGTGATGGACTTTTTTCGGTCCCTGGTCGACCTGGGAGGGTTCCAGCTTGAAACGGCCGGGGCACTAAGTGACGGCCGCCGGGTTTGGGCCCTGGCCAGCGTGGGCGACGCGGCCCCCGTGGTTAGCTCCGACCTGGTTAAACCATACTTGTTGCTGGGCACGTCATACGACGGGACCATGGCGACGGTCGCGAAATTTACGGCCATTCGCGTGGTTTGCAATAACACAATCACGGCCGCCGTCGGTGGCTACAGTAACGGCCGCCCGACCAGGGGCGAAAGCGAAATAAATACCGGCTATTTAAAGTCCGCCGTTCGTGTCCTGCATTCTGAGCGCTTCGACGCCGACGCCGTCCGCCTGCAGCTGGGGATCGTCGCGAATGCCTGGGAGGGTTTTTTAGTGCAGTCCCGCCAGCTGGCCGGGGCCAGCATGGATCAAGATCAGGCCGACGCATTCGTGGCCGAGCTGCTGCGCCCTTATCATTCGAGCGCGCGCCCGGTGAATGAATCGAAAGCATTCGTGCGCATCATGCAATTATTCAACGGCGCGGCGATCGGTTCGCAGCTGCCCGGCGTGGCCGGCACCCGCTGGGCCATGTTGAACGCGGTGACCGAGCTGGTCGACCACGAGCGCGGCCGCTCGAATAATACCCGCATGGAATCGGCATGGTTCGGCACCGGTGCAGCGCTTAAGGCGCGGGCCGTCGACCTACTGGCCGACCAGGCCGTGGGGGTTTGATCATGCGCGAAATTGAATATACGAAAAAACCCAGCGGCCCGACGCTGCGCGCTGCGATCCGAAAAGCCCTGGCCGCCGGTGAAACCTGGCTGCAATTAACTTGGGGCGAAAATCAGATAACGGTCGAGCGCGGCCCGTACGGTTTGACCGGCCGGGGTTGGATCGGCCGCCACGGTGGCCAGGACCTGGCGAACGAATTCCGCACGCGTTAACCCGGCGCTTGTTTATTTGTTGCATACAGTGGATTTTTTAGACTAAAATAAAATCCCCGGCCACGGTGGCCGGGGCTAACCCTAGAAAGTGAGAAATTATGAGCACGAAAATTTTCGACCTGCGCGACCTGGACATGGCCAGCGCTTACGACTGGTCACAATGTGAGGCGATCCGCCACGGTGACGTGATGCTGGTCGCCGACGGTGTCGCGATCATGTGCGAGGCCTGGCCGACCATGGTCGCCGGTGCGTCGTCCGTGTTTCACCGTGTCGCCGACGGCGTGACCTGGGAGCGCTTCGCCCTGGATTGTCCGCGCCCTGGCATGGCTGCGCAGCTGCTGGCCGGTGTCGCCGTCGCCGGTCGCCCGGTCGCCGACCTGGTGGCGGCCGCCGTTACTTATTCCGAGCTGGCCGACCTGGCCGTGGGGGTTTAATCATGAGCTGCTTTGTTGTTAACGATTACCACGTTTCCGCCCTGGTCGCCTGGGCTATCCGCCAGGGCCTGGACCTGGACGCGTCGCCCGACGCCGTCGCCCACGTGCTGGCCAGCGCAAACCGTCGCGCGTATTCCGAGCGCTACCAGGGCCGCTACGATTCCGAGCTGGTCGCGTTCGGTGGCCTGGACCGTTCGGCCGGGGCCGACCTGGCACCGGTGGCCGTTGTGAAAGCCTGCGATTGTCTCGACTACCAGGCCAGCGACTGGTCGCGCTGGAATGATTCCGACGCGTTCGGCTACCTGGTCGCGATCCGGCGCGCCGCCGTCGCCCTGGCTGATCCGGCCGCCGTCGCCGCTAGTGGCCGGGCGTTACCTGGTTATGACTCCGCGCCCTGGTGCCTGGACAAACCCGACGCCGCCGCCGAGCGCGACCGCCGCCTGGCCACGCTGGACTATCCCGACCACGAGCTGGCCGCGATCCGGTCCGCCCTGGCCGCTACCAGGTGCGCAGCATGAGCGCCGACCGCCTGCGCCTGGTGCAGCTGGTCGCCGTGGCCGACGCTGGCCTGGTCCGCGTCGCCTGGTCCGCCACCTGGTCCGAGTACCAGGTACGCGCCACCGGCCCCGGTGGCCGCCTGGTCGCCGAGTATTTCACCGATGACAAGGCCGACGCCCTGGGCACGGCCGACCACATGCTGGCCGAGCTGGCCGAGCTGGCCGGCATGCCCGCATAGCCTGGCCACTTTCACCCAAACCAAACCCGGCCGCGTGCCGGGTTTTTTTGCGCCCGGTATTTAACCCGGCCGCCCTGGGTTATGCCGATTTTGCATGACTTATGCCGATTTTGCATAACGTCCCCAATTGGCTCAGGTTATGCCGATTTTGCATAACGTCCTCAATTAATCCAGGTTATGCCGATTTTGCATAACTAAACCGGCCGCCCTGGTGGCCGCCCAGGCTTGGCCCGTGGCCCTGGCCGCTCGACGCCCAAACCGTGGCCCGCGTATCGTGCGCAGCTGGGACCGGCTCGCGCCCTGGTGGCCGTGGTCCGTGGGCCCTGGACCTGGTGCCGGTGGCCGCGCCCTGGTGGCCCTGGTGGCCCTGGACCTGGTGCCCGGCCCTGGTGCCCGGCCCTGGTGCCCGGCCCTGGTGCCGGTGGCCGCCTGGTCGCGCAGCTGGTGCCCGGCCCGCGCAGCTGGTGCCGGTGGCCGTGTTTGTGTTTGTATGTCGCCCGGTCCCGTGTTTGTATGTCCAGGCCCGCACGTACAAACACCCAGGGCCGCGCAGCTGGGACCGTGGCCGGTGGCCGTGGGCCGCGTCGCCTGGGCCGTGGCCGCCGGTTCGCGCGCCCTGGCGCGTGGGCAAAGGCCCGGCCACCCGGGGGCCCAAAAAACGGGCCGGGCGCGAGCTGCGCGGGCTCTAGCCCGTTTTTACACGGTCAGTTTCACGTGAAACACTTTTAGACCTACTTTGAAAAAGGCCCCCCTTTGTCAACAAAGTCAACTCGTGTCAAAATATTTAAAAATTTGAAACGAAACGGACTCCCCATGATCCCTGACGACATTGAAGCAAACCGCTTGCGCCTTGAATATCGGCTCGCGCAGATTGACACGCAAGACAAGGCCAGGACTAGCTTTATTGATTTTGCCCGCTACGTCTGGCCCACCGCGATCATTGGTGAACACCACACGATCATGGCCAAAGCCTTTGACCGAATTGCTGCGGGGTCCTTGAAGCGCTTAATCATTAACATGCCGCCTCGACACACAAAGTCTGAGTTTGCGTCCTATCTCCTGCCCGCCTATCTAATGGGAAGAGACCCGCGAACCAAGGCCATTGAAGCAACCCACAACAGCGAGCTCGCCGTGCGCTTTGGCAGAAAGGTCCGTGATCTGATGGACATGGACACCTACAAGGAGGTGTTCCCGGATGTGACCTTGAAACAGGACTCCAAAGCCGCCGGCCGGTGGGACACGAATAAAGGTGGGGAATACTTTGCTGTTGGTGTGGGCGGCGCAATGACCGGCCGTGGCGCTGACGTCTTGATCATTGACGACCCGCATTCGGAGCAGGATGCGATGAGTGAGCTTGCTTTGGAGAACGCATGGGAGTGGTACATCTCTGGCCCACGCACGCGTTTGCAGCCAGGCGGCGCGATCGTGATCGTGATGACGCGCTGGGGGACGAAGGACCTTACGGCTCGTTTACTTAAGGCACAGAAGTCACGCAACGCGGACCAGTGGGAGGTGATTGAGTTCCCTGCCATCATGCCTAGTGGTAAACCCTTATGGCCAGGCTTTTGGAAGATAGAGGAACTAGAAGGCGTGAAAGCCACTTTGTCGGCACAGAAGTGGAACGCGATGTACCAACAGCAGCCCACCAACGACGAGGGCGCTATTTTGAAAAGGGAGTGGTGGAAAGTCTGGCCAAAGGACGAGCCGCCGCTTGTGAACTACATCATCCAGTCTATGGACACGGCGTATTCCAAAAAGGAGACGGCTGACTTTTCTGTCATCACGACCTGGGGTGTGTTCTACCTGAGCGAGGACTCAGGAGCGTCGATTATGTTGCTTGACGTTAAACGAGGACGCTGGGATTTTCCCGAGCTCAAACGCATTGCAAAGGAGCAGTACGACCTTTGGCAACCGGACAACGTGCTGATTGAGGCGAAGGCCACGGGTACTCCGCTCCAGCAAGAGCTGCGAAGAATGAACATCCCGGTGACGATGTACTCCCCGGGCGGACGGCGCACGGGCACGGACAAGGTGGCGCGGGCCAATGCAGTGGCTCCTGTATTTGAGGCAGGCATGGTCTGGGCACCGGATACGGAATGGGCCGAGCTCCTTGTCGAGGAATGCGCGGCCTTCCCCAATGGAGACAACGACGACATGGTTGACAGCACCACCATGGCCATGGACCGGTTTAGGCGCGGCAACTTCATTACCCTGGGAACAGACGACGTTGAAGAAAGTCAAGCCAAAGACCTTGTGCCAGAATACTATTGACGCTTAAAATGTCCAAACTAATTCCTTGGCCGGGGTGATATGAAAAACCAATTTAACTATGATGCGCCTGCTGTCCAAAGCGCCACGCTTGGCGCACGCCAAAAAGAGCTAGACGCTTTTGAAGCGCAGCGTGCGGCGTACAACGACTCGTTCAGCCGCCTCATGGCAGAGGGAGGCGAAGTTACGCAAGACGACTCACGCGACAAGGCTGCCAGAGCGGCCAATTCTGTTATCAAAGATTTTGAAAACTACGGCTACACCAAAAAAGAAATTATGGCGCTGGCCGACGAAGCAGCAGCCGCTGGCCGTGGCGGCGACGAGCTACTGGCCTACCTGTCACCCGAGTCGGTGGAGCTTTTAAAAGCAAACGGCGGCTCTGGAACCATCAACCCCACTACTGGCTTGCGGGAGTTCTTGAGCCCAATACTAGGCGGAGTTTCCGAAGCACTTAGAAAGGCAATAGCGTTAGATAAAGAAAGGCAAGCGGCCGCAGACAAAGCAGCAAGTGATGCAGCAGCGGCGACAGCGGCAGAGCTAGAGGCAGCGCGAGTGGCAAGAGTGGCGATGAACCAAGAGATAAGCTCGGCAAGAGAGAAAACAGCAAAACTTTTTGCGCCTCCCCCTCCGCCTACCGCAGAGGAGTTGATGCGACGCCTGCAGCAGCGCGATCGCATGATTGCAACCCCCGTCATTGGAAGAGCCTCCGCCCCGGTTGTTTCTATAGCGCAGCCTTCGCTTCAGTATCGTATGCTCAATGAGGCGCAATCCAGCCCCCAATTTCAGAACACGTCGCAGCTTGGTTTTGTAAATCCCACGGCGCTCACGTCGACGCTGGGACCCTCAGCCGATGCGCAGGCCGTGCCCAACTATTCAAGCCGTGGCGTGGGCGCAATCAACAGCATCGGCAGTGCAAATGACCAATCGCCTACTATGGTAGGTGGCGCACAGAACGCGAGTTTCTTTACGGACCGCATGGGCAATCAAATCTATGCACCTGGCATGGCACCCGTCAGTATCCCAAGATATGCCAAGGGCGGTGACGTGGACTTAAAAGCCTTGCTGGCGCAGAACACCGAGACCATGTCAAACGAAGAGCCTGAAGAAGCCACCAACACAAACCCTGTGGGCACAGCGCAGAAGATGTTGGCAGACCTTGGCGGCGCGGGCCAAGCATCGCCCACACGTCAAGCAATCAGGCGCGTAAGGACAGCTCCTGGCGGTGGTGCAACTTCTGACAAGGCAATGCAGATGGCGTATGAAGCACTGTCCAAGGGCGACTTAAGCGCAATGAAAGACGTGACACCCGGAGCGCGGAACACGGACTCTGCGCGTGCGCAGATGGAAGAACTTGCCCGCATCTATCAGATGAAGATCAGGGCAACGCAGGAAAAGGCCAAGGGCCTATCCGCTGATTTCTTTGGCGCGCCGACCTTGGAAGGTCAAACACTCACCAAGGGCAAGCTGACCAAGAAGCGCTTCAAGGACGGCGGTGAAGCAAAAAAAGCAGTCGCTGAAAGTGCTAAAGAGCCCAGCATTTTCAGCGTGAGTGACTATGCCACCAAGGCATCGGCTCGCATGTTCCCTGAGCAAATGGGACAAGATGATGAACGGGACGCAGCCCGCCACATGTTGGCAGCTGCGGTTCTTGCAAAGAAGACAGGCCCAAGTACAGCAGTGTTCTTGGGTAAAGCGCATGAGCGCATGAGCAACCCTGAGTCGTTCTTTAGCATGCTTGGCATTGGCAAACCGCGTGACGACTACGAAATGGACGTGCACAACAATAGGGTAGGCGCGGACCTTGGATCACGGGCCACGAGCCAGGCAGATTTAGAGAAGCTCGTGCGGGCCATGGCACTGCAGGCTCAGACCAAAAAGGTTGAAGGCAAGCCGTACATCATGGGCCGTGAGCAGATGGATGCGCGCGCGGCCAAGGCAGCTAAGGGCATGACCCCGCCTCTCGAATACCGCGCCAAGGGAAGCCCCGAGGAGGGTGAAACAAGCATCACGGACCAGCTCATAGGTGCCGGCGAAACCGCATTGACCCTTGGCAGTGGGGCGGTGTCCTCATTGGTGGGATTGCCCTATGGCCTGTACAAGGGCCTGACCAGCGGCAAGTATCTGGAGGGGAAAGCCCCTCAGATTGCGGACAAGGAAGCCGCTGCCTTTATCGAACGCAACACCTATGTGCCGCGCTCGCAGACGGGCAAGGAAAACTTGGAGGCGTTGGGCAAGATCACTGACGCGTTGAAACTAGCGCCCACCCCGGGCGGCGCGGCAATGGCGTCGCTTGCCCGGCCAAAAGCGGTTCAAGCACAAACAGCAAACATTGCCAAGGATTTCCAGCAGTACAACCGCCAGCTGTCCGTTCCCGGCGCGTCGTATGCCGTCCGCCCAACCGGCAGCACAACCAACATGAATAACCCTGCGGTGGAGTCTAAACTTGAGCGCTTAATTGCTGACGGTCGCCGAGGAGATGGCATAGAAAGAACCACCGATGGCATAGAAAACTTCTGGAACGTAAAAGCGCGGAACTACTTTGAAAAGCAGTTTGGAACACCTAACGACCCAGTTGCAGAGGGGCTTAAAACAGGCCGCATTAAAAACGAAGCGACGCAGAGCACTGGGGCTTTTCCCAGTTATCTCACCGACCAATTGACCGTGGGCAAAACCCGCATAAGAGAAGGCGAGCGCCCTGCGGCTGCTTTTGTAGGACCTGGCGCACCAGCAACTCGGTTCTTTCCTAAATACCCACAGGCGATGGAAGAGTTCACTGCCCGTTACGACACGGCCACTGGCTTAAAAGGCGATTTAATATCCAGGGAACCCGGAATGGGCAATGAGACTTACCCCAACATGCTCAGTCCGCTTGGAGAAACGCGGGTAACTCAATCAAGGGACACGGCCCGTGATATGTTGGCGGCTCAAGGGGTTCGTGACGAGTTAGCGAACCCGAACATAGAACTTACTGCTCGTTCTGAAAAGGGCTCAGACTTGTCTACAGGCTACTCTCCTCAAGCAAAAGCACTCTTAGAAGCCTATGAGAAAGCAAAAGAAAAACCATCAATACTGTCCCGCTTAGGGCTCACATCTGAAGCGGAACCGTCTGAGACACTGTCTCAGTCTGTTCTTACCGCTATAGAAAAAGGCGAGCCAATTTATGACACCACTGGCATAAAGGCCCCCTTAAAGAGCTTGTTTAGTCCTGCAAAAATTAACAAGTACTTAGAGACCCTGCCAGAGCGTGAACTTAAAAATGTCCGGTTTGAGGATGTAGTCCAAGGCGCTAACAAGATGTTTGCGGAAGAGGATACCCTTAAGGCCCTTGCAGAGCGCATACGAAGCAACAAAAAAGTGCCGGACAAAGTATTTTCAGATGGCGTCAGCAGCCCACTTTTGCAGTTTGACAAGAAATCAGGGTTTGATGGGTTTGCTTGGAAACGTCTTGAGACACCAGAATCCACCGTTCCAGAAGGCGCGTACCTTGGCCACTCTGTCGGTGGCTACAAACTAGGCGGCCCTACTTACTCAAAAGAAAAAATGCAAGCCTTCAAAGATGGGCGCAACCAAGTCTATACTCTACGTGACAACCGTAATAGACCGGTGACTACTGTAGAGGTCCAAATGCTAGATGAGTTCACTCCTGCTGTCCTGCAAATCAAGGGCAACGGACGCGCCACCGGCAATGTTCCGGCGGAAAACTACGATCGGCTGGTGCTGGACTTTTTTGAGAATTACTTGAATCCGGTCCAAATATCAGAGAAGGACGCGCTTCTTACGCCGTTGCTACAGCAATACAAAGAAGGCATAAACGCCAACTTTAAAATGCCTTAAAGACAGGAACATACATGGCAATCGAAAAAGCAATGAACCAGCTGCCCTCACTAGAAGTAGTGATAGGCGGCGGCGGCATACAAAAACCTCAGGCAGACATTGAAATCATCATTGAAGAAGATGGTGGTGCAATCATTGAGATGGGTGAGCAAGACGCTGAGGAAGTCGATTTCTACGGCAACTTGGCAGCGGTCATTGAGCCGGACATCTTGGCCCAAATCGGCATTGAAGTATCCTCTTTGTTTGATGCCGACAAGGGTTCCCGCTCCGAGTGGGAGTCCATGTACGCCAAGGGCCTGGACCTTTTGGGCTTTCGCATGGAAGAGCGCACCAAGCCCTTCCGTGGCGCGTCGGGCGCGACCCACCCAATGTTGACCGAGGCCATCATTCAGTTCCAAGCACAGGCCTTCAAGGAGCTAATGCCCGCTGGCGGCCCTGTCCGTTCGCAGATCATGGGCAAAGAGACTGTGGAAAAGTTCCAACAAGCCGGCCGTGTGCAGGACTTTATGAACTACCAGATCACTACGGTGATGGAAGAGTACACACCTGAGTTTGACCAGCAGCTTTTCTACACTGGCTACGGTGGTTCGACCTTCAAAAAGGTTTACTACGACTACCAACTGGGCCGCATGGTGTCAAAACTGTGCTTGGCAGACGATGTTTACATTCCGTACAACGGATCAAGCGTTGTTTCCCAGTGCCCGCGCCTGACTCACCGCATTGCAATGGACTCAAACGAGTACCGCAAGCGTGCTTTGGCCGGTGAATACCTTGACGTGGCCCTTGATACCTACGCTTCCCCTGCTGACGCAAGCCAAATTCAGGAAGCAGTCGACAAAGTTACAGGCATTCAGCCCACTGACGACGTCGGTGAGGTATTTTTGCTTGAGCAATTGGTCGATTTGGACCTCACAGGCTTTGAGGACATGGACGAAGACGGCGAACCGACCGGAATCAAGCGCCCATACGTAGTGACTCTTGCTGAAGACACCCTTAGGGTGGTCGGAATTCGTCGCAACTGGAAAGAAAACGACGAAAGATGCACACGTCGCAACTATTTTGTGCATTACGTGCTGGTCGAGGGCCCCGGAGCTTACGGCTTGGGCTTTGTGCACCTCATCGGAGGCCTTGGTAAGGCCGCTACAAGCGCTTTGCGCCAGCTGATTGACGCTGGCACGCTCGCTAACCTGCCTGCAGGCTTCAAAGCCCGTGGCGCGCGGATCGCGGACGACTCCAACCCAATCCAACCAGGCGAATGGCGTGACATTGACGCCGGCGGGGCAGAACTTGCCGCCTCTTTGTTGCCATTACCCTACAAAGAGCCGAGCCAAGTGCTGTTTGCCCTGATGGGCTTCTTGGTGGACTCAGGCAAACGCCTGTCCAGCACTGCCGACATGCAAGTGGGCGACGGAAACCAGTACGCACAGGTGGGAACTACCCTTGCGCTGCTTGAACGTGGCTCTATGGTCATGTCCAGCATCCACAAACGCTTGCACTATGCACAAACGTTGGAGTTCCGCCTGCTGTTCGAGGGCTTTGGCCAGTACATGCCGGACGAGTATCCCTACGACGTACCAGGCGCCAGCCGCAAGATCAAGAAAGCAGACTTTGACACCATGGTGTCGGTGCAGCCCGTGGCTGACCCCAACATCTTCAGCTCTGCACAGCGTATTCAGCTGGCCCAGATGCAATTGCAGCTGGCCCAAAGCGCCCCGAACATGCACAACATGTACGAGGCCTACTACCGCATGTATGCAGCGCTGAACATCCGTGACATTGACGGAGTGCTACTGCCACAGAACACCAACATGCCTCGCGACCCTGCGTCCGAGAACAGTGACGTGCTCAACGGCATGAAGCTCAAGGCATTTGCTGGCCAACAGCACGACGCGCACATTGCAACACACTTGATGATGGGTATGTCGCCTATTTTGCAAGCCAACCCAATGTCTGCGGCTGAGTTGCAAAAGCACATCTTGGATCACATCCGCTTGCGCGCAGAAGAGGACATGGAAGTCGAGCTGTTTAAGCAGTATGGAACCGATCCGGACCGCATGGTCTCTGCTATCCAAAGAGAAGGCATGGTCGCTATCAACATTGCCATGGGCATGAAGGAAGTGCGCGAAATGCAAGACAGGTTTGCGGGTGGCGAAGGACCTGACCCCTTGGTACAGATCAAGGAGAAGGAAATCGCCCAACGTGCAGAGGCAGACAAGGCCCGCATTGGCCTTGACCAGCAACGCCTAGCCTTGGATCAACAAAAGGCACAGCAGACTAACCAAGTTAACCAGCAGAAGCTGCAGTTGCAGCAGGAAAAGGTCAATCAGACCCAACAACCAGGAGGCCGATATGCCGCTTAAAAAACCTAGTACTAAAAAGCCTGTTACCAAAAAGCCCAAGGACGGGGCGCAGCCTTCAAAGGGAGTTCAAGGACCTTTCAAAGTAGTAAAAAAGAGAGACGGCAACTATCCAGTTAAGCTATACTAATTCGTGAGTAAGTGCTACCAGACGGGGCCTTGTACCGTCTGCTTTTCATGGAAACACCATGCTTGAATTTGCAGAAGCAGTTCTGAAGGAAATCAGGAAACTCCAAGATCAATCTAAACAGATTGTCTTGAACGGAACCATCACAGACATGGAGCGGTATCGCTTCATGATGGGTCGCCTTGAGGGTTTGAGAATGGTTGAGGACTCCGTGAAAGATTTACTCAAAAAAGTCACGGACGAAACAGACGATTTTCTCAAGTAAAGGAAGACCATGGAAACCGCAGAAGTACCTGAAATTAACATGACCGCCTTGGAGCGTAAGTGGGCCGAGGAGGCAGTTAACAAACCGCCTGCCCTTGACGATGCTTACACAGAGCTGGGTTTCGATCCAGAGAAACTCAGCCAAGCGGTTGTAGACACCATTCCCCAGCCTACAGGGTGGCGCATTGCCATTCTTCCTTACCGAGGCGCTGAAAAGAGCAAGGGCGGCATTGTCCTGTCCGAAGAAACTCAGCGCAGGACCCAGCTTGGCACAGTGTGCGGCTACGTCCTAAAGGTAGGGTCCCTAGCCTACGCCGATCAATCTAAATTCCCCACTGGTGCCTGGTGCAAAGAGGGTGATTGGATTATTTTTGGCCGCTACGCTGGCGCACGCATCCAAATTGACGGCGGTGAGATTCGTCTCATCAACGACGATGAGGTACTTGGAGTGGTGAACAGTCCCGAAGACATTCTGCACATGTAAAGGAGCAATGACATGAATGACGAACTTGAATTTAAGATAGGTGAGGACGAAAGTCCGGCCACCGTTGCAATTGGGGAGGACGGTGCTGCTGAAGTGTTGGATAAGCCCCAAGCGCCTCGGGTCGAGACTACCTCACAGCAGTCCAATGAGGGTGGAGAACTTGACCAGTACAGCGAAGGCGTCAAGAAACGCATTGACAAGCTGACCGCGCGCCTGCGCGAGACCCAGCGCCGCGAGCAAGCAGCCTTGGAGTACGCCAAGAGCGTACAGGCCCGCGCTACGCAGCTCGAGCAGCAGTACATGACCGCTGACAGCGAACGCTTGGGCGAGGCCAATGGCCGCGTTCAGACGCAAGTGGTAGCTCTCAAGCAGATTATCCGCAAGGCCCGTGAGGAAGGTGACATTGACACCGAAACGGAAGCCCAGCAACGCCTGACTTCGCTCACTATGGAGCAGAACCAGATTACCCATGCTACCCAGCAGCGCGAGCAGCAGGTCCAGCAGTGGACACAACAGCAACAGGTCGCTGCCCAGCAAGCTGCACAGCAGCCCCAGGTACAGGTTCAGCAGGAAGTTGACCCACGTGTCGAGGAATGGGCTGAACGCAATCCTTGGTACGGCCGAGATACAGCCATGACTCATGCAGCATGGGGAATCCATCGCCAGTTAATTCAAAGCGAGGGATTTGACCCAAACAGCAATGAGTATTATGATGAGCTAGACAATCGCTTAAAGCAGACCTTCCCCCAGAAATTGGGTGGAGGTCAGCATGCGCAAACTAACAGGTCCGCCAGACTCGTGCAAACGGTGGCACCTGCATCCCGATCATCGGGTATCAACAACGCACGCCGCACTGTTAAGTTGACCCCAAGTCAAGTTGCAATTGCCAAAAAACTGGGTGTTCCTCTTGAGGAATATGCCAAGTACGTAAAGGAGTAAGACCATGTCAGACGTTAAAGTACCTACACTCAAACGCAGTTCTCGCGGGGTCGAATCTCGTGAGAAAGATGCGCGACGTAAACCTTGGGCTCCCCCTTCACGACTGGATGCGCCACCCCCGCCTCCTGGATATAAGCACCGTTGGATTCGGGCTGAAGCCGGTGGTATTGACGACCGCACGAACATCTCTGGAAAGCTCCGCGAGGGGTATGAGCTGGTTCGTGGGGACGAGTATCCCGACTATCACGTCCCAACAATTGAAGACGGCCGACATGCTGGCATTATCAGCGTGGGAGGCTTACTTCTTGCACGTATCCCGATTGAGACGTTGGAAGAACGCAGTGCGTATTACCAAAGTCGAGCGAACGACCAATTACAGGCGGCCGACAATGAGTTGATGAAAGCGAATGCCCACAATAGCATGACCATTCAACGACCCACACGTCAGTCTCGCGTTTCTTTTGGCGGCTCTAACAAGGGCTAACAAATTTTACTTTTTAAGGAAATGACATATGGCTAATACAGACAAGGCTTTTGGCTTTCGACCTATTGGCAATCTTTCCGCTACTGGTGCTCAGAAACAGTACGGATATGAGATTGCTGATAACCAAGCTGGAACAATTTTTCAAGGTGACTTGGTT
>Ga0181355_1000129_pt1 | contig 28924 bp, 44 predicted proteins | sample Fa13VDMM15DN_FD_130099 | JGI IMG/M metagenome (GOLD analysis project Ga0181355, IMG submission 130099) | Freshwater viral communities from Lake Michigan, USA - Fa13.VD.MM15.D.N | ecosystem: Environmental > Aquatic > Freshwater > Lake | place: USA: Michigan | collected 2013-09-23 | reverse complement strand
GAGAGAATCATAAACTCGATCAATAAGAAAGACGTCTTGGTCGAGATTGACTTCAGTATTGGTTTGAATCAATATCACATCAAGCGTGGCATGAAGCCAAACTTATTCGAAGTTTATCAGAATGGCAAACTTCTCAACCAAGAAGCAGCTGACCGTGACTATCAGACTGTGCTTGAGAAGCAAATCCTCAAGCTTAATCATAAAAGTTTCTGTCAGGTAGTCGTTCTCGGCTCAGCTTCTTTCGTTCCATTTATGGAACTTCCTGGAGGTCAACGGCGAGAAGTTATTGAAGATCTTCTTGACATTCAAATCTTCTCTGTGATGAACTCACTCTTGAAAGAAAAGATAAGCTTGAACTCGTCTACTCTAGTAAACGTTGAGTATGAGCACAGTTTGACATCTGAAAAGATACGAATGCAGAATGAATACATCTCTGCGATCCAACGTAATAATGAAGAACGGGTTACAGTTCTCAAAGCCGAATTAAATAAAAACACAACTCGCATCTTCGATGAAAGAAACTTAGTCAAGCAACTTGGTGATGAAATTCAATTGCTTAGAACTGAGATTGGAGATCAAGAATCCATCGCCAAAAGACAGAATAGTTTGCAGAAACTTGAAGTTCAATTGTCAGATAAAGTTTCTAAACTTGAGTCTGAAATAGAATTCTTTTCTTCTCATGATGCATGTCCTACGTGTAAGCAAGACATCGATGAAGAGTTTAAGTGTGATACAATAGCCCATAAACAAAATCAGGCTAAAGAAACCAATGAAGCTAATAGTCAACTTCAAGAAGAAATAACTCGAGTCTTTGAACGCCTTAAGTCTATCTCCGATGTGATGTCTAACATTAATTCGCTAAACATCGATATCGTTGCTAAGAATATTTCCATTAATGGTCTTATGGATCAGTGTAAGAATCTAGTAAAGCAAATTAAAGATATTCAAGATAGTAGCAATAAGCTTGAAGTCGATGATGATAAGATGAAAGAGCTTGAAAAAATGATTGGTAGACTCTCGGATGAAAAAGCAGAACTTCTTCGAGATAAAGACGCGCTCAGTGTATCGGCTATTATCCTCAAAGATACCGGTATCAAAGCTAAGATCATCAAGCAATACGTGCCAGTCATAAATAAATTAATCAATAAGTATCTGTCTGCTATGGACTTCTTCGTTAACTTTGAGATGGATGAGAACTTTGAAGAAAAGATCAAGTCACGATTTCGCGATGAGTTTAGTTACTCATCGTTCTCAGAAGGTGAAAAGATGAGGATTAATCTATCGATCCTATTTACTTGGAGGGCTATTGCTCGGTTACGTAATAGTGCATCGACAAACCTATTGATTATGGACGAAGTGCTTGATGGGTCTCTCGATTCTAATGGCACCGACGAGTTCCTCAAAATTATTGGAACTCTGACGCAAGACACGAACACTTTTATCATCAGTCACAAAGTAGACCAGATGGTTGATAAGTTCGCCAATGTGATTAAGTTTGAGAAGCACAAAAACTTTAGCAGGATCGCAGCATGACACAGATCGTAAAATTTCCTGATCCAGTACTAACTATTCCTACGGTTAAGTTTGATTTTACTAACCCGCAAGTTAACCAGTTTGAATTGGTTGAAGAGATGTTGAAGACTATGAATGATCATAAGTCTATTGGACTGTCTGCAAATCAAATTCGCCATCCTTTACGTGTATTTGTAATGCGAGGAGAGAATCAAAACTACGCCTGCTTCAATCCAAAAATCGTCAGTCACAGTGACGAACAGAATTTATTGGAAGAGGGTTGCTTATCGTTTCCAGGAATCAATGTAAAAGTAAAGCGTTGGAACACAGTAAGGTTGCGGTTTCAGACTCCATCAGGAGGAATCGATACGATTAACGTAGCAGGTCTTACTGCTAGAGTAATTCAGCATGAGATGGATCACCTGGATGGCACCATCTTCTATAGCCGAGCAAATGCATATCATCGTGAGAAAGCTTTCAAAAAGCAGAAGGAGTACTTAAATGGAACTAGATCAGCATAAGCGTCCTGGATTCAGGATCAAAGACTACTTCATCAGCATCCCAATTCACGAAGACTTTCTTTTTGAAAATGATGACGGAACTATGAAAATGTCTATTGACATTTTTAAGATAGATGGTAATAATAACATGATAGCAGTGGATCAAGAAAAGATGGATCAAGAAGAATTCAGTGATCTTCAAATTCACATCGAAGCTTGGATTAATGAAGCTCTAACCCGTGCTATCGAAGAAGCAGAAAAAGAACAAGGAACAAAAAACAAGTGAACATCTTCTATATCAGTGAAGATCCATTCGAAGCCGCGCGGATGATGGTTGACAAACATGTTGTCAAAATGATCCTAGAAACCGCGCAACTCCTTTCTACAGCTCATCGTGTCATTGATGGCGAAGAGTTTGTTGGCCAGTCTCTATCTGGCCGTAAAGCTAAGCGCTGGCGTCTTCCAGACTTTCGCGACGCCGTTCTCTATCAGGCAACACATATTAACCACCCATCTGCTGTGTGGTGCAGGAATTCGAATAACAATTACAATTGGCTCTATGCTCATTTTCTTGCCTTGCTAGATGAATACACCTACCGATATGGTAAAGTCCATAAGTGTGCCACTCTAGTGGACTCTTTGCGATCTACCCCTCATAATATCCATGTAGGATACCTAACGCCAGTAACACCGGCTATGCCGGATGAGTATAAAGTAGAACATGACTCTGTTACGTCTTATCGCAACTACTATCGCGTAGCGAAGCAGAGAATGCATAAATGGACAAATCGCCAAATACCGGAGTGGATAGCATGAGTAAAGACTGGGTAAAAGACATCTACGATATGCACGAGCACTATGGAGTTCGACCCGTCATCGAAAAGATGGATGGCGAAACTCTCAAGAAGTTTCTGCAGTTTCGCATTGACTTTTTAATGGAAGAACTTAATGAACTTAAAGACGCAGAAAATCCTGAAGACGTAGTAGATGCTTTAATCGATCTATGTGTCGTGGCTATTGGAACCCTAGATGGATTTGCGGTTGACTCATACAAAGCCTGGGATGCAGTTCTAAAGCCTAATATGGCTAAGAAAACTGGCATTAAAGCCAGTCGTCCTAATCCTATTGGTCTACCAGACCTGATTAAACCAGAAGGTTGGGTTGGTCCAGATCACTCTAATAATCCAGGACTTCTACGCAAAATATTTTAAAAAAATGCATTTTTTAGTTGACATTTCTCGCTCCATGTTATAGTATCTAAGAGTAAGGTATGGAAAAGGAAACAACCATGGCTAATGCTCTTCCCACTAGTTACGCGAACCAGATTGGTTATAGCGACGTAAAACCCTTTGAAATCTTGTCTGTGACTAAGTCCGGCAAGCAAATCCTCATTCGTGAGATGGACGCTGAGCGCGACCCAACTTGGGTTCCGGATTTTGTTGCAGGTGGTTTCACTGCTAACTGCGCTAACCAAGAAGACCAGAAGTGGATCATCCAATCAAATGAAGCTAATCCTGTAATCAAAGCTCGTAAGCGCGCTGACGGTTACTTCTGGTCATACTATGGCAAACACCGTATTGCCCGTGAACCCCGCAAATTTTACGACTATAACTTCTAAAATCGGGGGCTGCGGCGGCATTGGTTTACAAACAGAACATGGGGAGTGCGGGGAATGAGTGATCATGACAATGACGAAATGTTTGCAGTAAAGGTTCAACCTATTATTACGTTTACTGCTATAGTAGTCATTATTTTTGCTATCTATGGTGCTTTTCGCGCTGGTCACGATATTGTAATGATTGGTCTTAAAGTTGCTGGTGTGCATTTTTCTGGTTGACATTTCTCGCTTCATGTTATAGTATCTATAGGTAAGATATGAAAAAAGAAAGTGAAGTCACGTGAAAAAAGAATTGTTTGACGTCGAGATCCTTCAAAGTTTGGATAAAATGCCTATCCATCAATCTCGCGAAACTGCTAATAGTCTCGTTGAAAAGATGCCCAAGAAGTCTATCAATCAAGCAACTTCAGTTAATCGCATCAAACACGACTTATATAAAGCAAGAACACCCGTGGAAGTATCTCGGATTATGTATCAGGTATACCTCTCAGGCGTTGGTCTTGGTACTGTTGGTTCAGCATGGAAGAAGCATTATGACAATGTCTAATACTAACGCCGAAATCATTGGTGATATCGGTGAAGTTGTCGTTCAAGAATTTTTCGATTCTACTCGAAGTATCTATAAGTACGACTCCGAGAAAGATGGTTACATCAATGAAATGAAGTACGCCGTCAAAACGTTTCGGCTAAATAAATCGACACGCGGATTTTGGATGAGCGACAACTATACAAAGATTATGTGGAAGAATGTTGATTCAGTTCCCCTTCTATTTTTCATACGCGTACCTGAGACTGAGAATGATTTGGCTGAACTCTATTTGTCAGTAAATCATGTGAACTCTTATACGATGGTATCTACGAATAATGGAGTAAAGTGCCGAAATTATCCATTGACAAACTGTTTGAAAATTTGTAATATATCAGAAGACAGGTCTCGTGTATTGTACGAGAACTCGATCAAACTCAGGAGAGTAGCGTGAAAGAATCAGTAAAAGTACTTCAAGAATGCATCGACCTACAACTCAAGAAGTCCCAAGACTATCAAAATCCAAACTCAAACGTAGTTCAAGCCATGCACTATCGTCGTGGGGTAGATACGATCCACGATACTATGCAAGGTAAAATGTATCGTGCTCAATCTCTTCTTGAGTCTGGCCGAGCTGATCAAGCAAACTTTGAGTCTCTTGAAGATACCTATAAAGATCTCATTAACTACGCTTCTTTCGCTGTATCTTGGCTCCGTGGTAAAATCGAAGGTCAAGATCCCGCGCGTGACATCTTTAATAATAAGTACGAGCCTAACCAGGATGCTAACCCAGATGCTAAGTCCATTTTCTTCTACGACGTGGATCGCAATAAATGATGACACTTAATCAAATTCGTTTGTTCTTTAAGCAGCACTTAAAAGATGGCGTGTTTGTTAATGATAAATCAGGCGTTAAGATGCTTGAGATCATGAATGCCAGTTTCATTGCAGATGAACCGACTATATTTGGCACCATTGATAAAAACTACATTCAACGAGAGTTGGAATGGTATGAGTCGATGTCTCTTAATGTTAACGATATTCCAGGTGGTCCTCCCGCTATCTGGCGACAGGTGGCAGACCCAAGTGGATATATCAACTCAAACTATGGTTGGTGTATTTGGTCGAAGGAAAATTCCTCACAATATAATAACGTAGTAAAAGAACTTAAGAAGAACCCTGAATCGCGACGCGCTACAATGATCTATACTCGGCCGAATATGTGGAATGATTATAATGTATTTGGTCGCAGCGACTTCATGTGCACGAACACCGTACAATATATGATCCGCGAGAACCGCCTTCACGCTCTAGTATACATGCGATCAAACGATGTTGTGTTTGGGTATAAGAATGATTACGCCTGGCAGAAATATGTTTTGGACTTAATGTGTGAAAGCCTGGGGTATAAGTCAGGATACATCTATTGGAACGTTGCATCACTTCACGTATACGAAAGGCACTTTGATCTTGTCAAATAACTGGACACAAAACTATTTTAACCTAGCCAAGCAGGTATCGACTTGGTCTAAAGATCCGAGCACCCGAGTAGGTGCTGTTGCAGTAGGAGCTAGAGGCCAAATCCTTTCGCAAGGGTATAATGGCTTTCCTCGTGGAATTGATGACAGTGACGTTAGGCTTAATGATCGAGAGCAAAAGTATAAGTATATTGTTCATGCTGAACAGAATTGTATATACAATGCAACACTGAATGGCGTAAGTCTAGCTGGTTCTGACCTGTATATCTGGGGACTACCTCTTTGTTCTGAATGCGCTAAAGGTGTTATTCAGGTCGGTGTTAAACGCGTATTCATGTGTTATCCTTCTTATGTAGATAACAAATGGAAAGACTCTTTTGAAACTACTAAAAATATGCTGAAAGAAGCTGGCGTTGAGTATATGTATTACGAGAACATCGAATTACGGTGAAATGACTATTTTTCTTTCATATATAATTAACGAGCGTAATCAGACACCAAAGAGGTATATTATAAAATGAAAGTGGCTATCCTTATGGGGCGCGGCATTGAAGGATGCGGCGTCTCAAAATTTACTATTGAGATGACAAAGTATCTAAAGAAGAACGGCCATGAATGTACAGTGATTGCTTCTAAAGATAAAACATGGTCTCGTGTTAACTCACACGTCATGCCAAATCTCATGTACGTAAAATTTGCAGAAGATGTTAATATCGATAGTGTAGCAGACGCTTGCAACTCATGTGATCTAGTGATCATTAACTCGCTTCCACCTTTCGCACATAAGAAGAATCAGAATTACGATCTTAAGGTTGCTGAAAACTTCCGTAAAATTCTCAATAAGATATCCGCACCATCGGTGTTATTTCAACACGATCACAATAAGATCTCTATCATACGTAACGATTGTTTGAAAGAATCTATCGATAAATCTAAAGTTTTGTTTGCTCATTCTCCAACTGGTGATTTTGCTGGTGTAGTAGAGAGTATGTCTGAAGCTGGCGGCATCATGGGATTCTTTGGTGGAGATGCTCCAAAGAAGCAAATCTTAAACTTCCAGCCTGGAATGTACTTCGATGAAGTTCGCGAGAAGTACTGGAAACCCATCGAACAAATCGATAAAATGTGTCATAGGTGGATTGGTCGAATGGCTCTATGGAAGGGCCCACGATTGATGATGGACTTCCATGAGAAGCACTTACGCCAGATGAATGCACTCACGATTCTTGAAGGTATTGAGAAATCACTAGCTTATGTTGAACTCAAGCAAAAGTATTCATTCCATTACTTAAACAATGTTAGTCCAGACAAGACTGACTTTACAGATTGGTACGGAAACAAACCAGTAGTTTTCTCATTCTTTAAAAACCATGAAATCCTTGAACGCATGTCTAAATCTGGATACGGGTATCAACTCTCTCTTCTAGATCCTAGGTTCATCGAAAAATCGATTGAGTACACGCACTGTGAGGTTGTAGCTACTGGTACAATTCCAGTATTTCACCAAGGTTATGGTGATGCATGTACCCATCGAGTACTAGGTATACCCCTGACAGAATGCGCAGATAGTGGTACTATCTGGCTATCTAGTGAGAACATGCAGCAATCTGCAGACTTGATATCCGCGCTAAATAAAGACAACGGGATGCGTAACGAGTATCGCGAGAAAGCATACGAGTTCTATAAATCACACCAAGATGCAGATGCAGTCTTTGACAGCATATTCAATATGATCGGAAAAGTTAAGTGAAACACGCTACAATCGTACCACTTATCGGGGGTGAAACTCTTGCCTCTGAGAAAGCGTTTGGGTCTCGCCCTGAGTGGTTAGCTTCTTACGAACCTTTTCAGGCTAATGATAGACACATCGTTAATTACTATAATAATGAAGTGCCATATCACCTGATTGATCGTGGAGACTTTCCAAAGACTAAAGTCGATGTCATCAGTACTGTGTGTCCCTGCGCAGGTTTATCCCAATTGTCGCATGGCTTTGGAGATCACAACCCTAATAATAGATGGATGACTGAGACTGCAAACTACGTTCTTGGTGAGCTTAAACCTGAAGTGTTTTGGGGCGAGAATGCTCCTGGATTTGCTGGTAAAATCGGTGAAAACGTTCGCAACCAACTTCATCAGATTGGTTTAGATAATGGTTATAGTATGTCAGTATACCGTACGAGGTCGCTGCTTCATGGTGTAGCCCAAGTTCGCGAACGAGCTTTTTACTTCTTTTGGAGAGGTAACAAAATTCCGGTGTTGAACTTCTATAAACGTGAACGCCCGACAATTGAAGACACGATTTTAGGCGTAACATCAAACTTTCAGATGGAACCTATCAATACGAAAACTCCATCGAAAGACGATCCATACTATCGGTTTATCCTCGAGCATATTCACGGTGGAATTACACACCGCGAATTCTGCAAAACTGTTGAACCAGCAAAAGCTCGTGGCCAAGATGTTTTATCATATATAGAAAGAATGGGAATTGATTACGATGAAGTAGCTAAATGGATGGGTAATAATGGATATACGAAAGAAGTCGACAGATGTAAAGGACGCAAAGCTAAATTAGCTGCAGGCGGAAATATCATGCGTCGAGGAACCATTGTTCCACGAGACTACATCGGTGCATTTGTCGGTCACTATCCAATGATGCTGACGCACCCGATTGAAGACCGCTATATAACTTATAGGGAAGCGATGACTATTATGGGTCTTCCCCAAGATTTCGAATTGCTCGACCCAAAGAAGAGCGTTAACCACATCTGTCAAAACGTACCAGTGAGCACCGCGCATGACATGGCAACTGAAGTCCTACAATATCTCGAAGGAAAGCGCGAGCTTGTTGACGCAAGACTTGGATTCCAATATAACTTCTCAAGAACAAACGAATTCAATTACACAAAATCAGCTACAGCAGGACTCGAAGCTTTCTTCTAATATAGAATATAAGTATAAAGAAGCCCTGTACATTTCAGAAATTACGGATTATATTAATAATACGTACGGTGAACACTACTCGCGAACTAAGTTTCAAGCGACTGAGTTCATCATCGATTCCGGACATGGTTCTGGTTTTTGCGTTGGTAATGTTTTAAAATACGCTCAGCGCTATGGTCGAAAAGGTAATCCTGACGACTGGAGAAAAGATCTGATGAAAGTAATTCATTATGCAATCATTCAGCTCTATGTGCACGATACAACACACGAGGATGATAAGTGAAAAAGCTTTTATCATATATAAAACAATCGGATGTCATAGTCACTTTATATCTAAATCCTCTTAAGTGGTGGAAGATTTACGCATATAAAGTGACTGAAAGCCAATCTGATCCTGGACTAATACTAGATGCGGTACTCAGAGTAGGGCCGATTAAAATTTGTGTCTATATAGACGATGAAAGGTGGTAATAATGGAAATCCAAATTAAAATCGAGGAACTACAGAAGAAAAAGCTATTCGTAGCTACTCCAATGTATGGCGGGCAGTGTAATGGTTTGTACGCTCGGTCGATGTGTGACTTGACAGCTTTGTGTCTAAAGTACGGCATCGAAATGCGTTCGTATTTCCTGTTTAACGAATCGCTTATCACTCGCGCACGGAATTATTGTGTTGACGAATTCCTGCGTTCAGGTTATACTCATCTCTTGTTTGTTGACTCAGACATTGGATTTAATCCTCAAGACGTGCTTGCACTATTGGCCCTTCAGACCGACGAGTCTCCTTATGACATCATCGGTGGTGCTTATCCTAAGAAGTGTATCACTTGGGAAAAGATCAAGATGGCCGTTGACAAAGGTGTGGCTGACGAGAATCCATCTGTTCTTGAAGACTTTGTTGGTGACTTTGTTTTCAATCCGGTCATGGAAAACGGTGAAGGTTCAAAATCTATTCGTCTAGACGAACCTGCTGAAGTTCTTGAGATTGGTACGGGTTTCATGATGATCCGGCGCGAAACTTTTGAAGAATATGCAAGGAAGTTCCCGCTTATCATGTATAAACCTGATCATGTACGTACAGCTGAGTTTGACGGCACACGTAAGATTGGCATGTATTTCCAAGCTGAAATTGATCCTGAGTCTGAGCGCTACCTGTCTGAAGATTATCTCTTCTGTCAGAATACCCGTAAAACCGGGATGAAAGTCTGGATGTGCCCATGGATGCACTTGCAACACGCAGGTTTCTATACCTTCGGCGGAAAGCTTTCAGCTCTAGCATCAATTGGTGCTTCTGCTACGGCCGATCCATCACAAATCGCATCTTCAAAAGTAAAGAAATAACAGGAGACTATACATTATGAAACTAAGTGACAATACAATCGCGATCTTAAAAAACTTCGCGACTATTAACCCGTCGATCCTGGTTCGTCCAGGATCGACACTATCTACCATTTCGCAACACAAATCAATCTTTGCGAAAGCTATAGTAACAGAAACATTCCCACGTGAGTTCGCCATCTATGAACTTACGAAGTTTCTCGGTGTTCTATCGCTTTTCAATGATCCTGAAATTGAGTTCGAAGAAAAGTCTATGCTTATCAAGTCTGGTAATCAGCAACTCAGTTACACTTACGCTGAGCCTACTATGATTGTTGCTCCTCCTGAAAAAGAAATTGGGTTCCCAGAACCCGAGATCGACTTCAACATTACTCAGGAAGAACTTCAGAAAGTCGTACGAGCTACCGGCGTTCTTCAAGTTCCAGATATTAGTGTTCAAGGCGACGAAAAGGTTATTCGCGTATACGCTTTGAACCCTAAGAACTCAACTGGCGATACCTTTAGCATCGATGTTGGTAAAACTGACAAGCACTTCGATATGTTCTTTAAAGCCGATAATATTACTAAGCTTATTCCGGCAAACTACAACGTAAAGATCTCATCGCAAGGATTAGCCCTGTACACTTCCGATAAAATTAGTTATTATGTAGCTACTGAGTCCAATAGCAAATATCAGGGGTGATCATGGAAGAGTTTCTTTGGGTAGAAAAATATCGACCAAAGACTATCGAAGACTGCGTGCTTCCGGAAGAATTGAAAAATACCTTCCGGAAATTCGTGGAGAATAAAGAAATCCCAAATCTACTCTTGACGGGTGGCGCTGGTGTTGGTAAAACTACGGTCGCTCGGGCTATGCTCGAGCAGATCGGGGCCGATTATATTGTAATTAATGGTAGTATGAATGGAAACATCGACACACTCCGTAACGAAATCCTGCAATTTGCTTCCTCAGTATCTTTTACTGGCGGAAGAAAATACGTCATCTTGGACGAAGCCGACTACCTTAATGCAAACTCAACACAGCCGGCTCTACGTAATTTCATGGAAGAATATTCAAGGAACTGTGGGTTCATACTTACCTGTAACTTTAAAAACAGAATCATTGAACCCCTTCACTCTCGCTGTTCCGTGGTCGAGTTCAAAATTTCCAAAGCGGATCTTCCTCGACTCGCAACACAATTCTTCAAACGCGTACTTTCAATTCTCGATGGAAATGGAGTAAAGTATGATAAGACTGTAATCGCCGAACTCATTCAGCGTTACCTTCCCGACTGGCGCCGCGTCCTTAACGAACTACAGCGCTATTCTGTAAATGGAACTATCGACACCGGTATTTTTGCTAATTATAGCGAATCTGCTTTTTCTGATCTGATTAACATTCTAAAGCAGAAAAAGTTTGGCGAGATGCGTAAGTGGGTTGGTGAGAACTCCGATATGGATTCTTCTACACTCTTCCGCAAATTCTATGATACTGCCTATGAGAAAGTTGGTCCAAAGTCGATCCCCGAACTCGTACTTACTATTGCCAAATATCAATATCAAGCTGCGTTTGTAGCCGATCATGAGATCAATACGGCAGCCTTTCTAACTGAAGTCATGATGTCAGTGGAGTTCACATGAGTCCTTTTGACTTCGTCAATGCTATAAACATGTCTAAGAAAGACATGATCCGCGAATCAGAAAATCCTGAGCTCGCGGAGAAGTCGTATAATCCATTCCTTGTCAACCGCGCACTGTCTTACTTTATCGATACTATTCTGTATGCCAATGAGATGAACGTTAACAACACCGTTGAAAAACAGTTGCAAAATGATTATCTTATAAATAGTATTAGAAAAGGTAAAAGGTTCTCTAAATGGTCAAAAACCATTGAAGAACCTGATGTTCAGTGCGTGCAGGAATACTACAACATAAGTTACAAGCGTGCTCTTGAAGCATGTAGTATCCTTACAAAAGAACATATCGACCTTATAAAACAAAAACTAATAAAGGGCGGTCTCAATGTTCAATCTAAGCCAACTGGTCGAAGTTCGACTTAGATCTCCGGAAGATTTTCTCAAAGTTAAAGAAACACTTTCCAGAATTGGTCTCGCTTCCAAAAAAGACAACACTCTTTATCAATCGTGCCATATATTCCATAAGCAGGGACGGTATTACATCGTTCACTTCAAAGAACTGTTTATGCTTGATGGTAAACCAGCCGACTTTTCTGAGACTGATATGTCCCGTAGGAACAGAATCGCATTACTTCTTGACGAATGGGCGCTAATCGAAATCATCGATAAATCTAAAATTCAAGAACCTCTAGCACCTATAAACCAAGTGAAGATAATAGCGTACAAGGAAAAGACGCAATGGAACCTGGTGACAAAGTACACTATCGGGAATCGGTAAAGTATAAGTCAGTATTCGTATCCGACATTCATTTAGGAACTCGTATGTCTCAGGCCGACGAGTTCCTTAACTTTATGAAAACGTTTGAGTGTGAAAATTTATATTTAGTTGGTGATATAGTAGACGGCTGGGCCATGAAATCTAAGATGTATTGGCCACAATCACATAATGATATAGTTCAGAAACTCCTTCGCAAAGCGCGCAAAGGAGTGAATGTAGTTTTCATCCCTGGAAATCACGATGAGTTTCTCAAGCCATTTTGTGGAAACGAATTTGGTAAAATCAAACTCGTATCTTCTGATGTTTATTGGGCACTTAATGGTAAAACATACTCAGTAGTTCATGGCGATCAATTTGATGTTGTGATAAACCACGCAAAGTGGCTTTCGTATCTTGGATCCTGGGCTTATGATGTTTCGATAACTATGAACGTTATGTTCAATAGGCTCATGGATTTTTTAAATCTTCCTAGATGGTCTGTCAGCGCTTGGCTAAAATACAAAGTTAAGTCTGCTGTAAACTTCATAGGATCTTACGAAGAGACTTTATCAACTTATGCAAAAAACTGTGGCACTGATGGAATCATCTGTGGGCATATACATCACGCTAATATAACTACGTTTGATGGTACCGAGTATATGAATTGCGGGGACTGGGTCGAAAGCTGCACCGCATTAGTTGAAAAATACGATGGTACGTGGGAAATAATTAAGATTCAAGGAAATTGAAAATATGCTCAGTGTACACCAGGAATGGGATCCGCTAAAAGTTTGCGTAGTCGGTAAAAACTATCCTCCAGAATTTTATTCATTTATGAAGAATTCGAAGATGAGGAATCTTTTCGAAAAGATAGCTACTGAAACCGAAGAAGACTATCAATCTCTAATCAAAGTATTAAAGTCTTTTGACGTAGAAGTATTGCGGCCAGATGTTCCGAGCGTAGTACCACAGGAATACATCGATAAGAATATTCCCATTCCAGCGCCAGTAAGTTCTATTCCACGCGATCAAATGATTATGATTGGCGATAAGTTCTTTCTTTTTCCTTACTTTAGAGTGAATCAGAAAGTTAACAACTGGTCAAATCATGATAAAATTGTAAACTTTGACGTATGTTGGCAGGGTATCTTAGACTACGTAGCCTCAAAAGGTAATACGGTTATTAACAATCAGAGCGACGAAGACTTAGCTTGGATCAAAGTTAACGGCATTTTCAGGATTGGTAAAGACCTGTTCTTTGGTACTAAACATAAGATGACTGATTGGCGTGTCTTAGATTCCATTGACATAATGAAAAATACGTATCTTCAAGACTATAATACGCACGCCGTCACCACGGGTGGGCATATTGATGGGGTCTTTAGTCCTCTAAAGCCGGGACTTATCTTCAGCGCGTACGATGCAGACGCGTATGACAAGACTTTTCCAGATTGGGAAGTAGTTTACTTTGAACAAAATAGAATGAATTCGATGCGCGAATGGATGACTCTTAAGTCGAAAAACCATGGAAAGTGGTTCATCCCAGGAGTATCTGAAGATGACGATATCATAGAATATGTTGAGCACTGGCTTAAAGACTGGGTCGGATACGTTGAGGAAACTATCTTCGATGTTAACGTTCTAATGGTAGATCCAAAAAACGTCATCGTAGGATCCTATAACGAACAGGCGTTTAAAGCATTTGAGCGACACGGCATAACTCCACACATAGCTCCAATGAGACACAGGTTCTTCTGGGATGGTGGTACTCATTGCGTTACTGCTGAACTACATCGTGAAGGCCAAAGACAGTCTTTCTTCTAATTTTTTAACAAAATATATTTTGCTGGAACTGCATTTTTCTGTGTACAATCCATGGAAGGTGTGTTAGTATCTAAGAGTAAGGTATAGAAAAGGTGAATGAGATGGAAAACTGGGAACAAAATTGGACTTTCTGGAATGTAAATGGCATTTGGCTGGGTCGGCGTGGCATTGGAAGTTGTATCCGCGCAGGCACTTACGTTGCCGTCTTCGCTAAAGCAAAGCTCCGCGAGGAAGAGATGCGCGATGGTGACCGTTGATATGATGACTGGCTGGATGGACGAGTTCGTGGTGTGGGTCTTTGCTGACCTTGATGGTATGACGGAAGACGACTACGTCATGACTCGGATTGTTTCTTTCTCTGTTAACGAGGTCTAAGATGGCTAAACGGTTCGTTCTCACTTCCTCCGCTCGGCTGGAAAAGGTCTACTTCGAGACTGTCGCCGACGCTGAGGCCTTCTTGGCATCGCGGAAGATCTCGCAAGAGAACATCTGCCTCGCCGACAAGATCAAGGACGAGGTTATCCTCGTCCGCAACTATTACTAAGGAGACCGTTATGGAAAAGATTTCTGCCCTGTTGAGTGATGACCGGTTTGAATCCAAGGACTGGAAACACGCTGATGCCGCAGGCCGTATTGAATGGCTGATCGCCATGCTTGAGCAAAAAACCAAAGAAGTAGATATGTGGGTTGACCTGATCAACGCAATCAAGGAGAACTGAAATGGCTGGATGGGTTATGAAGACCGAGTTTGTGACAGAGACCCCCCTCGAGCATGGGAACTGGTCTTCTGTCGAGTTTGAAACCGCTGACGAGGCTTGGGCTTGGTGGGACGCAAAACCGACCAAGTCAGTGCACCCCCGTCAGATGACCATGGCGGATCCAGAGGGGCGGGTTTGGGCTTCGCGGTTCGTTAAAGTAGGAGTGAATGGATGACTATAGAGCTAAGGGATGAATGGGACGAGCTCTGTGAGCGGGTCAAGAAGCTGCGGAACCAGGGCTACACCGTCCTACAGATCGAGGATGAGACCGGGATAGACTACGAGGACGTTCTATGGGCGGTGGCGCGCTATGTCAAGCATTACGGCTTTGGCTACACTTTCATGATCCTAGAAGAAATGACTGTGATCGAGGAGAAATAGAATGGGTTATTACAGCGACTTCACTGTCAAGGTTGATTGCAAAGATCAAAATCGAAAAGACAAGATTCTATATAGTATGCAATTAGTCTCTGGTTATGAATTCTATAAATCTTTAGAGAGAGATTATGATTTCCATATCAGTGATGTAAAATGGTATTCGTGTCCAACTGATATGAAAGACGTCTCAAATGAGTTTAAGGACGTGCTTTTTACTGTTTATGGTCACGGTGAAGATGGATTGCGTTGGGTTCATTACTTCAAAGGCGGCAAGGCGTCTGAGATGTTAGAACCTGAGATTATATTTCCCCAATTCGAGGAGTCGCTGTTAGAATGACTGCATATATTAACTACAAAGTGTGGTGGACAAAGATACAAAGACAGCGATATATTACTGCTGACGAGTGGCGGGTTGAAAACGACTTCAAAGATCATATTAACGAGATGACGCTACACCAACTAATGGAAATACTAATCGACTGGAGTTAAAATGACGGCGGCAATACATAAATTTCTCTTAGTGACCGGTTACCAGCTTTACCGGGTTCAGAAAGAACACAACTTCACTGCGCACGGAGATAATTGCCTTTATCATAAAGGTGAACTAGTAGGTTACATGGATGAGACCGACCGCGATGAGGATCGCATCTGGTATGATCATTTTGTTCGCGAAGACTTCTATCCTCATGAGATGGTGAGATTAGAAAAAGAACGTCGCGAAGCAATGTATAAGAACTTGAAAAGGAACTAATCATCGTGGTCGTGAACAATAATGGAAAATCTGGGTACATAGTAAAAAAATCTACTCTACAACGTACTATGGAACTCTATGATGCACTTCCGAAAGAATACCGAGATGTGCTGAAAAGCACCGTGATGAATTTGACTGTGACACAGCCTCAGATCGTGCGTAAAATATTTGGTACCGCGCGGGCTCTGAAGTTGCATATACGCCAGAAAGATTTGGTGGGTACTCGTGATACTTATGGTTACAATCATCCCGACATTTCTTTTGAAAAAAACACCGCATAATCATTTTTTTCAAAAATAATGGTTGACATTCTGTTGAAACTTTGATAGTATCTAAGAGTAAGGTATGGAAAAGGAAACCACCATGAATAAAGATCTCGCGCTCGCTATCTCCTACATCTTGTCGAAAGCTTCCAACGAAGATCTTCACAAGATTTACGATGCAACGGCTGCTCGCCGTGATACCTTGGCTCAAGCAGCAAAGCGTGCCATGGCACCTGGAATGCAAGTTAAGTTTTCACATGGTGGCATCACTTATGCCGGTGTGATCAAAGCCATCAAAATCAAAAAAGCGACTGTCGAGGTCACCAGCCCGAAGCGCATCAACTATACGGTTCCACTTCAAATGTTGGAGGCAGCGTAATGTATTTCGAAAAATCATACGTTAACGTCGACAACAAAACATCATACACGGGAAATACATAATGGCACACCTAGTAGAAACTATGGCATATGCTGGCGAAACCCCCTGGCACGGACTTGGAGTTCCTGTGCATAATGAGCTTACGCCTGACATGATGCTTAAGAAAGCTGGTCTTGACTGGACTGTTGAGAAGGTTCCAACCTTCTGTGAGTATAAAGACGAACTTATCCCAACATCTGACTACGCGCTCATTCGTTCGTCAGACCATAAAGTCTTGACAACAGTTTCAGGCGAATGGGAACCTGTTCAGAACCATCAGGCTTTCGAATTCTTCAACGACTTCGTTATGGAAGGCGGCATGGAGATGCATACGGCTGGTTCGCTCGATGGCGGCAAAAGCGTCTGGGCTCTTGCTAAAATCAAAGAGTCTTTTGAGATTGTCAGCGGCGATCGTGTAGAACCCTACCTCTTGTTCTCGAACCCGCACACTTACGGGAAGTGTGTGGACATTCGCTTTACTGGTATTCGGGTAGTCTGCAATAACACACTGACTATGGCTCTTAAAGGCACTTCTGATATGATGGTTCGCCTGAACCATCGTAGCAAGTTTGACGCTGAGATGGTCAAGAATACACTCGGCATGGCTAGCAAGCAAATGGGTACCTATGTCGATGTAGCAAAATACCTCTCGACAAAGAAAATTACTACTGACACCGTGACTGAATATCTGCGTGAGATCTTCCCATCGATGTCTAAGAATGATACTAATAGTGCCGATGTTCCTCTTTCGCGGCCCGCTTCTCAGGCTCTAGAAATTCTTGAGACTCAACCTGGCCACGAATATGGCGCCGGTTCTTGGTGGCAGGCTTTTAACGCAGTTACTTACACCACTGACCACCTTCTTGGTCACTCAGCAGACTCACGACTCAAGTCAGCTTGGTACGGACAGAATCGCCAGCGCAAGATCAAAGCGCTTGAATCTGCAGTAGAATTTGCAAACTTTTCAGAAGCAGCTTAATGGAGCAAATGATGACTAAAGTTACATTTGAACTTGACTATGATCAAATTGATGAAATCGTTTTGGATGAACTCAAGCGATCTTATGAGCACCTTCGCGAAGATCGACGCGATCTGCAGTTAGTATATGACACTCAAGAAGAGTCGGATAGTATGATCGTGGCTTTTGAAAAAATTATTGAATATTTCATGACTAAAGAACAATACGCCAGTTACATGGCGTCTTTCCCACCTGGACGGTAAACTGAAAATCTTTGGACGGGTAGCTTAGTGGTAAAAGCTGGGCGCTCATAACGCCTCGATCGTAGGTTCAAATCCTACCCCGTCTACCATTTTTTAGTTGACAATTATATCTCACTGCAGTATACTGAGATATATAGAAATACAGTATGGAGATACTTGATGCTTACTTATAAGTACGTGGTAGAGTTCGAAAAGTACTTTAACAAAGGAAACTTGAAAGCTTTGACCATTAAGGATCGACTACACTTTATCTCTGAAAGAGATGCAAACGATTGGGTTGCTGCAGTTAGTAAGTTAAATCGCGATGGTCAATTCTTTAACTTCAAAGTGAAGGCAGCATGAATTTGATCATCGATGTATAAGTATGAAGACATAAAAACACTGCACCTCGAGATAACTGAGAAGTGTCAAGCAGGTTGTTCGATGTGCGCTAGAAATAGTGGCCCTAATGGTTCTATGATGCAACATCTTACGAACAGCGAACTGACACTTCAAGATTGCAAAGATATCTTTGAAAAAGATTTCATTAAGCAACTTTCAAAAATGTTTATGTGCGGCAATTACGGCGATCCTATCATGGCTAAAGATACGCTTGAAGTGTTCGAACACTTCAGGTATACCAATCCATCGATGAATTTAAGTATGTTTACGAATGGTGGTGCGCGCAACTCAGACTGGTGGAAAGACTTAGCCTCCGTATTATACAGAGGAGGAGTAACTTTTTCTGTAGATGGACTCGAAGACACCAATCACATTTATCGTGAAAACGTTCAATGGGATCGTGTTATTAATGCTATGGAATCTTTCATTGGTGCCGGTGGAAACGCCGAATGGCACTTTCTTGTATTTAAGCACAATGAACACCAGGTCGAAGAAGCACGGGAATTAGCTAAGAAACTCGGCGTTAAGTCTTTCATCCCCAAGCGTACAAATCGCTGGCCTGCTGGAAAGATGTCTTATAAGAACCTGAGTCAACCACAGAAGAAAGAATTCGTTCATGAAGTAAACGAATTTAAAAATCAAGCAATAGAAAAATTTGGAAGTTGGAGCGAGTTCTTAGACAATACTAAGATTGGCTGTAAAGTTGTTAAACAGAAGTCTCTGTATATCAGCGCCGAAGGTTTAGTGGTCCCATGCTGTTGGCTAGGCGGATCTGCGATGTATGATTCAGAAGTTGAAAACTATAAAGACAATCCACTTTTCAAACATATCATCGATGATAAAGATGAAATTAGTGCCAAAGTTCATGGCATCAGGGGAGTTTTTGAAAGCGGTTTCTTCGAAAAGATTGAAAAATCTTGGGGCGCACCATCAATTGCCGAAGGAAAGTTGATGATGTGCGCCAAGACCTGTTCAGTAAATCATGACCACTTCGAGAAGCAATTCGTACGGTGATTACTTACTGATGTAAGCATTAGCACCAAAGAATGTAGCTACTACGCCGGCTTGGGCGATGTAGAACATTTGAATGATAGCACCAAGAGCGTCAAGTTTTTCGATAGATATGATTGGAGAGAAAAGAATACTGGTAAATAGAACCATGCTTGCCATCGCCATCCAAGCCATATGGCGAAGTTGGTCTTCTTTCTTGTCTTTATTTTCAAACTCAGCCATCTTTTCCTCAAACTCAACTAACTTTTCTATTTTTGTCATTTCTTCATCGCTAACAATGCCGTCGCCGTTAACATCGTTTCTATTATATTTTGAATCTTTTTCAAGCGCTTTAGTCATTTCATCATTCCTTTGATTTAAATCATATTTGTTATAGTATAACTAAACATGATCTATAAAATCAAATCTCATCACAAATGTATTTATCTAAAAGGATAGCAAATTGATTAACGAATTTAAAGAAGACATTGGTAAATGGATAATTGATTGGGTTAGCGTTTATAATAAAAATATGAAAGCTATCCCGTGCCCATTTGCAAAGAGTGCTCTAATTAGCGACAATATAGAATGGTATTTTATAAACTCAGTTGATGAACTGATTGAGATTTATAGTGATTTTAAGTTAGAAAAAGAAGTTGCTGTTATTGGATTCTCTAAAGGTTCAATTTCATTCGATGTTCTAGAGAATCTTACGAAAGAAGCAAATGCTGAAATGATGCCGCGCGACTTAGTAGCTCTTGAAGACCATCCAGAGAAAGATGAGATTCTATTTGGCGAAAATATGAATCACGGCAAATGGGGTTTTATTGCTATACAGAAACTATCAAAATTAAACAGAGCGTCTGAACAACTCACTAAGCAGGGCTATTATAAAGACTGGCCTCAGAAGAATTACGACGACGTAGTGACATGGCGGTATTCAAAAAATTAATGGTTACTATTGACATTTTGACCAAAAGGTATTATATATAACGAGTGGTTGCCTAATGGAACCACTGAAACATCAACCTTGCTTAATAGGAGGTCTATATGACTGACATCAATGCATCTAATTTGCTTCACACTAAATTCTTTGATTCTAGATACTTTGTTGGCTATGAGCCAATCGTAAAAAGATTTAATGAGATTTCTCAATCAATCTCCAGGTCTCTGCCCAATTACCCGCCATACAACATTGTTAAGTTAGACGAGAACAAGTACGTTATCGAAATTGCAGTAGCAGGTTTTGGTAAGCAACACCTCGACGTCGAGATTAACGATGGAACTCTTACGATTATGGGTAGGATTGAATCCGATCAAGAAGGTGGTCACTATCTCTATAAGGGAATCGCCGATCGCGCTTTCTCAAGAACCTTTAACGTATCAGACACGGTAGAAATCAAAAACGCTCAACTTCTGAATGGCATGCTGAAGATCTGGCTCGAGAACATCATCCCAGATTCAAAGAAGTCGAAGAAGATTGAGATTGATGAACCGACTGAAGAATCAAAGTCTGAAAAGACTTTCCTATCTGAAGGAAAATAAGTTGCTCATTAGAATCTTTAAAGACATCGATAACTGGTTTCAGCGTCAAGAAAAAGAAAGTCGTACTCGCAAAGAGTTGAATTCTTTATCGGACAGAGACTTACAAGACATCGGTCTTAGCCGTTGTGACATCGAAAGTATCGCCAGACATAGCTCATGGTCGATTAAAACGGCCGGTAACTGAAGACTAGTCTATAACTAAAGTGATTAAGAGGGGGATTTTCCCCCTCTTTTTAGTTGACAAATTGGTGAGTTTGGATTACTATAAAGATATGACAAAGTTCTATACAAACGCATTCTTACATTATGACACAATCTTTCTCCGTGGATTTGAAAACGGTGAAAGAATTCAACGCAAAATTCCATGCAAGCCTTATCTCTTCGTAAATTCGAAGCGACAAGACGCAGAGTTTAAAACACTGCAGGGTAAGGCTATGGATAAGATCTACTTCGATCGTCCAAATGAAGCTCGAGACTTTGCTCGTCAATACGCAAACGTAGATGGATTTGAAATCTGTGGTATGACGCAATGGCTATATCCTTTCCTCAATGATTACTACACCGGCGAGATCAATTACGATCCATCGATGGTGTCAGTAGTTAACATTGACATCGAGGTTGCGTCTGACGATGGATTTCCAGATCCTTACACAGCCGAAAAACCTATCACAGCTATCACCATAAAGAAGAACGACATCTACATTGTATTGGGTTGCGGCGAGTTCGTAACTGATAACGAAAAGATCAAGTACTTCAAGTGTGAAGATGAGATGCGGCTTCTTCTCAAGTTTTTAGATCTATGGCGATCGACTTGGTTATCGCCTGACGTAGTCACCGGTTGGAACATCGATGGTTTTGATATTCCATATATCGTTAACCGAGTTCAACGAATTCTTGGCGGTGAGATGTACAAAAAGCTTTCGCCATGGAATATGGTGGAGGATCGAGATGATCAGGGAACTAAGTTCTACGACATCATGGGTATCACTTCGCTCGACTATATGCGAGCTTACAAAAAGTTTTCATTCACGAACCAAGAGTCTTATCGTCTCGACTATATCGGTCAGATTGAACTCGGCATTCAAAAGATCGACTATTCGGAACACGGTTCTTTGCTCGAGCTTTACAGGAATGACTTCCAAAAGTTTATTGAGTATAACATCCGCGATGTCGAGATCGTTGCAAAGCTCGACGATAAGCTTAAGTTAATTGAGCAGGTGTTTGCTATTGCCTACGACGCAAAGGTAAACTACCAAGATGTTTTTGGATCCGTTCGCATCTGGGATGTGATCATTCACAACTATCTAATTGGTCAACACGTCGTCATTCCACAAACTAAACAGTCAAAGAAAGACAAGAACATTGTTGGTGGCTACGTTAAAGATCCTATCTTAGGCATGCACAAGTGGGTTGTGTCATTCGACTTGAATTCTCTCTACCCTCATCTAATCATGCAATACAACATCTCTCCTGAAACTTTCGCCGGCAGACTTCCACTCAGTGAAGAAACCTCAGTCGAAAGGATCATGGATGGCTACCTCGACGAACCACAAATTAAGAATGAGATTATTGCCAGAAACGTAGCGGTTACTGGTTCAGGTGTTATGTTTGATCGCAGTAAACAAGGATTTCTTCCTAAGCTCATGGAAAAAATGTATAACGATCGCGTCGTGTATAAGAATAGAATGCTCGAAGCAAAACAACAATACGAGAAGACACCTACTCCTGAACTTGAAAAGATCATTGCGCAGAACCACAATATGCAACTCGCGCGAAAGATCCAATTGAACTCAGCTTATGGTGCTCTATCGAATAAATATTTTCGCTGGTATGATGACACTCTTGCTGAGTCTATCACTCTTTCTGGTCAGTTGGCGATTATGTGGATCGCGCGCGATATGAATAAGTATCTAAACAAACTCTTTAAAACGAAAGACAAAGACTATGTCATTGCATGCGATACGGATTCTATGTACATTACGCTTGACTCGTTGGTCAATAAATGCGGCCTCGAGAAGCATCCTACACCTGAAATCGTCAAATTCTTGGACGAGGCTATTGATGGGAAGCTTGAACCTTATATTGAGTTATGCTATGAGCGCCTTAGCGGATATGTTAATGCCTACTCTCAAAAGATGAAGATGAAGCGCGAAGCCATCGCCGACAAAGGTATATGGACCGCAAAGAAGCACTACATCTTGAATGTGTGGAACAACGAAGGTGTTGCTTACTCTGAACCTAAGATTAAGATTGTCGGAATCGAAGCAGTAAGATCATCGACACCTCAAGCCTGTCGCGAAAACATCAAAAAGTGTATCAAGATCATTATTGAAAAGTCAGAACGAGACGTAGTAGAATTCATCGATGAATTCCGCAAGAAGTTCTATAAGCTCCCATACGAAGAAGTCGCGTTCCCTCGTGGCTGCAAAGGTCTCGGCGAATATGGTGATCGTGATGGAATTTATAGGAAAGGCACGCCTATTCAAGTTCGTGGTGCTCTTCTGTACAATCACTTCATCAAGCAAAAGAAACTCAATAATCGCTATGAACTAATCAAAGAAGGCGACAAGATTAAGTTCTGCTATATGAAACTTCCTAATCCAATCCGCGAAAACGTTATTGCAACACTTGGCGCTCTACCTCCTGAGCTTGGTCTTGAAACATATATAGACTATGAGCTGCAGTATGCTAAAACTTTCGTCGATCCTCTCAAGACGATCCTCGATGCGATTGGATGGCAGACTGAAAAGAAAGCATCTATTGAAGGGTTCTTTGGATGATTAAAGTTGAAACGTCTCAGGGTGAAATAATCATCGATGTTCCTGAGAAATATTCTAAAGTTGGAATAAAGATTTCAGGAGGAGCAGACAGCGCGATCCTGTCGTACATGTTAGCCTTGTATAAAAGAGATGTGCGAGACATAGATCTGATTCCATTCACAGCCATTAATGCGGCCAAACCTTACCAACATATTTTTGCTCACAGAGTAATTGGATTTATCGAAAAACAAGTTGGAGTGCAATTCTATATTCACCAAATAAAACCTGAATTAGTTAATCCTGACACTTATGCCGAAGAACTAACTGAGTATACAAGACTATTGAGAAATAACGGCATTATACAAACTCACTTCACTGGAATAACTGAAAACCCAGATGCTGACGTCAAGCTTGTACTTGACAATGGCTGGGATGGCATGGCTGATAGAGAAAAATCTTTAGGCATAAAGCCCATCAAAAGAAAGAACTCATATGTTCCTTTTGCTAATGTGAATAAGAAAGCTATTGCCGAATTGTATAACTATTATGGATTAACTGATACGCTTTTTCCAATCACGAGAAGTTGTGAAAGTAGAAAAACACATTTTACTCAACCTCATTGCGGAAAATGTTGGTGGTGTGTAGAAAGGAAATGGGCATTTGGAAGACTTGATTGAAAAAATTCTAAAAACAATTCCGACTTACAAACATAAAAAAGATCTACTAAAGATAGGAGAAGAGGCTTCGAAGTTAAAGCCTTTCTCCAAAGTTTTAATCCTTGGTCCAGGTCAAGGCGCAGAAACTATAGTAATAAAAAAAATGTGTCCGACTTGTAAGATAACCTCGATTGACGAATGGTATGAAAACGAATTTGAAGATCGGGCTCGAGGATTGGCTAAAGGGAAATTTAAAATAAAATTTGAAGATCGTGGCGAAATAAGTAACACTCGTCAAGATTATTTGAAACATTGCAAAGATTTTGATGTATATGTAGATGATGTATTTGATAAAAATATCTATGAAACTAAAATCATTGATGAGATTAGTGCTGACTGGGATTTCATATATTATGACTGTGATGATAATGGGGGCGCTATACAACAATTCGATATGATAAAGAAAATGCTTGAGAAATTATGGAATATGTTAAATGATGGCGGAATTCTAATGGGAGACGATTTCTTTTATTTTACAAAACCAGATTTTAAGATGACTCCAATAGTAGAATCATTATTCTATGAATTGAATGATGCTATTGAATTTGATTTTGATAATAAAAGTAGAAATCTTTATTGGATTATAAGAAAAAAATGAAATTTATAGATGATCTTTGTTCTACGGTTCCAACACAATGCGAAAAAGAATTTCTTCTTGAAATAGCAACCCAGAGTTTTCAGTTTCCACCCAATGCAGATGTGCTTATGCTGGGTGTTGGTCTTGGAGCTGAAGCCATAATTGTTAATAAGTTTGCTGACTCACCAAACATAGTCATTGTAGACGCCTTCATCTTTTCCTTTCTTATGGAAAAATGTTTACCTTACACGAGCGTTCATAATATTGAAAATAATCAAGAAAATTTAGAATTTTTCTTAAAGATGTATAACGTTGATGCTGAAATAATAAACATAGAATTAAATGAAACCTCTGATGATAAAAGAATCTTTAAAGAATGGAATTTCATTTATTGCGATTTGAACGCAGACGGCAGTCATGGATATGACAAATTGTTCTATAGTTTAATAAGAAAACTTTTCCCGTTATTAAAACCCAATGGAATGATTTTTGGTAGAAATTATTTTCATACAAGAAATAGTGAATCAGACAAACCAAAAATGACTCTTTTAGTTAGAAATATAGCAACTGAATTAGGATGTTCTCTGGAGCATAGTAATTTATTGCATATTTGGTATGAGTCATCTTCTTATTGGATACTGAAAAAATAAACGAATACTGCATAAAAAAGATTGACATATATACCAAAAAGTTGTATACTATATTATATTTAGATATACTTAGATCGTGAACATGGAGTATCACATTGTCTCTTATCAATCGCCTTATCAAGAATTCTACGATCGAACTATCTTCAGTACTCACTGAAAGTAAGATCTATAATCGTAAAGATATGATTACAACTAGCGTTCCAATGGTGAACGTAGCGCTCTCGGGTCGCATCGACGGTGGATTAACTCCAGGACTAACCATTATGGCTGGTCCGTCGAAGCACTTCAAGTCAGCCTTTTCTCTCCTTATGGCTGGCGCTTATATGAAGCAGTACCCAGAGAGTGTTCTTTTATTCTATGACTCTGAGTTTGGTACGCCAAAAAGTTACTTTGAGTCTTTCAACATTGACATGGATCGTGTAATTCATACGCCAATCACCGACATCGAAAAACTCAAGTTTGATATCGTCAAGCAACTTGAAGAAATCGGTCGTGACGATAAGGTGGTGATCGTTATTGACTCGGTCGGTAACTTGGCATCAAAGAAAGAAACTGACGATGCTCTTGAAGGTAAGTCAGTCGCCGATATGTCCCGAGCTAAAGCACTTAAATCACTTTTCCGTATGGTAACACCGCATCTGACAATCAAAGATATTCCACTCATTGTAGTCAACCACACTTACAAAGAGATGGCTCTCTATCCACGTGATATTGTCTCAGGTGGTACTGGTATCTATTATTCAGCTGATACTATTTGGATCCTTGGTCGTCAACAGGAGAAAGACGGCAAGGAGATCACTGGCTATAACTTTGTTATTAATGTTGAAAAGTCTCGTTATGTTAAAGAAAAGTCTAAGATCCCAATCACTGTCTCTTATGAGGGTGGTATCAAAAAGTGGTCAGGCCTACTCGACTTAGCTCTCGAAGGAGGTTACATTTCGAAACCTACATCCCAATCCTATCAGTTTGTTGATAGAACAACTGGCGAACTCATTGGTGCAAAGATGAAAGCTTCTGAGATTGAAGATAATGGTGAAGCTTGGAAAACATTGTTGAAGACTACTGATTTTGCTGAATGGATTAAGAATAAATACACGATTGCTTCTGGATCTTTGGTAAATCAAAATGAAATAGAAGAATAAAAAATACAACACAGATGAAAGTTAAAAATGATTGAAAAGACTATCTTATCACACTTAGTATTCAATGAGTCTTATGCAAGAAAAAGTCTTCCTTTCCTTAAGAATGAATACTTCCATAACCTATCTGACAAAGTAGTCTATAGTCTGATTGATGACTATGTTAAAAAGTACAATAGCACCCCAACTAAAGAGGTGTTGATGATTGAGCTCAACAATCGTGATGGTCTCAACGAGAATGCGTTCAAAGAGTCTAAACGACTTATTGAAGACTTGCAAGTAGACAACACCGAGCTCAAGTGGCTTCTCGACTCTACCGAGAAGTTCTGTCAAGAGAAGGCGATCTATAACGCTATCATGGCTTCGATTAAGATCATCGATGATAAAAGCGGCGCTTCATCGACAGGAGCCATCCCAACACTTCTTAGTGAAGCCCTAGGTGTTTCTTTTGATGTAAGCATCGGTCATGACTATTTCGCAAACTCAGACGATCGATATGAGTTCTATCATCGTAAGGAAGAACACATTCCATTCGATATTGATTATTTGAATAAAATCACGAAGGGTGGACTTGTTAGAAAGACTCTTAATATCGCTCTAGCCGGAACTGGCGTGGGTAAGTCACTATTCATGTGTCACTGTGCATCTTACAATCTGACACAAGGTAAGAACGTACTTTACATTACAATGGAAATGTCAGAGGAAAAGATCGCCGAGCGCATCGATGCAAACCTTTTGAATGTTACTGTCGACGAACTTTCTACTCTTCCAAAAGACTCGTATGACAAGAAGCTTAGTCGAGTAAAGGAGAAGACTATTGGAAAGCTTATCGTTAAAGAATACCCTACCGCTTCTGCTGGCTCTGCAAACTTTCGTCATCTTATCAATGAACTTCGTATCAAGCGAAATTTTATTCCTGATATTATCTACATTGACTATCTCAACATATGCTCTTCTAGTCGCATCAAAGCGGGTTCAAACATCAATTCGTATACTTACATTAAGTCGATTGCTGAAGAACTACGTGGTCTTGCCGTTGAGTTTAACGTTCCTGTGGTTTCTGCTACTCAGACTACTAGATCTGGATACGGTAATTCTGACGTCGAATTGACAGACACCGCTGAGTCTTTCGGCCTACCGGCGACTGCTGACTTAATGTTCGCGCTCATCTCCAGTGAACAAATGGAAGATCTGAATCAGATCATGATTAAGCAACTCAAGAATCGTTATAACGACCCAACGATTCATCGGCGCTTCGTGGTTGGGATTGATCGTGCTAAGATGAGGCTATACAACGTAGAGGAGTCAGCACAGGGTGATATCATGGACGATACGCCAGTATTCAATAAATCTTCATTTGGATCAGCTGAAGATGATCGTAAAAAAAGACTAAAGGATTTTATTACGTGATAGTAGTAAAATAATGCTTGACATAAGGCTATATACATAGTATTGTGTAAGTAAGAAGAATGTTTCCTGATAGCTCAGTTGGTAGAGCGTTTGACTGTTAATCAAAATGTCCTTGGTTCGAGCCCAAGTCAGGGAGCCAAATATGTCGGTGAAGTGTTATGGTAGCACGGCGGTCTCCAAAACCGCAAGCCAGAGTTCGACTCTCTGCACCTTCGCCAGATATATAGAAATATGTTAAAAAAGATTTGGTCCATTTTGCTACCCCTTATTGTCATAGTTAACTTCGGTTTAGCTATCAGTAATCTCATATCTACTAGATCAAACAATATGATGTTGATCGAGCTTGTTTCTAGAAAAAGTGCGATTGAGTGAAAATAGTTGTTGACATTTGTATCTAGATGGGTTATAGTAATATTGTAAGGTATGGAAAAGGAAAGTGACAGTGTCTAAGTTTATCATCGCAATTTGCTGGTTTGGTATGGTTAGTATTCCTTTCGCTTACTACTTCGCGGTCTCAGCTATTCCACAATAAATAAAGTCCGAGTGTAGCGCAGTCTGGTAGCGCAATTGCTTTGGGAGCAATGGGTCGGGAGTTCAAATCTCTTCACTCGGACCAAGAACGCCATCGATCGATCTTAGATCGTTCATCGGCTGATGGTGAATTAAGAACGGTCTATACTGTAACTGCCGGTCGGTTACGGATGAAATCAAATGCTTCTATTCCTCGATAGGAATGGGTATAGGGCCGGCCAAATTATAAGGGTGAAAGAAGTATGAAAACTTATCCGATTAAAATTGAACCAGATATTTACCAGTACGGTGATAGTGTGTTTGTGTGGTTTGACGAGACTGGT
>Ga0181355_1000128_pt1 | contig 29177 bp, 25 predicted proteins | sample Fa13VDMM15DN_FD_130099 | JGI IMG/M metagenome (GOLD analysis project Ga0181355, IMG submission 130099) | Freshwater viral communities from Lake Michigan, USA - Fa13.VD.MM15.D.N | ecosystem: Environmental > Aquatic > Freshwater > Lake | place: USA: Michigan | collected 2013-09-23 | reverse complement strand
TACACATCAATCTCCCATTCCACCCCTACCCCCTTGCCAATAAGTTTATCAATTTGGTCAATCTGTGACTGAAACCCCTCATCGTTGATTTCCCATTCACCATTCAACGCCTCCTTACAGCATAAGCGACAAAGATTCAATTGCTCTTTCATTTTTTCGTTTTCGTGTTTGAGTGTGTCAATCTCACCTTTGAGTTGATGGACGATAGGAAGACATCTTTCTCCATAGGTGCTGCCGTTTTCATCCACCGCGTATGTCATAATCTGCTTCTTCTCCTTCAATTTCTCTTTCAGTTTTTCGTTCTCCTTCATTTGTTCGTTCATTTTTTCGTGAAAGAGCAACTTGAGTTTTGTGTTCTCGTCTTCTTGTTTCAGCATTTGTATTTCACAATAATTCACCCAAGACATACAACCAGTTTTGTTGATTTTCTTCCCTTTATTACTTTGTCCCTTTGCGTCCATTATTCGTGTTGTTGCTTGAACTACAGATTATAAATATAGATTTGAAGTTTTCAATTTATATTTATTTGTGTTGAAATTTTAAAATTATATTTTTACGGATGCGGATGCTCGTAAGGTTCAGCATAAAGTTGTGGTTCTAATGTTGATGTACTAGGTGACACTTCACTCACAAGATGGTTCAATAAAACCGAATGAGAAGAATGTGTTGGCTTTCTTGGTCTTCCTATAGCACACCCAGCGCTCGAACCAACACATTTATTTAATTTAGCTTTCGTCTCCATCATCGACTCTGTCAATTCTTTGATTTGATTTGAGAGAAAATCATTCTGTACCTTTATTGCTAAAATTTCATTTTCTTTCTCTTCCAAATTTTGTTTATATTTAATCTCTCCAAGAATTATCCTCTTCTCTTGTGCCTCCGCAATCATATCCGCGCTGTCTTTCAAGCACTGGAACTCACTCGCAGAAATCGTCGGAGTATGAGGGTGCTCTTCTGATAACACCACCTCTGTATCATCGTCAACCATCATCGGCATCGCATCTCCTATAACCTTGTACCGAAGCTTCGCATTCTCTTCGCACAACTTTACAATCGTATTAATCGCAAATTCCATAGCTGTAGGCATTTTTAGTGTTCTATAATAGGAATATATAATTCTTTTTAAGTATGTTATTGAATAATCTTTGTTGATTATTCAATAGAAAAAATATAAATTGAAAACTTAAAATCTATAATTAATTATGTAGTTCACAAGCAACAAGAATGACAAGACCAAAATCATCAAGCAAAGCAACAATCTTCACTCACAGTAGAGCCATCCGTTTCGTATGTAAATGTGGGTACGAAAAAACGTGTCAAACTGATAAAGAATCAGATATAATTGTAAAACTTCACAAAAAAATATGCTCTGCTGCTGCTGGGGGTAAGCCAGCTCAACACACATTTTTCTCAAGACACGACGGAGACAAGGGACACCTTTTAATCGACAAGGACAGAGAAGATAGTTACGAAGAGTTAAGATACCGCAAAAAAATATAAATTGAAAACTTCAAAACTATATTCATAATCTGTAGTTCAAATGACAGCCACAACGAAATATATGTTCCAGCAAATGATACAAATTGGAGAAGGAGTTTTCAAAACAACAGCAAGCACATACGAAAAGATTGTGGGAAATTTTGTATTACATTGTAAGAAGAAATGGAAGATTAATGGTGCGTGTGAAGACAATCTTGTGGACTGGATGGGAGATGAAGACGATTACTTCAAGCGGATGTTCTTTAAATGTGATGGATGTAATTATATGATTAGAATATGGGATAGTAAAATCCACCCCAACACAAATATAACATTATATTATGGATTATTTGAAGTTAAGGAAGAGGTGGAGGGAGAATGGAGAAAGGGAAATGATGGTAAGTATAAACTTTATCCTATTCCTCCTTTATGTATGTCTGATTCATCTCCGCAACCGAATGACCCATCTGCGCCGCAACATCCTTCTGCTCCGCCAGCTGTTTCCCAAACTTCTTCGTAGTGTAAATGTGCCGAAGCATTGAAGACCCAATCTTCTTTCCAAACACCCTATTCAGTATACGCGTAATGGAATTAATTATAAATGGTTTATCATTCCACAAGGTTAGGAAGGGTTCAATGTATATTGATGCCTCCTTCTTGGTCTTCTTGATTGGTGCTTGAAGACGACGAAGTATACCTTTTTTTTCAAAGTACAAGGCAAGAATATCGTACAGTTCTTTTGGAATAGCGACAATCGTCTCTCCATATTTCTTTGATGTCTTGTAATTCCTAAATATAAACCTCCTCCCATTCCAATCTAGAATATTATTGCCGCTCAATGCCTCGCTCACTTCAGGTGTAAACGCCGACACAACTTTCATATTCATATAGTCGGAATTTCGGCGTGGAGGATTGAGGACGTATAACGAGAGAACCACTAAATCCAATAATTTATTATATTCACCTTCCGTAATCGGTGAACTCATTTGGGTAGTATTTTCCCTTAATCCATCGTAAATGTGTTCCACATCACTCCAATCTATCCAATTCGCATTCTGCGTCTCCGTCTTCACCCCATTATGATTCGCGTCATTCAATGACTTGTTTAAATCAATCATCGTTTTATAATATCGCTTAAGTAACGTATCTATCCCTTTCTCTCCTTTAAATGACGACAGAGAGGATACAATCGAGATGAGAAACCCTCTCTGTGTATTCCCCTTGTACCCTTCCAGCTTTTCCATAATTTCCGCATATTTTTTTAGGAAATTAAGATTATTCAGACCCTTGTTCGAATTGAGCTTCTCAAGATTGCGGACGTACAAGGCAACTGAACTATCAGTTAACCCTCTCGTCTTTAATTTATCTACTAGTGTTGCCGTAAAATCCATTTTGCTTGTTATAGATATAATACAGATTATATTTATATCAGTTGGGGAATAATATAATTAGATTATATTTTTGGAATATTGGTGGAAGTGACTCACACTCGAGGAAATTCATTCGTACTATAAACGCCAAAATCTTGAAGATAACTCATTCTATTTCTAAACTCATTCCATATTTCAATAGGTCTTGGATTAGCAGTCCCACGTTGTATTTGGTCAGCGCGCACCCTAATCAATTCATCTTTTGCGACTTGGTTGCGACCATTCTCAACCTCCCTTATTAATTCTGTAGCGCGCTCATCATAATAAGCTCTAGTCCTTCTATGCTCTTCTTGTTGTTCCGCGATTATTCTTCTATCCTCTCTCAACTGTCTTCTACGACGAGGAGCATCCGCAATTCGTCTTCGAAAAGCAGCCACGCTTTCGCCAATCCTCCTAATCGCCTCATCCACATCTATTTCACCGCGATATAATTGTCCCAACTCATTCCCTTTACCGTGAGCAGAATTAAGTATCCTCTCTCCATTCGGCATTATATGATACTTGGATTTACCACCGACAACCACAGGAGCCACAGGAGCCAAAGGAGGAAGACCCATCCTCTTTCTTACAGCCGCTGTCTCTTCATCTTGCTGCCGTTTAGCATCATCTTCCATTTCTTTCCGATACGAACCATCCTTATCATTTTTAAGTTTTTGGTATTGTATCTCTTCAGGGGAGTTCACACCATAATCGATAAATGATTTCCCCATTTGCCCTTGCTGACCTCTTCGTATCCTCTCTTCTGTTTCTAATTGAGTGTATACGTCTTGTGCTGCGGATTTTTTAATCCATACAAATTTTCCAGTAGTTCTTGGGTCCGGAAGTTTCACCCACAATTCACCATTTGGTGCTCTTGGAAACTGGATTACTTGTTTTTTGTCATCATACCTCCAACCTTTATCATACTGTTGCTTCGCATACGCATCGTTTGCTACTTTCGCTCGTGCTGCTTGTTGTCCCTTTGTGTCAAAAATCTCTTTCAATACATCCATAGCATAATCCTTTACACTATCGACTGCGCCGTCAACCCAAGCTTTCGCATCATCCGGTAAAAATTTATATATCAATTGACCACCTAAATACACTAGTTCCGCAACAACCATAGGGGCAAGTCCACCTTCCATTTTCCTACCGCGCCCTTTACTCGTGGGTAACGAGTTTCGCCACCCAATATAGTTGCGTCTCACGTGTTCTAAAAACTCTTCACGAGACATTCCCCTTAATGCTTTTGCTTGTGCTGCTGGGGTACGGTCATTCAACCACCTCGTCATAAATTCTACTGTCGGAGGTATACCAGCAAGAGCCATCTTTGCGTTCTCTTTATATGCCGCATCACTGTCTATCTGTCCTTTGCTCTTTAAGAGTATAGTATCCATAATTTTACGTTTAATATCACCGTATAAAGACCCTCCCTTTTGATAATTTCTATTTTTACACTCCATTCCGATATATCTTGGGTCATCGCATATCGTTTTCTTGGGTGGCTCTTTTCCATCTCTCGCCACACACTCATCATACATCCGATGCTTGTTAGCCGCCATCTTGTTTTGATACTGATGCCCATTATACATCGTTGGGTCATAATCCATCGTAATAGGACCTTCTAGTATACTCTTACACTTATCAGCACCTAGTGGTGTGAACTTATCTTCTCTGTAAGCTCCAACTTTATTCATCAAATCCGCAAACATTGAAGAATCTTGAGGTTTATATGATAGTCCAATATTATTATTAATTCCTTTTCCACTCATTAATGGAATTACTGTTGTTATATTATGACAATCTAAAGAACCCATTGTTGTATCAATGGGTCCAGCATTCGCACCGGCTGGATTAGCTTTTGAAATGACTTCTAAATTACCATTAGTAATAAATTTTCCAATTAAATTATATAAAACGTCGCATTCAAGATAAATTCGATGATTATCATTCGGTACCTTAAAATTAACTCTCTCTATCGCTGGATTGAATGAGACGGCACTTTTTACCAATCCTTGTAACAACATTTGGTCTATGAGCGCGCCGGATAGTGAATGACCAACCGCATAATACACTAATTTAGCATTGCTTCGTGGGCTGTATTGTGCTGCTTGTTTTTTAAAGGCAGTAATGTCAGCAACATCGCGTATGTACCGCTGGCTATTCTCAACATTTATCGCGATATTCACGTCAGCAACTATAGTTTTCACTATTGCCAAATCAGCTTTTACATCATTAACATCTTGAAAACTAGTTCCACGAAGGGCTATGATTATTACATTCCTCTTTTTATTCACTTGAAAAAACGATACTGTCGGCGTTCTCTGAAGAAGGGTGTACCCTTGTATATTGGGTGTTGTGTTTGGTTGATACGTCGACGCAACCATTTGGGCGAGGTCATATAGCGGAGGCATATCGAATGGTCGACGCAACCACCCATATTTAACTTGTGATGGGTGGAATCCTAGTGGTTTAACAATTGCGTCTGACACACCAGTAAATGCCGTCTTTAGAACATTCTGAAAAAATCCTCCGCCTTCCATATCTTCAATTGTTTTCCGCAATCTTGGAGACATTATTATTCTATTATAAATCTATATTTTATTATAGTAAATATACATTATATTTATTAAACATAAAATTATATTCTGTTATATACATATATATAACTAAATGTCATTTGCGACTTTTTGTGGAACAGACCCTACAAATGCGGCAACTTATCAAAGAGTACTTACAAGATTTCAAGAGGGAGGTGGTGGTGGTGGTAATCCTACTGTCAACACCACTAATGCGAACGCTGTTGTATTTCCAGTTCTCGCTGCTGGAGGAGGTGGTGTAGCTCGACAAATGCTCGCCGCTGATGGTGTTCCGCCAATCAGCGTAAACGTAGCAACCGGAGATTTCATCGTAAGTACAAGTGTACTTTTGAATGCTAATAATACAAGCGTTGGATTAGGTGCTGGTGTTGGTGCTGGTGCTCAATGTGTAGCAATAGGAAGTTCTGCTGGAGCTGGGCAGCAAGGTGGGGCAATCTCAATTGGATATGAAGCTGGACGAGTAAATCAGGGAGCGTCCGCTATCGCGATTGGCGAAAGCGCCTCCGACACTAATCAGGGGGGAGGGGCGATTGCGATTGGGGGGACAGCAGGATTCTCGAATCAGGGGGTGAACGCAATCGCGATTGGAGCAGGAGCGGCTGGGGCTGGGAACACACAGGGGGCGGACGCGATTGCGATTGGAACTAGTAGTGGACTTGGCGGAGGTCAAGGAGCGTCAGCAATTGCGATTGGTCAAGCAGCAGGAGGAGGCGGTGTTCAACCACAAGCAGCGCAGGCAATAGCAATCGGTCAAGGAGCAGGTAATTTCGCTCAAGGTGTGACCGCAGTCGCGATTGGATTGATTGCTGGAAATCAGGGTCAGGGTGCGAGCTCGGTGGCGATTGGAAATACGGCTGGTCAAACGAATCAGGGAGCGTCCGCCATCGCGATTGGAAATACGGCTGGGGTTGGGAATCAAGGTCAATATGGGATTGGTATAGGAAATAATGCTGGGACTACTAATCAAGGCAGTAATGGTATTGCTATAGGACAACTCGCAGGAACACTCACTCAAGGATTAAATGCGGTTGCTATTGGATTGAATGCTGGGAGTGCGAATCAATCAACAAACGCAGTTGCTATTGGGAATGATGCTGGAAACGGCAATCAAGGAGCAAGAGCGGTTGCTATTGGTCGTAATGCTGGGCAAACCACACAATCAGCACAGGCGGTTTGTATAGGAGAATCTGCTGGCTCCAACAATCAGGGACCAAACACCGTCGCTATTGGTGCTAATGCTGGAGACACCAATCAAGGAGCAAATGCGATTGCTATTGGGAATAGTGCTGCGAATATCAACCAAACTGCCTCTTCCATCTGTTTAAACGCTAGTGGAGCAGCACTTCAAGCAGGGGCGGCTGGTTTTTTTGTGAATCCTATTCGTGCTGGTGTTCTTGGGGCATCGTTAGTGCCCCCTATTCCAGCAAATATTTTATATTATGACGCAGCTACATCTGAGATATTAAGAACAACTTAATTATCGATATTTATATAGCATACACCACGTTTTATTCCTCCGTTCTTTTCTTTTGGAGTTCTTAAAATATCATATTGTTTCAAAAGTATACACTTCTCGATAGGTACATAGTAAACCCATCGAGTAGTATTGGTATTCTCTCGTTCGTCCGGTCGCACATTGTTCGTATACTTGCGCGGTCGTATCGTTTCATCCCCCATAATATCATCACATTTCGCGTAATAAATTCCGTCAAGGAGGTTCCATATAACATAGTCATTCCACGACACTTTTGCGACATTTATCATCAAACCCTCCATCGCCTCCTTGCTGTCACTTTTAAGGTCTCTCGATTTAATCTCGTACTTGATGCCCCCACTACCAATATAATCATTTGCCTCATATTCACTTTTTACTAATTTCAAATCATCATCGTTAAAATAGCTTTTCAGAAATGGCAAAACAGAAACTTCCTCTTCTTTACCAACTTTCATATCCTCTTCAAACGTATTCAACATATTTATCATAAATAAGTTTTCAAATATTTATGATAATACTTTATAATTTTATTTAAATCATTTTTCGCGTAATTAATCTATTTATATTATTACTCTATGATTTATTTCCTATCTTCAACAAAATAACTATCAAAATACGACCTCGTTTTCAGGCAATAGCCCCAATAATGTTCGAGCAGCTCCGTCTTGCCCTCGCAGTTTTTGAGGCACACTGGACAGACGTGTATTTCGATTTTAGGAGGGGTGGGTTCAACAACTCCAGTAAACATTCCGCTCTGTGATAAATCAACGACTTCTTCTTCCATTATACGTATATAGTTATAATACATATTAATTATATTATAATATATAATAATATTATATTATATACTTTTATAAATGCCTCTGAAGAAAAATGTTGTGGATGTCAACGTTGCCCCTTTATCTGCTTCTACGACCAAGAACCTTGTTGCTGACCCTTTGGATGATAAAGAGTTGCGTGCCGCTCTTGGAAATGACGCTAAAATTGTACCGTATCACGACTTATCTAAATACCGCGATATAAACCAGTTACTCCCCAAGAATAAAGACGCGTGTATGCTTCTTTATGAAAATCGTATAATGGACGGACACTGGGTTTGCTTAACCAAGAACAATGGCGAAATAAGTTTCTTCGACCCCTACGGTGAAGTCATCGATAAACAGCTAAAGTATTCCCAATATTCAAATCAAAGGGTAAACGGAGGGAACGACCAATCCCTTCATCACCTTCTTGAAACTAGCAGATTACCAGTGTACTACAACGACTTCAAGTACCAGCGCGACGGTGGTGATGTCAATACGTGCGGTCGCCATTGTATCAATTTCATCCGCTATAATCAGCAAAAAGGGTTAGATTTAGAAGATTACAATGAGATGATGATGAAGGCACATAATAAAACAAAATTGCCTTATGATGAGCTTATAGCCAAGATGGTTCCAATCCATATTCCCCATCCGGATGATGCGGTACAGTTTGGTATGGGTGGTGGGTCAAAACCAAACAATTTGGCGTTATACGAAAAGGCAAAATCCATAGTATACCCTCGATACGCTAAACCTTCCGCCTATCGCAGCGGTGCCTTAGCCAAAGAATATAAGCGTCTCGGAGGCACGTATTCAGACGACAAGGGAGGTCGTCCGCTTAAACGCTGGTTCCAAGAAAAGTGGTCTGACGTAGGTGGCGAAGAATACCCCACCTACCGACCTACCAAGCGTATCTCAAAAGATACACCCCTTACGGCGAGTGAAATATCGCCAGCGAACCTTCGTAAGCAAACCGCGCTGAAACAGCGTATACGTGGTGATAGAAATTTACCGCCTTTTGAATAAAAAAAGGTGATTTTTAATGTTGCTACTACAATCACCAAACAATTGGGGGGTTTCTCTATTTGCTTTGTACTGCTGCTGGTAATGCTGCTGCTGCTGCTGCTTCTTCTGCTGCTATTTCTTCTTCCTCTGTGGGCTTGTATTTATACCACAACAGTACACATCGTTTGTGCTGTTTGCCCTTCGCGAAATCCGTGTAATAGTGGTCTTTCATATAATTTTTTTTATATAACGCACTTGTTTCGAAAAACTCTTTCATCGCCGATTTTTTCCAGCAATCCTTCGCAAGTTCACGGCGGTCATCGATATCATTGTGTATATCTTTAATCAATTCAGTCACTTCAACAAATGGTATGTCCTCCGGTTTCGCATTCGCGACAATATCTACCTTGTCACATAACTGACTCACAACTTTATGAATTTGGATATTGCTCGACAAGTACGCCTCTGTTCGCTTCCTCACTTCCATCGGAATAAAGTCGCCCATTCGGAAATCGTTTTCCATAAGCATCTTCAAATGACGCAGTATGATACACATCATTGCCGAACGATGAGGGTGTTTCCACATATCCGTCTTCAATAATGGATTACCACGATATATACCCTCCTTGTGATTCACTTCCTCCTCGAGTTCAGTAAAACGATTCGGATAGAGGATGTCAATGAATCGCTCCGACTCCGCGCCGTTTGGCTGTGGGTCTTCTTGTAAACCCAATCTATCATTACACTCAACACCATATGTGCCGTGATTGTATATTTTAGTATCATTGGAATACAGTTTCCTCGCTTGGATGCCTTCACCTCCAGTCAACGACTTGATAGCCGCATTACACAGTTTCTTCGATTTCTTCGGCTCCAATGACCGCACCCAACGCTTCTTGCTAATTTTCGCCAATGCTGGATTGCCGTTGGTCGAATTGATAGGGTCAGTGTATACCTCATACGGCATCTCATTGTAGGCATATTCGCCAATACAACACGCCCAAAACTCATTCAGTAGACCCTTCCCATTGCGTCCAGCACCATTGAAGATGATAAACTTCTCCAAGCATTGACCGCGCAGGGAGGATGCGTATATCATCTTGAGGAGGGTTCTAATCGCTGGATTGGGCATAATTCCAGCAAACACCTCCTCTACCTCTTTTATCTTGATAGCAATGTCACTCGTCTCATCAAGGGGGACGCACTCTTCGCACGCTTTGTTGTAAATCAACCAATCGTGTTCATTAAATTCCCATCCAGTATTCATACTCACATAATCATCGATATTGTAAGGACGAAACTTGAACTCCTTGATGTCAAACACTCCATTCGTAAATCCAATCAAATCACCATTCAAATCAAACTCAACATCGCGGTTCATCTCCGTCTCACACGCGCCGAATATTTTGTTCCGTGTGAATGTATCTTGAATATGCTCCACAAACTTGTCTGTGATAGTACACACGCTTTCGTAATCCATTGAAAGCTCTTCAGTCAAAATCTCATCGCCGATTTTCTCTTTGATTTTTGCGACTTCGTCAAGAATCTCCATTGGAATTGTCTCTGTAATGAGTTTCGCGAGTTTTCGAGGATGTTCTTTCGCTGAATGCGACTTCCAGCAATTATTATCCTCTTCCCAACATTTCCATTCGCCATCTCTGAAAATGTTTTCACCTACCGACGCTACACGATTAATAAATCTCGCCATTCCAGCATCGGTCTTGATACCCATTGGGTCTTTCATCTTCTTCATAAGTGTAGCTATTTCTGACTTCACCTCCTTCTCGTCAAACTCCACAAAATCCGCAGTCAGCCCTTCCCAATTCAAAGTCGTATCCATTTCCTTCTCCTCCCATTTTACATCATAACCCAGTTCCTTGCTCCACTTGTTAAGCGTCTCAATAAACTTTCCAGCCGTCTCATACGACCGTGTAATGTTCTTCGTAAGTACCTTGAATCCATCGTATTCATATTCATAGGTGTCGTAATCCGATGACTTCAAAACAGTCGTTTCCTTCGCAAGACGCTCCAAAATAGCTCCTACTAATCGAAATTCGTGTTCTTGGGCATAGTACGCAAGAAATGTCAACTCCCATCCAGCATCCTTGCCGTCGCATCCGCTCTTCTTCGTGCTTCTCGCAAACTCCTTCAGCACTTCATTGTTCTTGATAAGTTCCTTATTAATTTCCTTCAGCTCCGCACTCAACTCGAACCAAAACTTCGGCAAATTTCCCTTCAAATCCCAATCCTTGTACCAACGCATTGTATTTCTTTCTCCTCCACCATACAGAGTAGAATTGATGAGGTCCTTCACAATCTTCTCGCTCCGCTTCACTTTGGGGTCAAGCTTGAAGGCATCGTAGAAGATTTTGCTTACTTCCGCCTTCTTCGTTACCCAGCGCGTAATCGTGGGGCATTTGATACCGTTCTTGGAACAGATATTCATAAATATTGATGCGTGAGCTGACCGCAAATCAAAATCTGAATAAATTTCCTTGCTGATGAGATTGCGTACATCACGAGGCAGCGCCGATAGCGACAACATACCTAGTGGATATGCTCTGCCCCAATTCTTCTTCCCTTCGCGTTTGTATTCCACTTCCACGCAACCATTCTTGATTTTGCGATAGTACAGTGTGAGGTGATTGTGAGGCGAAGTGATTTTCAGAAATTTCAAAATTTTTGCTTGAGTTTTGTTTTTCATATTTTCAAAATTGTAAGGTGTGTCGCTGACTTTTCCACTTTTCAGCAACCACGCTATTTTCCGTCGGTCTACAATCTCGCGTGGGGTCGAACGCAGAATGAAGTTGGGTTGTGTGGTTTTCGTAAGCGTAAGTGGGGGCTTCACGCTCGCGACGACGACCACAACAGGAGCAGGAGCAGCGACCGCAGTCACTTCAATTTCAGGGGGGGTTTCCATTGTTCCTAAAGTTTGGGGGGGTTCTAATATACTTATTGAATGTTGTTTAAGTTTGTTTTCAATATTATCTTTTTTCGCTTTTTGTAAAGTTTTGATTTTTAATATTTTCGTATTCGTTGGGATTTCCATTTTCGCGTGATGAGTTCTGCTATATTATATACTTAGATAAAAAGTTTTCAATTTTATGTTTTATTAAATAAAAATGCTAAATATAATAATCTAAAATAGAAAATAAGATTATTTTATTTTAAAATCGTTTACAAAAATGAATTCGTTTTTTTAGAAATCATAAAAAAACGCGCTCCATACTCACTGTAAAAAATATAAATTGAAAACTTGAAAACTTATTTTACATTCATCAGTTTCGGTAGCACCAGCCACAAAGACACAATGTATAGCAAGGATTGGGAACAGCGCGGAGAGGATGCTTGGGTGTGGAATCTCGGAGATTATGGTTCACCATCTCGTAATGTGATTACGACAAAACAAATGGTATTGAAGAGAACAAAATGGGCGTATAGAAGGCACAAAGAAATATTAGAGATGTTGACTTGGAAGGACCTTTCCAAACAAGAAAGGGTTGCTCTTACCAAAGAACTCCCACAAATCATACTAGAACTCTTGTTTCTTGTGGAATGGGGCACCAAACTGTTTCCACCGCCAGCAGCCAAAAAAATGATTGTCATCAAACTGTCAAAAGAACAATCCACCAAAAGAAAACACCGCATTGAAGACGACGAACCGCTGTCTGAAGTACTGATGAGAATTCAGATTGAACGAGAGGCGGCAATGGTCTAAAAAAAAGGGAGCCACAGTGTCCCAATGTTTTTTTTTACTTACTGTGTAAGCGCCGTCCACGCAACCTCCTTGAGTTGCTGATTTTCTGTAACAACATAGTCGTAATCACAAGTTGCTTCTTGGAGTTTGGTGAGCTCGTTCTCAAGAAATTCCGTTCTCGCTTGATACCACATTGCGTCATCGTACTTCTCCGCATACCGAAGGTCGTCGAAGGTGTGTACCTTGTTTGTCTTCATTGTCGCCCACATTGTTCGCACTGGTCCTTCAGGATGGGTGATGGTACAGAAGCCGCTGGGATTGTTTTCGGCGATTGCCTTGAGGTTTTCTTCATCTTGTTTGTAACTGTACCTCGCCGTAGTGGATGGTGTTGCCCTCTTCAGTTTTTTGTATTCAACTTTGAGTTCAGCAAGTTCCTTCTCGGCAGCGTCAAGGCATTGTTCAATCATTTCCGTTTCCTCATCCACTCTTGCCTCGACCTCCTCAGAAACCCACATCTTAGCTCTCTCGAGATTGGTACACACAAAGTAGTCGTTGTCGTACAGAAGAGCAATAGCTGCCTTGATTTCCGCTGTCATTGTTGTTGCCATTTCGTATTTGTTGTTGTTGCTTGAACTGATGAATGTTGAGTTAGTTTTTAAGTTTTCAATTTATATTTTTTTCACTCACCTTTTGCTTTATCGCTGCTATCCCTAATTATAGGATTAATTTGATTTCAATTTTCTGTTTTGCTAAAATCGGAGGATAAAATAGATAATTCATATATCGATAAGTCAACATTGAATGTTTCCACCAAATCACCACTTTTTTGACGATTTCCAAAACTATTTCTATAGGCGAAAACCATCTACCCAACTTCCAAAATTACAGTGAAAAAAAGGGTAGTAGCACCAGCCACAAAACCCTACCTACCAAAATTAATCCTCGTCACTATCTTCGCTGTCCTCGCTGTCGCTGTGGTCATTGCCGTATTTATGAACCTCACAGAACACAGTCCAGTGGTTGAACTTAAGGTATCTCATTTTCCTCTTGAGTTCTGCGAGTTCATCATTCTCCTTCTTGAGTTTTTTATTTATTTCTTGGAGTTCCTCGTAGGCAACCCTCCACTTGTCGAGTTCTTGTCCCCACTTGAAGCCGGTACCCTTCACTTTCTTCTGTGTTGTTGTTGCTGTTGTTGCTGTTGCTGTTTCTGTTGCTGTTGTTGACATTCTGATTTGTTGCTGTGTTCGATTTATAGGATTACTCTGCTTTCAATTTTCCGAGTTACGAAAATGTTTTTCAATTTTTATTTTATTCAATAATGAAAAATCGATTTTCCACCATTTCCACCACTTTTTTGACCATTTCCAAAACTATTTCTATGGGAAGGAACTATCTACCCATCTACCAAAACTGTTAGAAAGGTAGTTTGGAAGATTCTTTTCGCTAACGCGTAGGGTAATCTATTCTCTTAATTATGGTGATTTATTTATTGTTAAAAGGGTTATTATAATGATATGTGTTAACGCGAAGGTAATTCTATCTACCAAAGTACCTAATCTACCTAACCTATTTAAAGCTTTAGCATTTATAGAAAACAAAGGGTAATATTTTCTGCTCCTATTATAAAAATGGAACTGATAGTTGAAGAAATGCCTACTGATAACTCGGTTAAATTCAAGTGTGACCTCTGTAATTTCAACCCTTATCAAGCGTGGTGTAAAGGTAGCGTAGCAAGGTTCCACGCAGCCCTTATGAAGCACAAGCAGAGCATACGTCATAAGGAAGCGGAAGCATTCTCAAAAGGGGAGCAACCAGTCAACATTAGTAAAGGGGGCAAGGTATCAGCGGACGCGCCCAGCACAGACAGACCTCCTCATTTTTATATCTCGAAATTAGAAACTATGATTGATAAACTGGAACAGCGCATAGATGCTCTCAACTCTGCGTACGAACCCAGTGAAGACAGCGAGGGTAATAATACAAATCCGGTAGTTTGGGAGGACATTCCGCCCCATAGAAATAGTTTTGGAAATGGTCAAAAAAGTGGGGATTTGGTGGAAAAGGTTGAAAAGGTACACCAGCCACAAATATTTGATTTTAAAGAAATAGAGAAAAAGGCAATGAGAAAGTTTGGGGATGGTAGTTGTATTACGAATACGAATACCTTGAATGCGGTCGTACGTTGCTTGAATTGGTGTGAGGTCTACATTAAGGAAGACGGACGTAGGGCGAGAAATACTGGATATTTGAAGACAACAGTGGATATGATAAAGTCATTGTGTTCATTGGTCGCTGAAGGGTGGAGGGCGGAGGAAGAGGATTACGACGCAATCGGTGGACGTTTAGACAGTATTATGGAACATCAATTTTCAGTGTAATCTTGGAAGTTGGGTAGATGGTTTCCTCCTATAGAAATAGTTTCAGAAATGGTCAAAAAAGTGGTGGAAATGGTGGAAACTGGGGGTTTGTGGCTGGTGACCCTCTTAATCTCTTTATAATTGAAAAGTGATATAAAGATGGTTCAATATATATTATAATATTATCCTTAATCTAAGAGAGATGATGAATGCTTTGAACGTTATACCGCAAACGGCAAGTGTGTCACCTCCAAACACAATATCGCCTATCAACCGCCAGTACGTCCAGCGGTGTCTTTTTAATTGGCGGCACCAGTTGGGTGTCGATTTATCGGTTGAAGAACACGCGGAGTTTCGCGAAAATAAGAAATCGTATTTAGGAATAGGTGAACTGTCGCCGCACCTTGTTTGTAAAATGGTGAGGCACTTTTATCCGGAATTCCAGTTTCCCAGTAACCCTATACCAATCCCTCCAAAAAATATAAATTGAAAACTTAAAAACTAACTCAACATTCATCAGTTCAAGCAACAACAACAGAACAAGATGCCCACCTACTACTCAAGCGCAAAGGACTACAAGGACACAGCAAAAAATATGGCGAAAAAAGTGAAAAAAATTTACCCCACATTCCTCAAGGGAAAGATTGTGGATTTGGATTGTGAATCAGATGGAGCGAGTAGGGTGTTCTTCAAGTGTGATGGAATTGATTTCACTATCAGAACGTGGAACATAGAGGAATGCTCAAAAGGAAGAATCAAAATTGATTACAGCGTTTATGGATGGTATAATTGTACAGATTGTAACGAGAAGTTCGCACGAGATTTGCCTGAAGATTTTACGAGATGCGACAAGTGTGCGTCCGGTAAATGATTTGTTTAATATAATAAAAAAAAAGGATATAAATCCTTCTTTTTTATTTTCAACGTTTCTTGCCCTTTCCCTTTTGGATTGTTTCCAAATCCTCTCCCTCAGCCATTCCAGCAGAGAGTAACCAGCAATTTTTTTCAGTCATAACGACTTGCGGATAATTTTTAAATATACAGCACCAGCGCGTATCGAGTTTTTTAATCGCGAGAATGTCTTTTATATCCAAGCCCACGTACCCCTCTAATAAATAGCGTTGCCCTTTGAATGAGGAACTGTGTGGGAAGTATACAATGGCGTGTGCCTCGTTCAGAATGCGTCGAGTATTGCCCCTATCTGTAGGCAAGTGGGATACGTAGCACGCGGAGATTTTAAAATGTCTACCGATTTCCAGTACTTGATTTGCTAATTCCACGACTGCGGTGCGGATTTTCTTATCGGAGATACAATCTTGGTCATCAAAAATAACCAAACTCTCCTTCAAATCTTCCGGTTTCAAGGGTTTCTTATAAATTTCTTCGTCCATTTTCACACGTTTGGGTTTTATGGCATCCAAACTTTCATCCTCCTTCAGTGACGAGAAGAGGTAAATTTCTCTGTCCGGATATGCTTTGCGGAACTTTTCGCAGTATTTTCGAATATACGTCGACTTGCCGCTGCCTGATGCTCCAGTAAGGTAAATGATTTCGCGTTCTGCTTTTATGTTGGGGATTTGCTGAAAATGGAATTCTTCCGGAAGTTCGAGACGTTCAAACCCTTCCTTTGCTTTTTCGCTGCCGGTCGCAACCCAAATCTGCTTTCCTTTTAAATAACCGTCACCTTCAATGGACGCAAGGGGTCGACCTATCTTTTCCACGTTTAATGACATTTAAATATTCGTATGTTATTATACACTAAAATATGATTATATTATTTTTTCTTGAAGAATTGTATTGTTTCTTGTTGTATTTTATTATCATTTGATTTGATTATTTCTTCGACTTCAGAAATTGAGGAAATGCCTAATTCTTTGAGTACGAAGCTTGCTCGCCCTTTCGTCATTTCGTCACTGTGGTGTTCGAGTAGGAGTTTGAGTGCCTTGAGCTGTGCGTTCTTCTGATACAGCGCCCCAATCGGCGAATTGAATAAGCGTGTTAGACGTACCATATCTTCAGTGCGACCTTGTATATTATAGATGGAAAATAATCTTTTTTTCGCTTTAAATAAGTTGCCGTCTCGAGTATATTCGGCAACCTCATCCTCTAATGCTTTGAGGGGGTTTTCGACAGAGGAGGGTTCTGTGAAATTGTAGATGACTGATAATTCTGTAAACGTATTTGCTAAATAGAGGACGTAGTCAATCTTAATGAAATCGAGCGACTTTCCTTCAATAGCTCGGAGGAATGCCGTTCTTGAGAAGTCCTTTTGGGTGTTGAACTTGGTTTTGCTATCATCTGTATTTTGTACTTTGAGTTCGATAAAGTAGAGCGTTTGACATCTATCATTGTCGGAGCGTTTCAAGATGAGGCGGATTTCGTCATAGATTTTTTGTGCGGATGCTGGTTCACCAATTTGAGAGAAGAGGTCAATGTCGCTGTAATAATTCTGAATGGCGAGCTTTGCTGACCCAGCGATGATGATGGGTTCATCTTTGTATTTGAGTTTGTTAATAATGCCGACCACGTCGCCGCTTACAATACGTTTTTCGCAAACATCTGCCATTATGTATATTATTATATTAATCGTAGATTATATTTATTAAATAATATTTGTGTATTATAATTACAATATTAATTAATGACCGATTTTAAAAGGTATCTTGATGGAATTGGAATGTCACCGAAACAGTACTTGATGGAGGCGAGGAACAATGCGAACAAGCGAGGATACGATGCGGACACCCTTGAGTTCAGCGAAGACGGCGTTGCGAAGTTGGTGTACGAGGGTGTGGGGTTTGGGCGTGTTGGTTATAGGGATTTTATTATATGGCGGCATTTAGAGAACCAGCGACAAGTGCCGCGCGGTACGGCAGCCCTTCGACAGCGTGCTTATTTGGCGAGGGCAAGGGGCATCAAGGGGGCGTGGAGGGGTAATCCTATTTCACGCAATTCTCTCGCCATATCGATTCTATGGGATGGAAATACATCCATTCGTTGATGTATTAATTATAATAAAATAATAAAATCAGATTTAATTATAATAGTATAATAGTATAATATAAACAGAATAAAAAATGTCATTTGCGACTTTTTGTGGAACAGACCCAACAAATGCGGCAACGTATCAAAGAGTACTTACACGTTATCTAGAGGGCGGAGGTGGTGGTGGTGTAGCGGCGGTGACAGAGGGTGTTCTTGGAAATATCAGTATTCCTAATCCGTTAGTGCCATTTGTCTCCGTGAGGAACCCTCTCAACGCAGTACTCAATCTCGGCACACAAAGTATTACTGGGACGACTGGTAGTATGACGCTTGTAAATGCGGTGGGAACTTCTCAATCAATCCTAAACGCAAATCAACTCCGCATCCAAGATACCGCCGTCGCAGCAAACGGAATACTCCTTACTGAAACCTCCCTTGTCGTTGCTGGTTCTGCTGGAGCAGAAACCATCACATACGGTAGTTCAAATATAGTGAAAACTGGTGGAAATATGGGTATTTCTGCTCCAACTGGATTATCTATAAACGCTGGTGTAGGTGTGAATATTAATAGTGGAACCGCCCCAGTTCAAATAACCCAACCTCTAAATACAACCTCAAAACTAACTACGAATATAGCGAATGTGAATTACTATGCTGATTACGTGATAGATAACGCCAACTCTACGGCGGTTGTTAACATCCCTCCGCCCAACTACAACGGACAGCGTTTAACGTGTATAGCGAGGGGAATAGCACCATTGATAAGTTGGGTTCCATTTGGAAACTTGGCAACAACGGCAAGTCCAAACGGAGTTTATGCGACGTTACTATCTTCTCAAAATGAGGTATGGGTAGCACGGACGGATAGTGCCACCGTTGAAGTATGGGATGCTGCCCTCTCCGCTATACAAGCCACCATCGTTCTCGCTGGAGGTGCGGAGCGATGTTATGTGCTATATGAAGCTGGAGGGTTTATGTTTATAGGAGGTAGTTTTACTCAAATTGGGGCGACATCACAGAACGGACTTGGGAGGTGTAATGTCACCGCTCCATACGCAGAAGATAAAATGTTGGATACAGTAAATAATCACGATGGGGTAGATACGACTGTTGGAGTTAATGGAGTATATGCCCTTGAAGTTCAAGGGGCGTATCTATATGCTGGTGGGACTTTCTCGCAGTTTGTTCCCACCGCCGCGACAGCAAACAATTTTTTTAGAGTAGAGTTTTATACTTCCCCAACCAACGCCCAACTCTATACAGAGGTAGGTGGTGGGACGAATGCCCCAGTGTATGCCCTACTTAATACTGGTACTTATTTATTCGTTGGGGGCGACTTCACTTCTGTTGGACCCAACGCTTATAATTATTGTGCGACTTGGGACGGACTAAATTGGGGTTTTACAGATTCCAATTCTTTTAATAACACAGTAACTGTTCTTGAAAGCGTCAATTTTGTTGGAGTATTCGTAGGTGGGGGGTTTACTCATAGTCCACAAGCGTATTCGTGTTATCTTGATTATAACGTTCCAACAGCAGCCAACCAAGCAACAAATCTTTCAATAGCAAACCCCCTAACGAGAGGTTGCTCTTTTTATAATGGCACCACCTATGTAAATACACAGACCGACGGCACCTTTAGTTCCGGCACGCTAGGCGTGTGGGTTAGTGAGGGGTCAGCTGGAAATGCTACACCGTCTTTTTTTGGTTCATTCAACGGAACCCTAAATGTAGCGTGGGTTGACGCGGTTGGTTATTATAAGCGAGATATTCCGGCACAAACCTCAACATTCACTCTAACGAGCGGTAATTTTGAGTTTAATAATGTTGCTACATACACGACTGCTACTATTATTGTTCCGGATGTCGCTCAATCTTGGATAGGTGTTGATGTGGCGACAGCTCCAAAATGGATACAAATAGCGTATAACCCCTATTTGAATTATACTTAATTTTAGAATTAAAATAAATAAAATCATTTTTAAATCAGATTTTATTTATGTGAAATCAATCGCCCTTTAGGGTTTTACTTTATATTTAGGGTCTTCGACTCCGAGACGGCGCGGCATACCCTTCAGCAATCCGAGTGCTTTATCTTGGAGCATTTCGCCGTGTACCAATGGACTTGCTTCAAAGGAGCGTCCGCTGTGCGTGTATACATCATTCTGTTCGTCGTGATACCCTTCATAGCTTTCCTTCGGAAGACGACGGCGGCGAGCCAACCCTATACGCTGACCTCCACTCGTTTTCGGTGTAGGATGGAGGTCTTCCTCTGTGGGCTGGAGTGCTTTAGGCAGCTTGGCGTATTTGATGTTCACCTCCACGCCATTGCCTCCGCCTTCCATCCCCTCTTCGTCATCATCGTCGTAGCCGTGATTACCACCCCTCACGCTCGCCTTTCGTGCGTTGGCGGACTTTTCGCCTTGTTTATATCTGTACGCTTTTGTGCCGTTACACAGAGAAGAAGTGAAACAACAACGACCAGCGCCGTCTGCTCCTCGCCTTGCTGCTTGCCTATTACTGAGATAGGTCTGAACCAATCTTGCTGCGATTCCAGCGATACGCCATTTCGCAGCGAGAAAAGGTAGTAACACTTCCGGATGTTTTACAATATAGGTGAGAACGACTTGAGTGGCTTCATTTTCATAGACATCCCTTGCCGCTCCTGCTGCCGATTGAGCCGCAGCATTAGCCCTTTGAACCGCATCAATCATAACTGGGGCGGCAGCGGCAGCACCAGCGCCGGCAGCTTGAGCCGCAGCCATTACAGCCGCTGGAGTACCGATGGCGGCGGCAATCAAGCCATTAAGAGCCGCTTCAAGAGCATCCCTACCGTGTCCCCTGAGTTTGTACATAGCACGTTCAAGTGCGTTTGTTCTATCTTCATCGCCGACGAGCATCCAGTCCTCTTCATCGTCTACATCGGCTTCATCTTTCAAGTTGCCTTCCGCATTAAGTCGAATAATACCTCCCTCCATACGACGAGAAATAGCACTTGGACGACCACTTCCGAGAACGCCTCTATTCTGAAGAATGGGGATAATCGACCCAGTACTGTCGCCAATGTATTCGTTCCCCCTATAACGATTTTTCAATTGGGCGAGTGTATTCGGAATAACGGACGTACCAGTGAAATCGTTATTAAGGCGGAGAGGTCGCCCTCTTGGAGCATTGCCGTTGCCGTTGCCCTTGCCGTTGCCCTTGCCGTCACCCATAAAGAACCTAAATGGTGCTGTGACTCCTTTTAAAAGAGAAGAGGCATTAGGGTTTTTATTAGAAAACGAATTAAATGCGGAGGATGCGACATTTTGAGTAAATGGGCTTTTCTTGTACCCTTTATACAAATGACCAACTCCTTCTTCCACTAAATCTTCAAGAATGTCACCCAAGAATCCGCCTTCCATACCGTTGCCCTTGCCGTTGCCCTTGCCGTTGCCCTTGCCATTGCCCTTGCCGTTGCCCATAAGTTTCAAATTATTTTTAACAACCTCCACACTTATACCCAATGCCGCAGCGACTTGTCTTACTTCATTTTTCACCCTTCCTCTTGCCGCTTTATCCATATTATTATATCCATCTAATTGTTGGGTTAGACCCAAATCTTGAATCTTATCGAAAATCGCTCTTTGGGTTTTTGCGGCTTTGCCACGCTGCTGTTTAGCTAGTGCTGCTGCTGCTGATGCTGCTGCTTCTGCCTCTTGTCGTCGTCTAAATTCTTCCATTACGGCTTCCGGTATATTAGGTAGACGAGGATTAGGACGCAGTGGGCGAGGTTGCGGCGGCGGCGGTTGCGCTGGTCCACCTTGCTGTCCTTGCTGTCCTTGCTGTGCGTTGTCGCGTCGGTAGTCGCTTATTGCGTCTATAATAGTAGCAATATAAGCATCTATTTCGTCATCATTTTGAAGACCATAAAATTGTTGGAGTTCATCTCTAGTATCATCTTCGAAAGCGTTTACAATATCATCAGCGTCTACATTTGGGTCACTAATACTATTGCCAGTTTGACCCTCGAATCTATTAATATCAGTAGCAATACGACGATGTATACCTTCCAATTCTTGTTCTCTCGCCCTATTCACTTGTTGGGATAGTTGAGGGTCATCTTGATACGCGTCAATAACACGACTGATGAATTGTGGATTTACATTTGTGAATGCTGCTTCTAGCGGAAATGTATTTGGGTCTTGGACTGGCTGCGGCGCTGGCTGCGGCGCTGGAGGCGGCGGTTGCGGCGCTGGTCCGCCCTGCTGCTGTTGCTGTTGCTGTTGTTGCTGTTGCTGTTGTTGCTGTTGCTGCTGTTGCTGCTGTTGCTGCTGCTGCTGCTGCTGCGGCGGAGGAGGAGGAGGGTTGTTAGGGTTGAAAGGAGGTTGACCGGCTGGTCCCCCTTGATTTGCGAGTACATTCGGCGGCAATCGTTGGTTTAGAAGTGAAGTTCTTGCCTCTGCTCCATATCTAACATTCTTGTAAAATCCAACTTGAAGTTGTTGAAAAATATCCGCGAGAGATGCCTCATTCTGAACCGTTGCGGCTTGTCCTTGCTGTGCGAAAACTTGTTCTTTAAAAGATTTAATCTGTTGTATACCATTTGCGAAGAATTGAAAAAGGTCATCTTTTAGTTTTTGGCGAACGTAGTTGTAGTCGCCAGCAGTAGCCGCTTGAACATTCGCATCGGTCTGCTGACCTTTAAGGTAAGGATTAATTCTCGCGACCAATTTATTCCAAGCAAGAGACACTGAACTAAAATCGGCAAATCCTCTATCAATCGCTTCGTCTGAATTCATTTCAGTGAGACCTTGATTGAGTGCGTTTTTAACGTTTTCAATATCTTTATTGAACTGGAACGCTATTTGCTGGAGTTTATCGTTAGGGGGCATTTCGCTTTGGGGCATAATAGCGACTTGCTGTTGTTCGCGTTCAAAGACCTTCTTGTTTGCCCTTAAATCTTCGTCAACACATTCTCGGTTTTGCCGATTTCGTAGAGATAGGACTACCATTTTATGTTATAATATATATATAACGTATATATTTATTATAATTTTATTGCTAAATTATAATCCATTACAGATTTTATTTATTTACGATATGTTGCCGATGCTTGCGATAATGCGTCCTTGTACGAAACGCCGTGTTTGGATGCGTATGCTTTTACGTGCGTAATCCACGCTGAAGCACGCCCTCCACTCGCACGACCTCCGATGGTTCCATACATTTGGTCTACTGGTGTCAAAGCACGACCGCCGCACGAATACATCGGCATAGCCCCACCCTCGCCTTGATAGGCATCCGGTACGTCAAGACCGTAAGGGTCTTTAAGGGTAGGAGGGTTTCCACCATAGTTGCTATCCGCTCCACTGCGACGACGACGACGACCTCCGCTAGCGGCAGAGCGGTCGACATACCCTCTTGTTGCTACATTTCTAGGAGGAAGTAGACCGCTGGGCTGTTCGTCATTGTCGTATCCATACAAGCTTTCTTGTCCCATAGCTGCGACTGGTGCTTGACCTCCCTTCATATACAGACGTTTACCACCAGCACCAAGAGCGTTTACCCTTTCTCTTTGGCGACGGTCGGCACTAACTATATCGCCTCTCATTTTAGAGCGGAGTTTATCATCTTCACGGTCAAAACCGTCTTGCGCTCTCATCGCCATACCAAAGTTACCGCCTTCAGCAACCATAGGGGGTCTGTAACGTGCGTCTTTCATTCTTCCAGTACCTCCACAGCATTGACAGTCACTTCCATCGTCCCCTCCGCCGTATGACATAGCACCGCCGCTGGCACGACCTCCGTATGACATAGCACGACCAATTCCCTTACCTTTTGGTTTTCTTTTTAATGCCCCTTTCAATTCATCCTTAAATGCCTCTTTTCCTACTTCAATCGCAATAGGTAGGAGTTCATCCTTCGCAAATTCTCCTGCTTTGCGAAATCCTGTTTTAAGGTAGGGTAATGATGCGTTAAATGCTGGACCAAGAACGTTTGCTACTTCTCGAGGTATTTGACCAAGTTTTTTAAAAAGGGTATCAAAGAATCCCCTACCACGCATAACTGGGTGTCCTTTTCCAATATTGAATAGTTTTTGGAATATATCGACCAAATGGGGTATAGCTAGAGCAGCTAGATGAGCAATATCGTCCGCAGCCATTTTACCACCACTGACACGTCCACCGCTCGCACGACCGCCCCTCTTCATTACACTCATCCCAATTTTGTGTGCCATATCTGTAAAAATAGGCAATGCTGGTTTCAATCTTTTGTCTAGATGGGACTTTAATAAATCCTTCATCATCATTAATTTCATATTCCTCGCACCACCGCTATAGGCACCGCCAAATAAGTTGCTAAGTAAATTTCCGACAGAACTGGCAGCATTACTGGCTAAATCAGCTGGGAGCTTTAACATATCACTGGGGTTCGATGTCAAATAATCCCCCAAGTTTCGACCGCCGCTGTTACGACCGCCGTACGACATAGCGCCGCCAACTTCGCGAGACGCTTCTTCGAAGGAACCGCCTATCATTTCATTCTCATAATCGTCGGCATAAGCACCGCCGCCCTCCATTTCCTCATCTTCACTCAAATAATCGTCACCTTCACCTCCAACACCGCGTCCGCTTCCATTGAGACGGTCTACCATCTGCCCTTTGCGTCGCTGAAGGGCGTTGCTCTTTGCTGTCAAAGCACGATTGTATGCGTCATTATATCCAACCATTTTAATTTATGTTATACTATCCCTTAATATAATTATTTTAATACTTATTTTACTCCAATATTATTTACATTCTCTAATGAATTTCTATCAAACTCTTCTATGATTTTTTACACCGCCATTCCACTCATCAGATTTGGCGGAGCGATGGCTTTTGGGTGAGGTTCTGCTACATCTGCCTTAACCTCCGCATCAACATCGCGGTCAACCTTTATACAACAACATTCAACAGTTTTACATTTGGATTTATAAAGCATAGACCCACCCTTTAATAATAAACCAATCATAGAGGTTATAAAAAACGTCCAAAAAACTTCGCTCATTTCAACAGCCATTTCAAATAAATATTATAATTTATATAATATGTATACTTCTAAATAGATGCTCTTCTAACCAATCACCACTTCCACCACTTTTTTGATGAAATCTGAAACTATTTCTATGGGAAGGAAAGACCTACCCATCTACCTAAACTGGTAGGAAAGGTAGAAAGGTAGTTCATTACACTAACGCGTAGGGTAATGAATTCTCAAAATATTGGTGATTATTTTTATGCTGATATAACAACATTGGGTTGTAGAACAATGAATGAAAAAGTACTAACATCAGCAGCAGTAGCAGCGCCGGCAGCATTGATGGATGTAAAAGTGATGGTACCGGCGACAGTAGTATCACATACAATACCGACAGAAGCATTAGCAGCTAAAGCACCATTTTTATTGGCGGTACAAATTGCTCCAACTGGAAGTCGAGGGTTGACGTAGGTGGCGACACCACCAGCAAAAGTTGCGGTACCAGTAGCTATGACTAAATCGCGATAAGACATTGTAGATTTATGTTATACTATACTATAATATAATTATTTTAATACCAATTTGTTTCTAAATATTAAAATAATATTATTTCTATATTTGTTAAATCTTTGAATTCTTGGAAGTTGGGTAGATGGTTTTGACCTATAGAAATAGTTTCAGAAATCGCTAAAAAAGTGGTGGAAGTGGTGACAGCACCAGCCACAAACCTCTCTACATCAAGCGGTCGTCGACACCTCGTCTGCCGCCCCTACCAATGCCTTGACCACAAAGCATCTTAACTCCCTTTTCAACGTTTTCGCGCTGTGAAGGAGCGACAGCAGAAGCGTATGAGCCCAAACTGTCGAGCAGACCACCTCCGACCAATCGCTTGACATCGGAGCTGCTGTAGGGTGCTTGCTGAGATGCGGAAAGCACATCGTCTTTGGTAAGAATGCCAGTGTATGTGGCTGACTGTCCTTTTTCGCACACAAAAAGTCCGCTGTTGAGTGTAATTAAAACCATTTCGATAGACATAGGGAGAACGGTAGCTGGAGGGGGTGTCGTCTGAAGAGGAACGGTCTGATAATTAGCCACGTCTAAAGTGAACTGTAAATTAAAATTTCCGAGCGATGAAGGCGCATAGTAGTCCTCTGTGATTTGAAGATGGCGACCCATATCGAGCATAAGATAAGAACCGCTAGTAGCAATCTGCCTCCCCATACCAGTGGCGGCATTTGCGACATTTGCGAACCCCCTAAATTCCTCCCACGACTGATTGCTGCCAGCTTCTGCTGAAAATCTAAACAGTTGGTCCGTTGTACTGCTTGCCAAGATACCTGACTGATTGTTAAAATTAAATGAAACGTTTTCGATGGCTAAACAACTGTCAGTGTCAGAAATGAGCTGGGTTGCTTTAGATTTGCGGACAAAAATCAGCAATTTATCCGGAATTTGATTGAGCTGAGTTGTAGTAAACGTCAAACGAGTCCTTGCTGGAACAAGAACTCCGGAGGCGATACCAGCACCGCGAGTAGCGTAAGGAATAGTAGCAGTATTCGTAGACAAATATCTCGGCATTTCATAGTAGGGGACCACGTTGCGCGCACTCAACATATCACTGGGTTTCGGTGTCAAAAAATTGAAGATAAGTTTTGAGCCACTGTAAGATTGAATTGCGAGCTGGGTTTCAGCACCAGTAACATTATCGCAAGGGAGACCTGAACGCCAAACTCGAGACACATTATTGGCACTTAAATTAAACGTCACATTCAGATTTTGAATTCCGTAAAAACCTTGTCCACTGTGGGCTGACCTAGCAAACATAAAAGGGGCGGCGAGGAGGGGTTCGCGAACAGTGTATTGAACAAAATAGGTGAGGGCGGCATCAACTGCTGGTATCAGAGGGACGGCAGTGACGGCTGTGCCAAAGGCGTTAGTACCACTGACTTGAACGTCGCAGTATGAACCACGAGCATAGAGGTCGTTATCATAGCAATGAGTAGAATAGTTGCCGAGAGGGTTATTGTTGGCACCGACGGCATCTTGGTACTTTCCGTAGACATCGTACATATTAGGGGTCATACCGTTGAATCGCATCAGTTCGCGCTTGTCGTTGAAACGGAGAATGACTGGTAATACGTCATTCATATTAATTGATACCGAATTGTTGTTGATTGTAAATTGTTGAGTTAAACAAGCGGAATGGAGGGGGAAGGGGCCCGGCGCCGATGCTAAACCCAACTGGACACAAGGGTCGCCGACAGCCATACCAGCGAGTTTAGCAGTAGTGACGGCAGCTGTTGGGATAGTTACTTGTACCACTACAGTGCTTTCCCAAATGACGCGACGGTCGATAATCGTGGTTTCTGAAGGCACCGTGATATTATATGTGTGGCTATTCACATTTTGTGAAATTGCGTTAAATTCGGCGACGGTAATGTTCTGACCACTCTTTTGTACGGCATACTTGATGCTGTCCTTACAATTGAGGCGTTCATCACGGACGAGGACTTTCTGAAAATCGGCGGAAGACATTATGCGATGGATTATAATATACTATAATATAATTATTTTAATACTAATTTGTTTCTTAATATTAATTATATTATACTTACTTTTAAATCTTCTTCAATTAAATAAATTGTCTAAATCTCTCGTTATTAAATTACTCCTTGAAAATCTTTGCGTCTAAACATCAATTTGAGGGAGGCATTGGAACCACTACCCAACCTCAACGGATTGAGTCGACCGAATGTGTCTTTCCAGTTGACAGTAATTTCGATTGCGGATAGAGGAGCATTTCCATTAAGGTCGAAAAGGCGGTACTCGGCTGTCGGAACATAACTGACTGACGGTTTATATTCCCAACCTTTTTCTAAAGCAACTTCAAAATCTGTCAAAATATTGGCGATACCGCTATTATTTCCAGCGTTGGTGAACGCCGCTCCAGCGCCGAACAAAACTGGAGTGCTTATTATAGAGGACGCAATAGGCAGCAATGAAGTTGTAAATACGATTGATTGTACTGGGTTCCACAATGGAGTTGTTGGATATTCTTGAGATACCCTTAACAGTGCTAACGTTGGTGGCTGCTGTGGAGGTACCGCGACTTGAAGAGGGAAGGTTGCCAACGAGCCAGCAACTGCTGGAGTATTTATCAAATAAGGGTTTACTGTAATCGTGTCCGGAAAGAGCATCCTCCAATTTTGACCGGAAATTGTTGGGGGTCCATATCCATTTTGGAAAGCCGTGAAACTGCTAAATAAATTGAAGAGAGGAGCATTAAAATATATTTCTAATGGGGCAGTGTCGAATGGTACTGGTCGAGTAGGAGTTGGATTATTGGCTGTTCCGGTTTGGAATACTTGTGCCGTTACGACCCAAGTTGCTATACATTTGTCTTCATCCCATTCTAAATATGGAAAGAAATTTGCGTTGTTATATGGGGCTACCATTGTGGCAATAGCGGCGATAACGGCAGTATAACAAGTACGTAATGCGGTATTCACCATATTGATGAAGGGTTTGTAAGTATAAGTGTAATAGTATTCATTTATAATATCGGAAGCATTTGCGATTGATGCTGGAGGGGGTGCTAAAGTGGTGCTGCTCTGCGGTACAAAAAGCACTCGAGTTTCAATTCCAGCTGCGAGGAGTGTTGGATGCCGCATTGTAACGGTATATACTGTCTCATTAATGGTAGCTCCTGATATTCGTGCTTGGGGGATAATGACTGGTAGTGTGGGTGTCTCTACACTGAAACGAACGACAGATGCGAAATAGTCGGACGGATTTGCTAAATAGGGAATGTTCCTAATTTCTGTAAACTGGAGATTGGGTGGAATCAGTGTACCAGTTGTATCGTTATTCAAAATGTTGATGTCATAATAAATGTGATAGGGCTCGTAAGAAATTCGACTGTCGAAATCAATTCCACTCATTATTGTTATGTGTGTGTATATATATATTATACAACAAAATTATTTTAATATTTATTTGTCTTAAATAATCAAAAAAAAGTCATTATCGACATCAAATGGGTGTAATAATACAATAATAATACAATTAGATTATTTACCATAGAAATTATAGTAATAATACAGATTAGCATTGTAATAATAAATTTATTATTACTGTATTATTATTGTATTATTAATAAAAAAAGGGTTTGTAAATAATCTAAAGAGATATTTTAGATTATTTACATTGTATATTAGATTATTACACATCAATCTCCCATTCCACCCCTACCCCCTTGCCAATAAGTTTATCAATTTGGTCAATCTGTGACTGAAACCCCTCATCGTTGATTTCCCATTCACCATTCAACGCCTCCTTACAGCAT